>OJAM01000938.1_pt1 | contig 11199 bp, 10 predicted proteins | sample 1589071 | NCBI WGS metagenome assembly OJAM01 (sample SAMN03283243) | human gut metagenome | biome: human-associated habitat; material: feces | host: Homo sapiens | place: Peru | collected 2012
TTGGCGAGGAGCGCTTTGCAAGCCTTCCGCGCAACAACCCGGCCGCGTCGCTCGCGCTGGGCGCGCTGCTCTCGTATCTGCACGAGACGCAGAAGACCGATCTTTCCTACATCAAGGATTTAGAATACTACGAGCAGGGCCGCTTCATGGAGCTTGACCTCTCCGCGCGGCGCAATCTGGAGCTGACCGAGACCATCCGCGCCAAGGAAAAGCGCGGGAGCCTCCTCTGGGTGCTCGACAAGACGAAGACCGCCATGGGCGCGCGCAATCTGCGCGCGTGGCTGACGCGCCCGCTGCGCGATGTTGCGGCCATCGAGCGCCGCCTCGGCGCGGTCGAGGCGCTGACGAAGAACACCGTCGCGCGCGAAGAGCTGATTCTATCGCTCTCCGGCATCAGCGACATGGAGCGTCTCATCGGCCGCATCGCCTACGGCACGGCGGGCGGGCGCGACTTTGCGTCGCTGCGCAACTCCATCGAGCGCATCACGGAGGTCAAAGCCCAGCTTACGGCGTTCACGACGGGCAGGCTGCATGAGTTAGACAACGAGCTCGACACGCTCACCGACGTGGCGCAGAGCATCCGCGACACGCTCATCGACGAGCCGCCGTTTTCCGTGCGCGAGGGCGGCTTCATCCGCAAGGGCTACAATGCCGAAGTCGACCGCCTGCACGAGATTTTGTCGGGCGGCAAGGGGCTTCTCGCCGACATCGAGACGCGCGAGAAGGAAAAGACCGGCATCCGCACGCTGAAGATCGGCTACAACAAGGTCTTCGGCTACTATATCGAGGTCTCGAATTCGTTCAAGGACCTCGTCCCCGACACTTACATCCGCAAGCAGACGCTCGTGAACGGCGAGCGCTACATCACCGAGGAACTTAAAAACCTTGAGCAGGAGATTTTGACCGCGGGAGATCGCGACAAGGCGCTCGAATTTGAAATTTTCACCGCCCTGCGCGAATCCGTCACCGCCGAGAGCGTGCGCATCCAGCGCGCGGCGGGGCTCATCGCCGAGCTCGACACGCTCTGCTCGCTCGCGTCCGTCGCGGTGAACAACAACTATTGCCGTCCGAGCGTGGACGACAGCGGCGTCATCGAAATTCACGACGGCCGCCACCCCGTCGTCGAGCGCGTGCTCAAGGACGCGCTCTTCGTCCCGAACGACACCTATATGGGCGAGCGCGAGGACCGCGCCGCCATCATCACCGGCCCCAACATGGCCGGTAAGTCGACCTACATGCGTCAGGTCGCGCTCATCACGCTCATGGCGCAGATCGGCTCGTTCGTGCCCGCCAGGAGCGCGCGCATTGGCGTGGTTGACCGCATCTTCACGCGCATCGGCGCAAGCGACGACTTGGCCGGCGGCCAGTCGACCTTCATGGTCGAGATGACCGAGGTGAGCGAGATTTTGCATCAGGCGACGCCACGCTCGCTGCTCATTCTCGACGAGATCGGCCGCGGCACGTCGACGTTCGACGGCATGAGCATCGCCCGCGCGGTGCTCGAATTCTGCGCCGACCCGAAACGCTTAGGCGCGAAGACGCTCTTCGCCACGCACTATCACGAGCTCACGGAGCTTGAGGGCGTGCTCCCCGGCGTGAAGAACTACAGCATTTCCATCAAAAAGCGCGGCGACGAGCTCATCTTCCTGCGCAAGATCGTCCCCGGCGGCGCCGACCGCAGCTACGGCATCGAGGTCGCAAAGTTAGCGGGCCTTCCGAACGAGGTCGTGAGGCGCGCGAACGTCATCTTAAAAGAGCTTGAGCAGGGCGGCGCGTATCAGGCAAAGCCGCGCGAGGAGACCGAGCAGGTCAGTCTCGACGCGATCGGCGAGGCTGAGGTGCTCGCGGCCATCCGCCGCGCGCAGCCGGACACGATGTCCCCCATCGAGGCGATGCAGCTCCTCTACGAGCTCAAGCAGAAGCTTTCGTAATTTCCCCGGAAAAGAGGTCTCCCCATGGCAAAAAAGAAAACCGCCTCCGGCGGCATGAACCGCACCGAGCGCGTCGCCGGAACGATCTTCTTCCTCGTCTATCTTCTGGTGATGCCGCTTTTGGCAACAAGAATATTCGACCTTCTGGAGGTCGTGCTCGACACCACCATCAACGATTCCCTGCGCAATGTGCTCTATTACTACACGCTCTTCGCCGTCACGGTGCTGCTGTTCCACTCCTACCTTGCGCACACGTCCTCGCGCTTTCTCGACAATTTGAACCGCGCGCTTTCGACGATGCTGCTGGGCCTTCTCGTTTTCTACGGCGCGAACGAACTTTTGTTCCGCGTGTGCAACGTGCTTTTTAACAGCCGCACGAACTTAAACGACATGACCATCGCCGCGCAGGTGGCCTCCGCCCCGCGCATGACGGCGCTGATCGTCGTGCTGCTCGCGCCGTTTGTGGAGGAGGTGCTCTTCCGCGGCCTCGTGTTCGGGTGTCTCAAAGAAAAGAGCAGAATATTCGCCTATATCCTCTCCTGCGCGCTGTTCGCGTTTTTACACGTGTGGACGGCGGCGGTGTCCAACTGGGACTTAGGCTATCTCATTTTGATGCTGCAATACCTTGTGCCCGGCCTTGTGTTTGCCTGGGCGTATGAGCATTCGGGCACGCTGTGGACGTCGATCCTGCTCCACATGCTCGTCAATGCCCTTTCCCTTTTCACCATCGCTTCCTAAAAGGAGGAAATCAATGCCCCATATTCAGCAATTATCGCCGCATGTCGCCGACCTCATCGCCGCGGGCGAGGTGGTCGAGCGCCCTGCGAGCGTTGTCAAGGAGCTGCTGGAAAACGCCATCGACGCCGGCGCGCAGAGCGTGACGGTGGAGATGAAAAACGGCGGCATGACCTATCTTCGCGTCAGCGACGACGGCTGCGGCATCGCGCCAAGCGAGCTGCCGACGGCTTTTCTGCGCCACGCGACGAGCAAGCTGCGCACGGCGGAGGATTTGGCCGCCATCGGCACGCTGGGCTTTCGCGGCGAGGCGCTCGCGGCGATCTCTTCCGTTTCTCGGCTCGACATTTTCTCGCGCGAGCGCGGCGCGCTCAGCGGAGCAAAGCTCCACCTGGAGGGCGGCGTCCCCGGCGCGGTCGAGGACGCGGGCTGCCCCGAAGGCACGAGCATCATCGTGCGCGACCTCTTCTACAACACGCCCGCGCGCTTAAAGTTTATGAAGCGCGACAGCGCGGAGGCCACGGCCATCGCGGGCCTTGTCGGCCACCTTGCGCTCTCGCATCCGGAGGTGTCGTTCAAGCTCATCAAGGACGGCACGCAGACGCTGCTGACCCCCGGCGACGGCGCGCTGCGCTCTGCCATTTACGCCTCGCTCGGGCGCGAGTTCGCGCTCTCGCTTGAAGAGGTCAAGGGCGCTGACAGCGAGCTGCGCGTCACGGGCTTTATCAGTTCTCCCCTTTCTGCGCGCGGCACGCGCGGTATGCAGACCTTTTTCGTCAACGGACGTCTGGTCAAGTCCCAGCTTCTTACCGCCGCGCTCGAGGAAGCCTACGCAAACCGCATGATGAAGGGCAAGTTCCCCGGCTGCGTGCTGCTCGTCGAGCTGCCGCGCGACATGGTGGATGTGAACGTCCACCCCGCCAAGACCATCGTGAAGTTCGTGGGCGAAAAGCGCGTGTTTGATCTCGTTTACCACGCGGTCATGGCCGCGCTCGACAAGCGCGAAGAGGCCGAGCGCCCCCAGCCGAAGCCCGCGTCTCAAGTACAGAATCCGCGCGGCGATTTCTTCGCCAACATGACCTCGCAGCAGTACCGCGAGAGCCGGAAGACGGCGGAAAAGCCCGCCTATACACCTGCCGGTGCGCGTCCCGTGTCCGCGCCGCAAAGCGCGCCGGTGAAGCCCGCGCCCGCCCCGCAGTGGCAGACGAGAGTGCCCGCCATCGACACGCAGAGCGGCGGCAAGGCGGCGCTTTCCGACTATGTGCGCCATGAAACTCCTGCGTCCGCGCCAGTACTGTCAGCACAGCAGTCACAGCCTGTGGAAAAGTCTGTCCATTCTGTGGAAAACCATGACGACGAGGTCGTCACGCTGCCGATGCCGGAGGAAGACGCCCGCCCCGTCGTGACCGGCCCGATCATCGGACCGGCGGCGGAGACTGCGGCAGAGCCCGAGCCGGAAGCGCCCGCCGTCCCCGTGTTTGCCCCTGCGAAGCAGGAAGAGCCCGAGATCGAGCAGACGACGTTCGTTCCCCCGTCCGCCGCGCCGTGGCGCATCGCGGGCGAGGTGCTCGACACCTACATCGTCTGCGAGGACGAGGATAAAAACGTCTGGCTCATCGACAAGCACGCCGCGCACGAGCGCGTGAATTTCGACCGCATGAAGGCCAACCAGGAGCCACTGATGTGTCAGGCCCTGCTCGCTCCCCTCGTGGCGGAGTTCGCCGCCGAGGAGTACAGCGCGCTTGCGGCGAATTTGGAGCTTCTGCGCGAATTCGGCTTTGAGTGCGAGGAGTTCGGCGGCGGGAGCCTCATCCTGCGCGCCATCCCCGCCGATATCGACAGCGGCGACGCCATCCCCGCGCTCGAAGAGCTCGCCGACAAGCTCGTCACCGCCCACACCGTCGACCCCGCCGCCGCGCGCGACGCGCTGCTGCACACGATGGCCTGCAAGGCGGCCATCAAGGGTGGATGGAAGAGCGATTTAAGCGAGCTGCGCGTGCTCGTCGACAAGGTGCAGAGCGGCGAGGTGCAGTTCTGCCCGCACGGACGGCCCGTGAAAGCCAAGCTCACGAAGTACGAGCTCGAAAAAATGTTCAAGCGCGCGTGAGCGCAGGAGGGAGAAGATGAAACTCGTATGCGTCGTCGGCCCGACGGGCTGCGGCAAAACGTGGCTCGGCGTCGAGCTTGCGAAAATGCTCGGCGGCGAGGTCGTCTCCTGCGACTCGATGCAGATCTACCGCGGCATGGTCATCGGCACCGCCGCGCCGACGGCGGAGGAGATGCAGGGCATTCCGCATCACATGGTCGGCGTCGCCGACCCGCGGGAAAACTACTCCGTTGCCCGCTATGCGGACGACGCGGCGAAGTGCGTCGACGATATCCTCTCGCGCGGGAAGCAGCCCGTCATCGTCGGCGGCACGGGGCTTTACCTCAATGCCCTGCTCGCCGGTCACAGCTTCGCCGGCGGTGACAAGGACGGCAGATACCGCGCGGAGTTGGAATCCCGCTGGGACAAGGAGGGCGGCGAGGCGATGTTCGTCGAGCTCCGACGCATCGACCCCGAGACCGCCGGAAATCTCCATTTGAACGACAAAAAGCGCATCCTCCGCGCGCTCGAGGTCTACTACGAGACCGGCAAGACCATGGCACAGCACAACGCGGAGACGAAACTCATCCCCCCGCGCTACGATTCCGTGCGCATCGGCCTTGCCTATGAGGATCGGGACGACATGAAGCGCGCCATCGACCTCCGCGTCGACAAAATGGTCGAGGCGGGGCTTTTCGACGAGGTCAGAGCGCTGCTCGATTCCGGACTTCCCCGCGACGTGACGGCCATGCAGGCCATCGGGTATAAAGAGGCGCTTGCCTACTTGGACGGCGAGGCCGCGCGCGAGGAGGCCATCGACGAGATCAAGCTCCGCTCCCGCCAGTATGCCAAGCGCCAGCTCACGTGGCTGCGGCGCGACCCCAGCATCCACTGGTTTTATTGGAAAAAAACGAGGATTCTCCCCGATTGCCTCGCTTTTTCGACAGAAATTCTCCATACCTATGGCGTATCCTGACTTTAACGCGGACAAGCCGTCCGCAAAAAAGAAAGGAAAGAAAAGCCATGAAAAAAATCGCAAACCTTCAGGACCTATTTCTCCTCTCTGCGCGCCGCAATCGCACGAGCGTGACGGTATTTCTCGTCAACGGCTTCCAGATGCGCGGCGTCATCACGGGCTTTGACAGCTTTGTCGTCATCTTGGAGAGCGACGGCAAGCAGCAGATGCTCTACAAGCACGCGATCTCAACGATCGTGCCCATCGCGGCCATCGACCTCAAAGGCGCGGAGGAAAGCGAGGAGTAAGCACGCCTGATCCGGGAGTGTGCCATGAAATCTACATCCGTTTCCACAAAGATCATCACGATCCTGCTCCTTTTGGCGGTCATCGGGTATTTCGCCGTGCAGGGCTACAACTACTTTGTCAGCCCCGAGACGACGACGCTCGTCTACCGCTATCACAGCGAGCGGTCCATTGCCCTGCGGGGCTACGTGGTGCGCGACGAGCAGGTCGTGGACTGCAATGAAACGCTCATCGAGCTCAAGCACGCCGAGGGCGAGCGCGTGGGCCAGGGCGACACCATCGCCTCCGTCTACCGCTCGGCCGACGCGCTGAACGCCACGCAGCAGCTCGAGACACTGCGCGCGCAGAAAGAGCAGCTTGAGTACGCCAAGAGCGCCTCGAGCGACGCGGCCACCGCGCTGCGTCTGGATACCGACATCCGCGAGCAGATCATCTCCGTGCGCGCGGCCTACGAGTCGGGCGCGTACAGCTCGCTCGACACGCTGATCCCCCAGCTCAAAACGACGGTCTTGAAGCGCGAATACGCCTACAACGGCAGCGATGACTTAACGGCGAAGCTCGACGAGCTGAACGCGCAGATCACCGCGCTCTCGGGCGCGGCGAGCGGCGGCACGACGCGCATCACAGCGCCCGTGTCGGGGACTTACAGCGCCGTGGCCGACGGGTATGAAAGCGTGCTGACGCCGGAGGTCCTTGAGACGATGACGCCCTCGCAGCTTTCGTCCGCCGCGCCGCAGAGCGTTTCGACCACGGTGGGCAAGCTCATTCAGGGCAGCGCGTGGTACTTCGCCGCGAACGTGAACGAGGAGGACGCCGCGTCCCTGAAGGAGAACAGCAGGCTGACGCTCCGCATGGCGTCGGGCGTCGGCTTTGACCTGCCCGTCACGCTCACGCGCATCAGCGCCGCGGAGAACGGCAAATGCCTGATCGTGCTCAAGAGCACGCGGTACTTATCCTACATGACGCTGCTGCGCGAGCAGAACGCCGAGCTCATCATCAGCGCATACGACGGCCTGCGCGTGCCGAAAAACGCGCTGCGCGTGGATGAAAACGGCGTGTCAGGCGTTTACTGCCTCGTCGGGCGCGTGGCGTACTTCAAGCCTGTGAGCATCGTCTATCAGGGCAGCGACTACTGTCTGGTGGAGCCCGGCACGATCGAAGCCGCCACGGAGAGCCAAAAGTCCCTTTACACCCTGCGCCCGAACGATGAGGTCATCGTTTCGGCAGGGGAGCTATATAACGGAAAGGTCGTAGATTAGAAATGAGCATTGCTGAAAACATCGCGCGCGTGCGCGCAAACATTGCCGCGGCCGCCAAAGAGGCGGGCCGCGACGTAAGCGAAATTACCCTCGTCGGCGCGAGCAAGATGAACGACGCGGATGCCTGCCGTCAGGCCATCGCCGCGGGCATCGACGTGCTGGGCGAGAACCGCGAGCAGGAGATGACGAAAAAGCTCGCCGAGCACGCCTATGACGGCGCGCCCCTGCACTTTATCGGCCACCTCCAGCGCAACAAGGTGAAAAATGTCGTTGGCAAGGTCGCGATGATCGAATCGGTCGGCTCGCTCGAGCTGCTCTCTGCCATCGACAAGCAGGCCGAGAAGCTGGGCATCGTGCAGGATATCCTGCTTGAGGTGAATATCGGCGGCGAGGAGGCCAAGAGCGGCTTTGCGCCCGAGAGCCTGGAGCAGGCGGCGGAAGAGGCCAAAAAGTGCGCAAATGTCCGCGTGAGGGGCCTCATGTGCATCCCGCCGGTGGCGGAGGGCGAGCACGGGAGCCTGCCCTACTTTGAAAAAGTTCATGCACTTTATGTTGACATCAATGCAAAATTGTATGATAATACACTTGATATACTGTCAATGGGCATGAGCGGCGACTATGAGGACGCGGTGCGTGCGGGCGCGACGATGGTGCGCGTCGGCACGGCGATCTTCGGCGCCCGCAATTATACGATTTGATCGAGGAGGTCTTGATACCATGGGTATTTTGGATGATCTGAAAAAGTGGGCTCACCCCTACGAGGATGAGGACGAGGAATATGAAGATGATTTCCCCGATCTGAGAGACCGCGGCGACACGGGCGCCTTTGCCGACCGCCGCAGCGCCGAGCGCAAGGCGGAGGACCGCCGCAACAAGGTCGTGAACATCAACGCGACCACGCAGCTCAAGGTCGTGCTCGTCAAGCCCGAGCGCTTTGAAAACGCGAGCGAGATCGCCGACCATCTGAAGGAAAAGCGCACGGTGGTCATCAACCTTGAGTCCACGAACAAGGACATTGCAAGAAGACTGATCGACTTCCTCTCCGGCGTGGCCTACGCGGGCGAGGGCAAGATCAAAAAGGTCGCGGCCAACACGTACATCATCACGCCCTATCATGTGGATATCATGGGCGATCTGATCGACGAGCTGGAAAATAACGGCCTCTACCTGTAAAGAAACGGAGAGTGGGATAGCATGCTGACACCGCAGGAAGTTTCCGGCCGCGCTTTCAGCAAAGCGGCCTTCGGTGGATATAATATGGCGATGGTCGACGAGTTTCTCGACGAGCTGACCGACGATTATACCTCGCTCTATAAAGAAAACGCCGCCCTCAAGGCCAAGCTCAAGGTGCTGGTCGACAAGGTGGAGGAGTACCGCGCGACGGAGGATTCCATGCGCGCCGCCCTCCTGACCGCCCAGCGCATGGCCAACACCATGGTCGAAGAGGCCGAGGAGAAGAAAAAGACCATGCTCGCCGGCGCGGAGGACGAAGCCCGCGCCAAGATCGGCGCGCTGCAGAGCGATGTCGAGCTCGAGCAGCGCCGATTGAACGCGGCCAAGGCCGCGACGGCGGAATTTTTGCAGAAGACGCGCGAGCTTGCGCAGGCGCAGCTTGCGCTCATCGAGCGCGCGCCCGACCTGACGCCCGAGGAGATCGCGGGCGGCGAAAAGACCGAGCAGAAGACCGAGGCCGACGTGAACGCCATCGAGGAAAATATCCTCGCGTCCTTCCGCCCCGCGGCGGAGGAGCCCGCGCCCGAAAAGGCGCAGGAGACCGCTCCGGCAGAGGAGCAGAGCGCGCCGAAGGCTGAGGAGCCCAAGGCAGAGAAGCTCGAGCCGGACGACAGCCCGTTTGTGGAAACGGCCAGCCATGCCATCCGTCTGGATGACCTCAAGTTCGGCCGCAACTATCACGGAGAAGAGTAACAGCAAAAGGGCGGTTTTGGCCGGCTCCACAGAGGAGCCGGTTTCAGACCGCCCTTTTATTTTTTCTTTGGCCGCAGCGCGGTGAAAAGGAGACGACATGAACAAAAAGCCCATCATCGCCTTTCTCTACGACTTTGACAAGACCCTCTGCACGACCGACATGCAGGACTATACGTTCATCCCCTCGCTCGGCTACACGCCCGGCGAGTTCTGGAGCATCGCGAATTCCTTCGGCTTTGAGAACCGCATGGACGGCCTGCTCGCCTACATGTACACGATGATCGAGGAGTGCCGCAAAAAGGGCATCCGCCTGGACCGCGACTACCTCGTCTCCTGCGGGCATGCGATCGAGCTGTTCCCCGGCGTGCAGGACTGGTTCTCGCGCATCAACGCCTTCGGCGAAACGCTGGGCGTGGAGATCGAGCACTACGTGCTCTCCTCCGGCCTGCGCGAGATCATCGAGGGCAGCGGCGTGAGCCACGAATTTAAGGAAATTTACGCCTGTGAGTTTTTCTACAACGAAGAGGGCCTCGCCTCGTGGCCGAAGCTCGACGTCAACTTCACAAACAAGACCCAGTTTGTCTACCGCATCAACAAGGGAATACTCGACGTCGCGAAGGACAAGGAGCTCAACGCTTCGATGCCCGACGACTCCAAGCGCATCCCGTTCACGAACATGATCTACATCGGCGACGGCCTTTCCGACGTGCCGTGCATGAAGATGATGCGCGCCTACGGCGGGCAGGCGGTGGCCGTGTATCAGGACAGCAACCGCGCGGGCGTGGAGGACCTGCTCGCCAAGGGGCGCGTGGACTTCATCTTCCCCGCGGACTACCGCGACGGGACGCTCTTTGACGAGACGATGAAAAATATCGTCCGCAAGATCGCCATCGCCGACGCGCTGGCCGAGGAAAACCAGCAGCAGCTCCGCTCGCTCGGCCGGAGCGAGGTGCCGCAGCAGGTGGGGCTGTTCTGATGGTCAATTTGCGCTGCCCCGTCTGCGCTGGGGCGCTTGAAAAACGCGCGGGGGCCTATCTCTGCCCGAAAAACCACAGCTTTGACATCGCCAAGAGCGGATACGTCAACCTCCTGCTCAACTCCTCGCAGGGCCACCACGGGGATGACAAGCTCATGGTACGCGCCCGCCGCGACTTTTTGGACAAGGGCTATTACGACCGCTTCATCGCCGCCGTTGCGGACGCCGCGGCGGAGTTCACGCCGCCGGAGGCGACGGTCCTCGACGCAGGCTGCGGCGAGGGGATTTATTCTCTTGCCGTTCTGCGCGCCATCGAAAAAGCGGGCAAGCACGGCGAGCTTTTAGGCGTCGACATTTCGAAGACCGCGCTCCAGTACGCATCGAAGCGCTCGCCGGACTTCACGCTCTGTGTCGCCTCGTGCGCGCACCTGCCGGTCGAAGACGGCAGCGTCGACGAGGTGCTCAATATCTTCTCCCCTTTCGTGCCGGAGGAATTTGCGCGCGTGCTGAAGCCGGGCGGCTATCTTCTGCGCGCCTATCCCCTGCGCGAGCATCTGTGGGAGCTCAAAGCGCTCATCTACGACACGCCGCGCGACAACCCGCCCACGCCGCTTACGACCGAGGGCTTCACGCTCGTCGAAACGCGCGAAGTGCGCGATATCATTCATTTATCCTGTAATGAGGATATTCTATCTTTGTTCCGCATGACGCCGTACTATTATAAAACTGGCGCTAAAGACCAGCAAAAGGCTGAGCGGGCTCAGGAGCTGGATGTTCAATTAGCGTTTGGACTTGCTGTTTATCAAAAGGATTGATGATACTCCCGCACTATGCGGGAGGGGAAAGCGGCGTGCGCGCCGCGGCACAAAAGGGGGCCATTCTCTTTCACAAAAGAGAATGGCCCCCTTTAGATCCCCCAAGAGAAAGGTTTAGATTGGCAGTTTGGAGCTTGAACAATCTTTGAGCCTCCGGAATGCAGCTGCCTGCGCGCGGCTTTGCCGCGTTAGCATTGCTATACGATTTGA
>OJAM01000939.1_pt1 | contig 11193 bp, 8 predicted proteins | sample 1589071 | NCBI WGS metagenome assembly OJAM01 (sample SAMN03283243) | human gut metagenome | biome: human-associated habitat; material: feces | host: Homo sapiens | place: Peru | collected 2012
AGCACGTCCGGATGCGCCTTCTCGATCTCATCGAAGAGAATGACGGCGTAGGGCTTGCGGCGGATCTTTTCGGTCAGCTGACCGGCCTCGTCGTAGCCGACGTAGCCCGGAGGGGAGCCGACGAGACGCGAGACGGAGTGCTTCTCCATAAACTCCGACATATCGAGACGAATGAGCGAGTCGGGCGAGTCGAAGAGGTCGGCGGCAAGCTGCTTGACCAGCTCCGTCTTGCCCACGCCGGTGGGGCCGACGAAAATGAAGCTCACGGGCTTGTGCTTCGGGCTGATGCCCACGCGCCCGCGGCGAATGGCCGCAGCGACCGCGTCCACGGCCTCGTCCTGCCCGATGATGTGCTTTTTCAGGCGGTCGGCCAGCTCGCTCAGGCGCTTGAACTCGGCCTCGCGGATGCGGCTGGCGGGAATTTTCGTCCACAGCTCGATCACGCGGGCGAGATTGTCCATCGTCAGCTCGGGATCGCCCTGCGCGCAGAGACCGTCCAGCTCGCTCTGCGCCTGAAGCTCCAGACTTTTCAGCTCAGCCAGACGCTCGAAGTCGGGGTTCTCGGTCTCCGCCTCGAGCAGCTCGCGCTCCTTGTCGTAATCGTCCAGCTCGCGGCGCAGCTCCATGCGGCGGTTGATGTTTTTGTCGTGCAGGTTCATGTCCGAGCACGCCTCGTCGATCAGGTCGATGGCCTTGTCCGGCAGGAAGCGGTCGGTGATGTAGCGTTCGGAGAGCACGACGGCCTGGCGCAGGATACCGTCGGGAATTTTCACGCCGTGGAAGGACTCGTAGTAGTGGGCGATGCCCTTGAGAATTTTGAGCGTATCCTCCATGCTCGGCTCGTTGACCGTGACGGGCTGGAAGCGGCGCTCGAGCGCGGTGTCCTTCTCGATGTGCTTGCGGTACTCGTTGAAGGTCGTCGCGCCGATGACCTGAATTTCGCCGCGCGAAAGGGCGGGCTTCAAAATATTGGCGGCGTTCATGCTGCCCTCGGCGTCGCCCGCGCCGACGATGTTATGCACCTCATCGATGACGAGAATGATGTTGCCGAGCTTGCGAATTTCCTCAATAAGGCCCTTCATGCGGCTCTCGAACTGGCCGCGGAACTGCGTGCCGGCGACGAGCGCGGTGAGGTCAAGGAGATAGACCTCCTTGCTGCGGAGCTTGAAGGGCACCTCGCCCGCGGCGATGCGCTGGGCAAGGCCCTCGGCGATGGCCGTCTTGCCGACGCCCGGCTCGCCGATGAGGCAGGGGTTGTTCTTCTGGCGGCGGTTGAGAATCTGAACGACGCGCTCGATCTCCTCGTCGCGGCCGATCACCGCGTCGAGCTTGCCGTCGCGGGCGCGCTGGGAGAGGTTGATGCAATAGCTGTCAAGAAATTTATGCTTGGCGGCCTTGTCGTTCTTCTTGCCGCGCTCGGCGCGGCCCGGGCCGTCCGCCGCGCCGTCCGCAGGCGCGGGCGCGTCGCCGTTCTGTCCGCCGAAAAGGCGGCCGAGGAACGGGAAGGTCGCGGTCTTGCCGTCCTCCTCGTCGTCGCCGTCGGGCGCGTCGATGCCCTCAAGGTTTTCGGCGCCGCCGAAAGCGCTCATCATCTCGTTGGAGATGTTGTCAAGGTCCTCGTCGGTGATGCCCATGCGCTGCATCATCTCGTTCACCTGCGGCAAGCCGAGATTTTTGGCGCACTTGAGGCACAGGCCCTCGTTGATATTTTTACCGTTCTCCATGCGGGTGATGAAGACGACGGCAACGTTCTTTTTACATCTGGAGCAAAGTTGTGGCTGCATAATGGGAAACCTCCGTTATGTGAGAGATGCGATGATGGATCGCGGGGTGTTGTTCAGAAACCACGCGAGCAGGTGCGTGCCCGCCGCATGGTCCGCAAACCACGTCACGCCGAGGCGCGGCGCGAGGAATACAATGAGAAAAATAAGCAGCGCGCCTTCCATGAGCGAGAGCGCCGCGCCGCCGAGGCCGTTGATCTGCGCGAGCACCGGCAGCGAGAAAAGGCGGTCGAGCCCGTGCGTGAGCAGACGGAGCAGCAGCATCAGCACAAGGAAGAACGCGAGGAGCAGCGCGGCCTGCACGATGGTCTTGACGAGCAGATACGCCGCCCGCTCCGCCGCGGAAACGGCGGAATCGGTCACGCTCTTTGTCACACCGTCAATGGCGTCGTCGGAGACGCCGAAGCGCTTGAGCGTGTCGAGCGCTTCGCCGAGCAGATCGCTCAGCTCGTCGGGCAGCAGTCCGCCGGCGCTCAGGTCGCCGTCCTCCGCGGCCAGCGCGTCGGACGGAATATCGCGCTCAAACTGCTCAAGCACTCTCTCCTCCACCTTGGGGTAGACGAGGTCGGTGACCGGCTCGACGAACATCGCGGTGAGCAGCGTCGCGCCGATGAGCGCGACCACCACGCTCACGAGCGCCATCAGGCTGCGGATGAGGCCCTTGCGCGCGCCGAGGAGCGCGAACACTGCCAGCACGGCAGCCAGGACAAGATCAATGATAAGTGCATTATCCATGCTTTTCACTTACCTTTCAAGTGAAACATTTTTCTAATTACGGCACAAAGAGCCAGCCGTGCTGCGAGCCGAGCAGCACCGCCGAGCCGTCGGCGCGCATCCGCACGCCGCGCGCATACTGCGTGTCGGCAAGCGAGGCGTACTCGGCAAGGTCGGAGGTGTAGATGACCAGCTCGTCGCTGTAGAGCACGGCAAGATACTTCCCCGCCGCCGAAATGTCCAGCACGTCGCGCTGCGTGTCGAGCGAGGCGATGAGGTTGCCCTCCGCGCCGACGGTGACGAGCTTGCCCGCGCTGCCGGAGCGGTAGCGCGAGAGCACGAGCGCGCCGAAATCCGTCCCGCCGAGCGTGCTGCCGCGCAGATAGGGATAGGCGTAGTCGTAGGAGCCGCCGAGCGAGCCGTCGCCGCTGAGCGCGAGGAAGCGGTCGTCCGTCACGGCGACGAGCGTGCCGCCGAAGCTCGAGAGCTCGTAGAGCAGCGAATCATCCAGCACGCAGGCGGAGACCGCCGTCTCCTGATCGAGCGCGTAGCGGCGGATCGTACTGACGAACATGGCGTCCTCCGAGCCGAGCGTCGCGACCGCGACGTGCTTGCCGCCGCGCTCCACGCAGGCGTCGATCATGTAGCGGTTGGAGGAATTGAAGGTGAACACGCGCTCTCCCGAGGCGTTGTAGACCGAGACGGAGGACTTGTAGCCGCTCTTGTCCGTCACGAGCGCCAGCATATCGGAGGAGTTGAGCTTCGCCGAAATAATGCCGTTTTCCGTCTCGGTGCTCAGGTCGCGCACAAGGCCCCTTTCACCGAGGATATAGAGCGTCGTGCCGCCGACGTCGTAGACCGCGGCGGTGCGGCCGCCGAGCGTGATGGCAGGAGAATCAAGCTTGACCTCCTGCGCGTAGACCTCGCTGCCGTCGTCGGCGAGCACGCTCACGCGCGTGGTGGAGACGACCAGCAGGCGGTCGCCGAGGAGGGCGAAGCGGTTCGTGCGGTCGTTGTCGTAATCATAGGTGTTCTCGCCCGCGGCGTCGGCCTTATCATAGCTCAGCGCACGGCGGAGACTGTCGAAATTCGACAGGTCCAGATACGCCGCGGCGAGCACCGCTCCCAGCACGACCGCGAGCACCGCCACCAGCACCAGAATACGGTGGAGCGTGCCGCGGCGCGGCGGCGCGGCGCGGTCCGCGCGCAGATCCTCGCGCGAGAGCTTATCCTTGTCAGTCATTGAGCCGTTCATCCTCATACCAAAGTCTGGTCATGTACAGTCCCCCCGGCGGCACCGTGGGGCCGGCGAGCGTGCGGTCGCCGGAGTCGAGTATTTTCGGAATGTCCTCCGCCGTGAGCTTGCCCTCGGCGGCGTAGAGCACCGTGCCGGTGATGGCGCGCACCATGTTGTAGAGAAAGCCGTCCGCGCAGACCTTGAGCTCCAGAAGCTCGCCGCGGCGCGTCACGCGGCAGTAGTGCACGGTGCGGACGGTGGTCTTTGTCTCCGTGCCGACCGAGCGCACGGCGCGGAAATCGTGCGTACCCTCAAACGCCCGCGCCGCCGCGTCCATCACGGCCTCGTCGAGCTTCTTGGGGTAGAAGTACGCACGGTTCACATAAAACGGGTTCTTGATGCGCGAATTGTAGATGCGGTAGGTGTATTCTTTCTTCAGACACGAGCCGATGGCGTTGAAATCGTCCGCCACCTCCAGCGCCTCGCGCACCACGATGTCCTCGGGCGTGTGGGTGTTGACGGCGAAAGGCAGGCGGTCGATGGGGATGCGGGAGCTCGTGCGGAAATTCGCAACATAGCGCTCGGCGTGAACGCCCGCGTCCGTGCGGCCGACGCCGGTGAGCCTGACCCTCTCGCCGCAGACCATCGAAAGACCGCGCTGGAGCGTTTCCTGCACGCTCGCTTCGGTCCGCTGCATCTGCCAGCCGTGATAGGCCGTGCCGTTATACATCAATTTTAGCGCAATGTTACGCATGATTCGTGTCCTTTTTTTGAATTTTAGAAAAACTTTTTCAGCGCGATCATCGCCGCGCACAGCGCGGCGTAGAACGCGAGCGTCAGATAATCCCGCGTTTCATAGCGCAGGACGTGGAGCTTCGTGCGCCCCTCGCCGCCGTGGTAGCAGCGGCACTCCATCGCCGTCGCCAGCTCGTCCGCGCGGCGGAACGCGCTGACGAACAGCGGCACGAGCAGCGGGATGAGCGCCTTGGCGCGCTGGAGCAGATTGCCGCTCTCAAAGTCCGCGCCGCGGGCGCGCTGGGCGGACATGATCTTGTCCGTCTCCTCGATGAGCGTGGGGATGAAGCGCAGCGCGATGGACATCATCATCGCCAGCTCATGCACCGGCACGCCGAGCTTCTTGAGCGGGCCAAGCAGGTCCTCCAGCCCGTCGGTCAGGCGGATGGGGCTGGTGGTGTAGGTCAGCAGGAAGGTCCCCATGATGAGCAGCGAGATGCGCAGCATCATGGCGATGGCGGTGATCACGCCCTCGCGCGTGACGTGGAAAATCCAGAACTGCGCGATGACGGTGCCGGGGGTGTAGAAGAGGTTCAGCACCGCGGTGAAGGCGATGATGAACAGCACCGGCTTGAGGCCGCGGAAAAGCGCCCTCGCGCCCACCTTCGAGATGCGCACGGAGACGATCAGCGTCAGGATCAGCACGCCGTAGGCAATGGGGCCTTTTGCCAGAAAGATGGCTATGATATAAAGAACGGTCGCCAGCAGCTTGGTGCGCGGGTCGAGCCGGTGGGCGAGCGTGTCGCCGGGGAAATACTGGCCGAGGGTGATGTCCTTCAGCATACGGCTCCCCCCTTTCGCAGCGCAAGCAGCGCCGTCTTCAGCTCCGCGACCGTGTAGACCGCGGGGTCGATGGGCAGCCCCTTGGCGCGCAGCGCCATGGCGACGCGCGTCACCTGCGGCACGTCAAGGCCCGCGGCGACCAGCTCGTCCGCGCGGGCGAACACCTCGCGCGGCGTGCCGCTCATGAGCACATGGGCGTCGGAGAGCACGGCGATGCGGTCCACGTTCTGCGCGATCTCGTCCATCGAGTGGCTGACGAGCACGACGGTGTTGCCGCGCTCCTTATGATAGGCGCGGATATGGGCGAGCAGCTCCTCGCGCCCGCGCGGGTCAAGTCCCGCGCTCGGCTCGTCGAGCACCAGCACCTCCGGCTCCATGGCGATCACGCCCGCGATGGCGACGCGGCGCTTCTGCCCGCCGGAGAGCGCGAAGGGCGACTTTTGCAGCAGGCCCTCGTCCAGTCCTGCGAAGCGGGCGGCGTCATGCACGCGGCGGTCCAGCTCCGCGCCGGTCAGGCCCATGTTGGTGGGGCCGAAGGCGATGTCGCGGTAGACGGTCTCCTCAAAGAGCTGGTACTCCGGATACTGGAACACCAGCCCCACGCGGAAGCGCACGCTGCGGATCTTCTTCGGGTCGGCCCAGATGTCCTCGCCGTCGAGCAGCACGCGGCCGCCCGTCGGCTTGAGCAGACCGTTGAGGTGCTGGATCAGCGTCGATTTGCCGCTGCCCGTGTGCCCGATGAGGCCGAGAAACTCGCCGCGGTAAATGTCGAGCGACAGATTTTCCACCGCGCTGCGGCGGAAGGGCGTTCCCTCGCCGTAGGTGTGGGTCAGATTTTCAATACGAATGATCTCGTTCAACTCAGTTGTCCTCTTTTGCGGATTTTCCAAAGCACCTTGCAATGGCGTCGGCGCACTCGTCCACGGTGATGGCCGTGAGCGGCAGGTCGCAGCCCGCGCCGCGCAGCTCGTATAAAAGCTCCACCGTGTCCGGCACGGTCAGGCCGATGGACTTGAGCTTTTCCACCTGCGCGAACACCTCGCGCGGCGCGCCGTCCATGGCGACGCGGCCCTCGTTCATCACGATCACGCGGTCGGCGTGCTCGGCCTCGTTCATGTGGTGGGTGATGAGCACAACGGTGATGCCCTCGTCGCGGTTGAGCCGTTCGATGGTCGAAATGACCTCGCTGCGGCCGATGGGGTCGAGCATGGCGGTCGCCTCGTCGAGCACGATGCACTGCGGGCGCATCGCCAGCACGCCCGCGATGGCGATACGCTGCTTCTGTCCGCCGGAGAGCAGATGCGGCGCGTGCTTTGCAAATTTCTCCATGCCGACGGTGCGCAGCGCGTCGTCCACGCGCCGCCGGATCTCCTCCGTCGGCACGCCGAGGTTCTCGGGCGCGAAGGCCACGTCCTCCTCCACCACGTTCGCGACGATCTGGTTGTCGGGGTTCTGGAACACCATGCCCACGCGGCGGCGGATCTCGAGCAGCAGCTTCTCGTCCGTGGTGTCCATGCCGTCGACGTACACCCTGCCGCCCGAGGGCAGCAGCACGGCGTTGAAGGTCTTGGCGAGCGTGGATTTTCCGCTGCCGTTGTGGCCGAGGATGACGGTAAAGCTCCCTCGCTCGATGGCAAGCGTCACACCGTCGAGCGCGAGCGTCGGCTGCTCGTTCTCCTCCGAAGCGGGGTAGGAATAGGTCAGGTTTTCAGTCCGCAGCATGGTTGACATAATTTTTCTTCCTTTGTTTATTCACTGCACCATCTTCCGGTCGCGCCGCAGGGCAGCGCGAGCCCGGTCTCGGTGACAGGCAGACCCAGCTCGTCCCACGTCACCCTGCCGCCGTACTTCTCCGCGACGAGCAGATGGAGCATATAGCCGAGCACCGAGGGCGCAAGGCCCGTGGTGTAGGAATTGATGATGACGAACAGCGGCTTGTCCGAAAGCACCTGCGCGCAGAGCTTCACGAACGGGAAAAGATCGTCCTCCAGCTTCCACACCTCGCCGCCCGGACCGCGGCCGTAGCTCGGCGGATCCATGATGATGGCGTCATAGGTCTTGCCGCGGCGGATCTCGCGCTCGACAAATTTGGCGCAGTCATCGATGATCCAGCGTACCGGCGCGTCGGCAAGGCCGCTGACGCGCGCGTTCTCGCGCGCCCAGTTCACCATGCCCTTCGCCGCGTCCACGTGACAGACCTGCGCGCCGCTCGCGGCGCACGCGACCGTCGCCCCGCCGGTGTAGGCGAAGAGGTTCAGCACCCGGATGGGACGCCCCGCATTTTCGATCTTCTCGCGCGCGAAATCCCAGTTTACCGCCTGCTCCGGGAACAGCCCCGTGTGCTTGAAGTTCATGGGCTTCACCTGGAACGTCAGATCCTTATAGTGTATCTGCCAGCTCTCCGGCAGCTTGCCCTTGTCCCAGTGACCGCCGCCGGTGGAGCTGCGGGAATACCGCCCGTTGGCGCTGCGCCACACCCGGCCGGTCTTGTCCGTCTCCCATATAGCCTGCGGGTCGGGGCGCACCAGTACCTGCCGATCCCACCGCTCCAGCTTTTCGCCGCCGCCGCAGTCCAGCAGTTCGTAATCCTTCCAGTCCTTTGCGATCCACATAAAGGTACGCCTCCCCATAATAAATCAGTTTATTATACAATAATAGTTCCCCAGCGTCAACGCCGCAAGTGTAAACATTTTTCCCCACCGTTCGCCGTCCCCTACGCACGGTTCAACATACCGTCCCGTAGGGCGGGGCCCGTGTGCCCCGCCGAAAAATGCGTACCCGGCGGCGGGACACATGGGTCCCGCCCTACAGGTGCATACCCCCCCAAAAAAACAACGCGGCGCCCCTTGCGGGGCGCCGCGCGTTTTCCGTCCATGTGTGGCACAGACGGAGGAGGGTTATATTCGCCGCTTTTACAAGCGGGAACCGCGGGGAAATCCACTCAAAGGTGGATAAATTCAGGGATTGATGTTCTTATCTTTAAACTGATCGTGAGAAACGGCTGCTCCGTTCCAAGTGTTATTGGAAATATCATAGGTAATGCCGTCTACGAGCTCGGTAGCCTGGATAGCGTAACGCTTGGAAGCAATACCTGTCGCTCTGTTCTCCTTGATTGTGATCTGGGTACCCGCACCGGGTTTATCAAAGCGAATGGCATTTGCTCCTATGCTGGTGAAAATGTTTTTGGTGATGACAACCTTGCCGTGGTCACAGGCGGCTCCATCCTGCACGGCAATGGCGTGATAACCAATGGTATTGAAGGTGCTGTTTGTTACGCTGACACCGTAGACATGGCTTGTGTAAACACCCTGACGGCAATTATTGAACTTGCAGTTATCCACCACAAGATTGCGGACATTATCGTTGTTGTTCTCGTTGTAATAACGCAGCGCAAAATAATCACTGTTATCTTCGGTGCTTCCGATATTGAATGTGCAATTCTTGAAGGTAAATCCGTTGATGATGGCCTGCTCTATGCTCGTGTTGATATCGCTCTTGGCTGTGAAGGTAATGCCATCAAAAGTGATATTCGTAAGACGATTGGCCACGAAGTAGGTATTGCTGCCGTCTATGACCTCTCTATCCAGTACATAATCGTACCCAGCCTGGTGTCTATGACCGGAGAATGCATAGACGCCTGCAACCTTTACACCATCACCAGCCGCCTTGAAGGTGACATTGTTCATGCTGCGGATATAGTAGGGCGTATTCGACCACGTGCCGTTGTTCTTCGTTGCATAGAAATCATCGAACGTCATGGGTTCAGCGTTGAAGCTGCCAATGCGATACTGGGTATTGCCGCCCGGATACTTTGTGGCGCGACCCAACTCCAGTGTACCGTAGTCGCCCTCAGCCAGCACCAGCGTCATGCCATCGATGGAGCCGTACTTGCCGTCCAGATAATCCTGAATGTTGTCCTTGTTGACCTGAATGGCATAGTCGGCGTCCTTATCGTACTGATCGTCAATGCTGTCTTTCTCGTATGTATACTGCGTAGCCACCACGCTGATGCCCAAGTCGATGGACGGAGCAGTTGCGTCCTTCTTGTGATTGGCTTCGTTGCCCACGGTGGTAGGCATCCAGACAACCAGGGTCACGACCTTCTCGCTGTTGTTCTCGCCAGCCAGCAGGTGATCCTCTTTGCTGTAGCCCTCCTTGATGAGCTTGCTGTCCGTTGCGGCGGCCACCAGAGCATCACGGTCAACGCTGTTTCCAGTCCGGTCGCCATCCAGCACTGCGAAGCGGATGTAGTCGGACAGATTAAATGCATTGTTGTAGACATTGGTGCTGCCCACTTCGTTGGCAATGTTGATGCCCAGCTTGTACTTCAGAGCCAAGGAACCTGTGTTGCTGACCTTCAGCACCACATACTCCACATGGCCCGGCTCCCACAGAGCGTTATTGTTGAAAACAGGGGTTTCTTTGTTGACCTTCTCGAAGTTGTCGTCGGCGGTGTTCTTGTATGTAACCTCCATTTTCAGATTCCCTGCCTGAATCTTGTTGACACCAGTGCTTGCGGTGTCGGTGAACCACGCGAAGGTAGCACCGATGAGCATGGTCACGCACATGAGCAGAGCCAGTGCGCTGGTGAGCAATGCCCGCTTGGTGGATTTGCTGTTTTTCATCGTGTTTTTCCTCCCAATTATACTACTTTAATAGCTCTATGTAAACGCGGATTTTCCCGTGATTACACCAAAGCAATCAAAAGACACACGCGTCCTCGCCTATGTCCTTTGATTGCCCCTCCGCCCGAGGGCGGAGGGGATAGTTTGCCATCTGTTCGAGATTATTGATTGATTACATAGGTCGTATCCACAAAGCCCGGGAAATCCGTTGCAATCTTAGCAAAACTATGCAGTCCGATCAAGCCGGTGTAGCTGCCGCCATTGATTGTGATGGTTCCTTCCGGCTTGGGCATGGTATTATTTGTGGCGTTGTCGGTGGAGACTACCGCAAAACCATTGGTTGTGGAGCCATTGTTATTCTGCGTATAGCTCGCATTTGCGGCAGGCACAGTAGCGGTTACGGTGCAATTATTCAGCGTCAGATCGGTGTACTTCACTTCGATAGCCGCATTGCCCTTGATCGTGCAGTCGGTGAAGCTAGCCTTCTGATAGCCGCCAGCGTCTCTCGTCGCCGTGGAGCCGGAAATGTATACTCCGGTAGCATTAGTACTGTTGTTGTCGGCATTAATCTTCGTTCCGGTTACGGTCAGATTCAAACCGGAATAAGAGCCATTATGGTAAAAGCCGGTATTCTTTCCCTCAAGGGTGCTGTTGGAAACATTAATCGTCACATTATTGCTGAAGTTGCACAGCGCATAGCCGCCTTTAATCGTCGAGTCCTCAATGGTATACTGACTGTCGGCAGCACTGCAAGCCACGCCAACCTGACCGGCAACATCAACCGTCACATTACGCATTGTCAGGTTTCCGTAGGCGCCGATGCCGCGGGCCGAGCCGGTCCCCTTGTATGTGCCGTTTACAATCGTCGCATCTGCAGTGGTCTTCAGGGAATATCCACCGCTGTTCAAGCTGCTACTCAGAGTCTTTCCGTTCAGGTCTATCGTTACCGCATTGTTAAAGGTAAGAGCGTCCGTCAGAGTTACATCCTGTGTGAGCTGCACATTCTTACCGTTAGTCGCCGCCGCTTTCAGCTCAGCGGCTGTAGACACAGGCTCAAAATCAAGCGGAGCATCCTTATCATACTGATTATTAAAGCTGTCGTTCTCGTGCGTGTACTGCGTAGCCACCACGCTGATGCCCAAATCGATGGACGGAGCACTCTTGCCCGTCAGGTGATTGGCTTCGTTGCCCACGGTGGTGGGCATCCAGACAACCAGGGTCACGACCTTATTAGCACCGGCAGTCATGTTGTCCTCTG
>OJAM01000941.1_pt1 | contig 11169 bp, 8 predicted proteins | sample 1589071 | NCBI WGS metagenome assembly OJAM01 (sample SAMN03283243) | human gut metagenome | biome: human-associated habitat; material: feces | host: Homo sapiens | place: Peru | collected 2012
CGCCGGGAACGGCGAAAGGGACAAAGACAACGACTCCGTTCCAATGGGTGAGCGCCTTGCCCTCGGCGGCGCAAGCCTCGATAGTTATGTTCTCTAAAAGCAGATCTACTCTTTTACGGGACATATATTCATTACTTAATTGTCAAATTCATGGAAAAGCGACTGGGAGATGTTGATCATGAAGTCTCCCATGGCCTCAAGCTCCGCCAACATGTCAAGGTAGTAGTTGATTGCCAGGAACTTGTCCGCACCTTTCTCGATCTGGAGGATGCCTTCATCCCGAAGGGCGTCACGGGTCACATTGATGATGTCCTCGGCGTTGTAGGCATTGCTGATGTCCTTGAGTTCTCCCTCCACGGCCAATTTCATGTTGGAGACCATCACAGCGAAGGCATGGTTGACCTTGCCGAGCAGAAGGTTCAGCTTGCTGATCGTTTCCTCGTCAAACTCCAGTTTATGGACCCGCAGACGGGTAAGCAGGCGGCTGATGTTCTCACAACTGTCGCCAAGGCTCTCCAGCTCACTGATCACCCGGTAGATGACCTTGACCTCACGGGCCTCCTGGTCGTTCATTGACTCAGTTGGGATCCCATTGAGGAACGCAGCTATCTCATATTCAAACCGGTCGGTCACCTCCTCGCACTTGACAAGGCGCTGGCGGTACTCCTCAAACCTGTCAGGATCCGCCTCATTCAGAGCCAGTTTGACGTATTGAAAACCCTCCTGTGCGTTCACGGCGAAATTGACAGTCTCCTTGAACGCCTGCTCGATCGAGATGGACGGCGTGCCGATGATCCTTCCGCTGCCGATGAACCTCAGACGGAAATCGCCTTTCTTCGGAGCCGGCTCCTTGATGCATCTGGCAAGAAAACCAGCGAAAGGCTTTCTGAACCAAACAAGAACAACGGTGGCCGTCACGTTGAAGAGGGTGTGGACGCAAGCGACACCGAACACTGAAGTCATCTGAGCGTCCAGACCGAAAAGCGACACAAGCCAAAGATTGATCTTAATGAATATGTTGAAGAAAATCAACACGAAAGCGGCTCCAAGCACATTGAATATGAAGTGGGCGAGCGCGGCCCTGCTGGCCTGGACACCAGCCCTGCTGGCGACCAGATTGGCGCCGATCGTGGTTCCGATGTTCTCGCCAAGCACCATCGCCGCGGCCATAGGGAAGGAGATCCAGCCGAAATAGACGAGTACCATAGTGAGCACGACGGTGACGCTTGAGGACTGGAGGACGAAGGTTATCACGACACCTATCAGCATGAAAATCAGCGCGGAACCGATTCCGTGAGAAGAGATTCCCGCAATGGAGGCGGCCATCTGCGGAACAGTGTCAATCTCTGGTACTGAGGACTTTATGTAGATCAGTCCGACAAAAACAAGCGCAAGTCCGAGGATGGCCTGGCCGATGTTCTTGACAATCGGCCTCTTTGTCAACGACATGACAAAACCGGCTCCCAGAAGCACGAAAGCAAGGACAACGGTGTTGATCCAGAAGCCCGTAGCCGCTATGATCCAAGCGATTACGGTCGTACCGATGTTCGCTCCCATAATCACGCTGATACCTTGCTGCAGCGATAGGGTAGCGACACCCACGAGGCTGGCCACCATGATAGTCGTAGCGCTGGAAGACTGGACGACAGCGGTGATGCCGACACCGGATAAAATCTGTTTCAGAGGCGACCTGGAGGTCATCCATTTCTCAAATCTCCTCAGCCGGTCGCCGCAGGATTTCTGAATACCGGAGCTAAGCATCTCAAGTCCAAAGACAAAGAGCGCCAGAGCACCAAATAAAGTCAGCAGTTGAAGAATCATATCACAGGGAAGTGTTTAGCACACATGTAAGTTAACATAATCCAAATTGTATAACAAATAGGCGAGTGCCGCTACACAAGGGAAACTATTGATTCAGAATCGAATTTGGCTGGTGAGAATCCTTGTTTGAATGTAATTCCCTCACCGAGAATCTCAATTCCGGCCGCGGTCGCCATCTCGTTCAGCAATCGAACACTGGCGGCTGCCCAAGTGAACGATCCGAAGGCAAAGAAACGTCTGTTCTTGACCAATCTGTCACAGATTGCTTCCATCAACTGACGGACAGGCGGCAATATTCCATTATTATATGTCGGCGAGCCGAGAATTACCGTGTCGTACCTGAACACGTCGCGCAAAGCGAACGAATAACTCTCCTCATTCAGATTATGGAGCGAGAATGGAATGTTATGTTCTTTCAAGGACTCAGCCAACGCCAAAGCGGCCTTTTCCGTGTTGCCGTACATCGACCCGTAAGCCAGACAGACACCGTGCTCAAGCGGCTCATAACGACTGAACTTGTCATACAATGAGACAACCTCAGAAATATGATTCTCCCATACAGGGCCGTGGGTGCTGCAAATCCGGCATATTTCCAAACCGGAAAGCTTCTTCAGCGCAGCCTGAACCGGAGCGGCATATTTCCCGACAATGTTCGAGTAATACCTCGTCATCTCGTCTTTATATTCATTGAATATGTCTGATTGCGAGTCTACTACGCTTTCCGGGAAGGTTCTGAAGGAGCCGAAGGCGTCACCGGAGAACAAGGTGCGCTCCTGCGGACACCATGTGACCATAGTCTCCGGCCAATGTACCATTGGAACCATAAAGAATTGAAGATCAACGCTTCCCAAGGAGAGACACTCGCCTTCCCTGATAACCTTGATGTTGTCCGTTATGCCTTGGTAGCCCTCGATCATCGGTACAGCCTTGGCGTTGGTGACAATCACGCATTCGGGATATTCCTGTCTGACAACCGCCTGAAGCGCACTATGATCTGGCTCCATGTGGTTGACAATCAGGTAGTCAACCTTCCTGTCCCCTATCTCGCTCTTGATGTTGGCCAGGAATTCGTCCTTGAACGCTACCGCTGCCGTATCGATCAGCGCGACCTTTTCGTCCACAACAAGATAGGAATTGTAGCTGACGCCATAAGGAAGCGGCCACTGCCGCTCGAAGAGTTTTGTCTGCAGGTCATTGACTCCCACAAAACGGATTCTTTCAGATAGTCTCATCGTTTATAAAACCTTCTGTCCGAATGCGGCCCGGTTCTTCGCTGGCCGCACCTCGACAAGTAATAGACAAATTTACGAAACTTATTCCGCTTTTTCTTAAATTTGCGTTATGATAAGCCAAAAATAAACGCCAAAGTACTACTAACAAAAATGTTCCGATAGTAAACATTTTTGTTTTACCTATTAATAGGCAATATATTTATAGAATATGTTAGACATGCACCAAGATTCGGGCAAAAGCATGATGCTCCCCCCTCTTCCTGAAAGGATGAGGCCTAAAAGCCTGTCGGAATATGTCGGGCAGAGGCACCTTGTAGGGGAAGGATGCATCCTGAGGAAGATGATCGAGAACGGGAATCTCTCGTCGTTCATCCTTTGGGGGCCGCCGGGGGTCGGCAAGACTACTCTTGCCGGAATCATCGCCCAGACTTTGTCCAGAGACTTCTACACCCTGTCGGCGGTCAGCGCCGGCGTGAAGGACGTGCGGGATGTCATCGACAAGGCCAGAAGCGCTTCCGTGTTCTCCAACGGGGCGGCTCCGATCCTGTTCATAGATGAGATCCACCGGTTCAACAAGGCCCAGCAGGACGCTCTGCTCGGCGCTGTGGAGAACGGTACCATCATACTCATAGGTGCGACGACCGAGAACCCGTCGTTCGAGGTGATAACACCGCTACTCTCCCGCTGCCAGGTCTTCGTGCTGAAACCATTGGAAATCAAAGATCTGCAAACTCTGCTGGATCATGCACTGAAAAACGATGTGCTTCTGAGGGACAAGGACATAGAGATAAGGGAGACCGAAGCGATGTTCCGCTACAGCGGAGGCGACGGAAGGAAACTGCTCAACGTCCTTGAGATTGTGGTCGATTCATCCGCCGGCGACGTGTCGCGCATCGTCATTGACAATGAGACGGTTACAAACTGCCTTCAAGAGAACATGGCGATCTACGACAAGGACGGCGAGATGCACTACGACATCATCTCGGCATTCATCAAGTCAATCCGCGGCTCCGATCCGAACGCCGCGGTCTACTATCTCGCCAGGATGCTGGACGGCGGCGAGGATCCCCTTTTCATAGCGAGAAGGCTCTGCATATCGGCATCCGAGGATGTCGGCCTTGCCAACCCGAACGCGTTGCTGCTTGCGAACTCCTGCTACCAGATCGTCCATCAGATCGGCATGCCGGAAGCCCGCATCCCTCTCTCGGAAACCACAATCTACCTTGCAAGCTCTCCTAAAAGTAATGCCGCTTATCTTGCTATCAATAAAGCCATTGAATTTTCATCCCAGAACAAGCAGGCGGCAGTGCCTCTTTATTTGAGGAACGCCCCCACGAAGCTGATGGAGGAACTTGGCTACGCCGACGGCTACAAGTACGCCCACGACTTCCCGGGACATTTCGCTGATCTGGAGTTCATGCCGGAGGGACTTGAGGGAACCGTGTTCTACGAACCTGCATCTAACCCTCAGGAAGACAGGCTGAAAGCCTATCTGCAAGCATGCTGGCCAAAGTACTACTCCAAAAAGTAACACATTTTACTATTTTTTTTTGTAAGTTTGCATCTTAATACATCCAAAGAAGATGATTACTCAGATTCTCATCCTGCTCGCCGGCCTTGCGCTGGTTGTTCTCGGAGCCGACTGGCTTGTCGAGGGTTCCTCCACAATAGCCAGAAAAGCCGGCCTGAGCGAGTTCGTTATCGGCCTCACGATCGTCGGCATCGGAACATCCTTGCCGGAATTCGTGGTGAGTATGACCGGCGCACTTAAAGGAAGCGCGGACATCGCCATAGGCAATGTTGTAGGCTCAAACATATTCAACGTTCTTCTAATACTTGGTATAACCGCGCTGCTCAGGCCTATAGAGATGACGAAGGCCAATGTCCGCGTCGACATACCGCTGAACATCGGTGTCACCGCGCTGCTGATAGTGTTCGGAATGCATCTTACATTGTTCGGCATCGGACGCGAGGACACCCTGACCAGAATGGACGGCATTATATTCCTTATACTTTTCGCCGCTTACATGTACTGGTCCTTCAAGTCAGGCAAGTCCGACGAGGAAGTGCCGGAAGAGTCAAACAGGAAAACCGGAGTGGCCGCATTGATGATTGTCGGCGGCCTTGCGGCATTGATCTTCGGCGGCGACAAATTCGTGGACAGCGCGACCAGCATAGCCCGTATGCTGAACATCAGTGACAAATTCATAGCCGTGACGATCCTCGCGGGAGGAACCTCCATGCCGGAGCTTGTAACCTGCGTGGTCGCCGCCGCCAAGAAGAAAGGCCAGCTGGCACTCGGCAACATCATAGGATCCAACATCTGCAACATCCTTCTGATACTCGGCGCCTCGTCCGTAGTGTTCAGACCTCATGCCGGCTCTCCTTCCGGCCTGTCCTTCGGCGGTATGACATTCGCAGATCTCGGCATCCTGCTGCTGAGCGCCATCCTCCTCTCTGTCATCGCATTCACGGGAAAGGGACGGAAACTGGACAGAGCGGAAGGCCTGGTCTTCCTCGCATGCTACGCCGCCTACATGGCCTGGCTGATCATCAATCTGTAAATGAATATATTAACTTACATCAATAATGAAATTCAAACCCACTGATTACCGGCTTGTGAATGTCGGCACCGGAAAAGAGTTCGAGGATGCCGGTTGGTCGCTTGCAGACCCACAGGCTCCCTCACCTTCCTTGGTCAGAGCTGTCTACGAAAACGAGAAATTCACGCCCAGAGACGACCTGAAGGGGCTTTACAGGTACGCCGAATGGCTTCCGGTCAGACGTACACTCAGAAACTCCCACGCCCCTGTGACCTACAAGAGCAAGGGGCTGGCGGATCTGCTCGGCATGGAGAACCTCTACATCACCTTGTCCGGCTATGTTCCCAAGCGCGGGGCAAGGATGGAAACCTGCTCGTTCAAGGAAACAGAGGCTTTCTCCGTCTGCGCGAGGCTCCCGAAGAACGACAAGCGTGTACTTGTCGTCCAGTCAGCCGGCAACACGGCAAGGGCATTCGCCCGCGTATGCTCGGACAATGACATTCCTGTCGTCATCTGCATCCCGAACGACAACATCAGCGACCTTTGGTTCCTTAAGAAGCTGAAGTCCTGCGTAAAGGTCATCGCGACACCGAACGGCACGGACTACTACGACGCTATCGCGCTCGGGGAGAAGCTTTGCAAGGACCCTCGCTATCTTGCGGAAGGAGGTGCGAAGAACGTCGCCCGCAGAGACGGCATGGGAACCACCATACTCAGCGCTGTCGAGGTGATCGGACGTATTCCTGACGCCTATTTCCAGGCGGTCGGCAGCGGAACAGGAGCCATCGCGGCCTGGGAGAACGCATGCCGACTGGCAAAGGACGGTAGGTTCGGCGAGAACAGGATGAGGGTCTACTGCGCGCAGAACTCTCCTTTCACCCTGATGTACGATTCATGGAAAGCCGGGTCAAGAGAGCTTGTACCAATCACTCCCGAGGAGTCAAGAGGAAAGGCCGAGGTGATTCTCGCCAAGGTTCTGTCCAACAGAAAACCGCCTTACAGCCTTGCCGGCGGCCTGTTCGATGTCCTCAAGGAGTCGAACGGAGATTTCTACAAGGTGTCCAACGACCAGATCGTCTACTGGATGCTCCAGTTCTTCAACAAGGAGGGATACGACATCTTGCCGGCGGCGGCCTGCGCTGTCGCGGCGTTGAAGAATGCACTGGAGGACGGTGTGGTGAAAAGAGACGAGACCGTGATGCTGAACATCACAGGCGCGGGTATGCTGAACGCCACCAGCAAAGGCTTCGAAATGAAGAAGCCAGACCTGATTCTCAGCACGGATCTTTCCGCCGAAGAGGTGATCGCCAGTGTCGACCGGCTGTTTTAAATCGTGATATATCGCCAGGTTCGGGCAGCAAAAAGCTGAATTCCAAATTTTGCACGTTACCAAAATTTGAAATTCAGTTTTTCTGCTGCTTGAAAGTGTTATAGGAAAAAATATTTATATAGATAACTAATCTGTTTCAATACTTATAAGACAGCAAAATATACTCCATACCAAATTATTGGGCAGAATATACACAGCGTTCAGAAAATAAAAATTCCAAAATTTTGGTAACGTGCAAAATTTTGGAATTTTCTATTTTTGAACGCCCTTATCGTTTCGGAAAAAGCGTTTATTATTCCTGACGAAGAGGCTCGCCGGAGACGAGACGCTCCTTGGACTCCACAGGGTTGGCGTAGATTCTTAGGAATATGTCGCGGAGGTCGGCGCGGTTCAGGCGGCGCTCCACCTTGTCAAGCTTATGCTCGGTGTAGTCGGTGAATTTCTCCACATCCTCCGGTGTGTATAGCTCGGCGTACTTGTAGCAGCGGTTGACAAGGTCGTAGGCGATGTAGTTGGTCTTCCAAAGCTGGTAGCCGGCGATGATCCGCTTGTCCACGGCATGCCTGATAGCCTGATAGCGGTCGTTCTTGTCGCAATGCGAGGCAAGCTCGATCTCGTCCGGAGTGATGGGAAGGCCAAAGTTCAGATGAACGTCACCCTTCTGCTGCCTGATGCCCATAACAATGCTGTGCAGATCCTCCGTCTTGGTCTTCACATACTTCTGGGTTCTGGAGATCAGTATCTCACGAGCCTTGCGGATGTCGCACGGCTCATATTCATAGGAGATGCTCAGAGGGATGATGTTCAGCTCGGCGAAGTTCTCCGCGAAGGATTTGGTACCGCTCATGTCCAGCATCTTGAGGAGTCCCTGCTCCGTCGTGTCGATGCCGTCCTTCGTGCGTCCTTGTCTCTGTGCCAACCAGATAGAAGATTTTCCTGAAGTGATTGTCTGACGGATGTACTTGGACAGCACCTGGGATGAAAGATAGAGTTCCCTTGCCGAGATGCCTCTGATCACGCGGATCATCCTATTGGAACGAAGGAGGTACTCTACAGTCTTGCTCTGCTTGATCAGGTTGTCGCCCACGCAGATCTCGGTCATCGGAATGTGGTTCCTGAACAAAACGACCTGGGTGATGGCGGGATCCAGGATGATGTCCCTGTGATTGGACATCGCCAGGAACTTACCCTTCATTTCCTTGATGTAGCTGATGCCGTCATAGGAGAAGTTGTGGATGGTGTGATCCATGCACCATGACACAGCCCTGTTCATCACAATCTCCTGAAACTCATCAATATTATGAACACTCTTCAAGGCATTCCGAAGGAATGTCATCGGCTCGTCAGGGAAAAGATATTCAGAAATAGCAAGTACCGCGGGATGATTCGCGACCTTGTTCAAGGCCTCGACCGCTTCGGCGTCATTATAAGGACAGATGCTGTCAAATTCAGATGTATCAGCCATAATAAATCATCGTTTGTAAGGTGCAAATGTAATCAAATTACTTAATATTACAAAGGCTGGACCGCGTCCATCAGGAACCGCGGCGGAAAAGGAGCGAACTGTCACCGTAGCTGAGGAAGCGGAAACCATGGGAAAGCGCATAGTCGTAGATGGTCTTCCAGTCTCCGCCCACAAATGCCGAAATCAACAGAATCAGTGTGCTTTCCGGCTGGTGGAAGTTCGTGACCAGAATGTCCACAAGCCTGAAGCGGAAGCCCGGCACGATGATGATCCTGGTGCCGACCTTCAGCTCGTCAAGACCATTCTTCTCCAGATAGGAGATGATGGCGCCGAGCGATTCCCTCACTGAATATTCATAGTCCCGTTCGTACGGAACCCATTGCCCGACATCCTCGGGTTTTCCTTTCTCGATGCAGCTGACACCGACATAATACAATGACTCAAGCGTTCTTACGGAGGTGGTGCCGACCGCTATCAGCTTTGACTTGTTGTCTCTGATACGCTTTAGAAGGTCTAATGAGACCACGAAAGGCTCGCGGTGCATCGGGTGGTCGGCGACATCGGAACTCTTTACGGGAAGGAATGTGCCGGCTCCGACGTGCAGGCAGACATTCTCACGGTCGATTCCCTTGGCGGAAATGCCGTCAAGCACCCGCTGGGTGAAATGGAGACCGGCGGTAGGCGCCGCGACAGAGCCCCTGATCCTGGCGTAAAGAGTCTGATAGCGCTCGGTGTCGATGGATTCCGTAGCCCTGTTCAGATAAGGAGGAATAGGAACGGTTCCGCAAAGCTCCAGAACGCGCGAGAAGGGGTTGCCGTCCCGCCAGGAAAACTCCACTATGCCGGTCTCGCCGTTTCTCTCGACAAGATCAGCCTTCAGCCCCATAGCGGCGACAATCTCGTCTGAATCGGGATTGTAAAGAGTCAGGGAATCGTTTTTCCAACGCTTGGCGTTGCCGATCACACATTTCCATCTGCAACGCTCCGTCGAGGCGAAAGCGGTGTTGTACTCCGGAGGATCAATCGGCTCAAGGCAGAAGATCTCGATGTGCGCTCCGGTCTCACGCTGAAAATGAAGCCTGGCCGGCACGACCTTGGTGTCATTGAAGACCATCAAGGCTCCTTCCGGAAGCAATTCCGGAATATTCCTGAAGACATATTCATCGACCTTGCCGTCCTCATAGCGGAGCAGTTTGGATGCGTCGCGCTCGGCGAGGGGATATTTCGCGATGCGCTCGTCGGGAAGATTGTAATTATAGTCCTCAATATGTATTGAAGGTATCATCGTCATGAGAGTTTAAAATCCGCACAAAGTTAACTTAAGTAATAGAAATATCAAATTCTCATCATTGCCATCGACAGCGGGACATTTTCTATAATTGTGTAAATATTATTAAAATGTTTAGTTGGAAATTTGGGTTTACAATCGTAAATATTATAATAATACTTGATTACAAAACTTAAATATGAACAAAGTTAAGAATCGTATAATAATTAGTTATGATTAAAAGGAACCTAAATTTCTAAACTATTGATTATCAGAGAATATTATCTATTTACCTACACAAGTGGCTAACTTCTTTCGTGTTAATTAGCCGGATAGCACGGGAATGAGGGTAAAATTAAGCTGTTGTCTATAATGAATATCATTAATAATAAGAATCTTATACAAATCTATCTAAATTCTATTCTAAACAAGTTAGTCTTACTTCTTTAGTTTTGTTCACTTTTGTAACTTTACAAATGTTATTTGTATTTACACTATTTAATGTTAACTTTGTAAACAAATCACATTTGTAATGAACAAGAGATTGCAGCAGTTCCTTTCGGCGGAGAACATCACCCAGTCGCAGTTCGCGGACAGGATCGGTGTGACCAAGGCGAGTGTCTCACACATCCTTTCCGGTAGAAACAAACCGGGGTTCGATTTTATAGAGAATATGGCAGCCTGCTATCCGAATCTGAACCTTGACTGGCTGATCGGAGGCAAGGGCCGAATGTACAAGGGGACAGAGCCGGCGGTGGCGGCTCCGCAAGTCCCTGAGAATCGCCAATCCCCTGCCTATGACCAGGACAGCGGTCTTTTATTCGATTCCCACGAGCCTGATTTGTTCCCAAAAGAGACGGAAGTCTCTGAGAATAAGGGGGTGACGACTCCAGTCTCCCCTGCCGAACCTAAAGACAATCCGCCAAGGATCACCAAAATTCTGGTGTTTTACGACAACGGGACGTTCAAGGAGATTGAATAGTTCGTCGGCGGGAAAATGTTTGGAGAAAAAGTCTTCGGCGTTCTGTTGAAATTGTCTAAATTTGTGTTCGATTAATCAAAAGCGCAAAATGTACAGACAACTCATCAGACCGATTTTGTTCAAGTTCCCGCCGGAGACCGCACACAACCTGACATTCAAAGGACTGGATCTCCTTCGCCGGATTCCGTTCGCCGGAAAGCTGATGAAACTTATCTACAGGCATAAGACACCTTCCCTGTCAAGAAACCTTTTCGGGATAGACTTCCCTTCTCCTGTAGGCCTTGCCGCCGGTCTGGACAAGAACGGTGAGCATTACAATGAGTTGTCGTGGTTCGGATTCTCGTTCATCGAGATCGGCTCCCTCACTCCGGAAGCCCAGCCAGGCAATCCCAAGCCGAGACTGTTCAGGCTCCCGCAGGACAACGCCATCATCAACAGGATGGGTATCAACAACAAAGGAGTCAACAACGCGATCGAGCATATTCAAAAAGACCCTCCCAAGACCATCATCGCCGCCAGCATAGCGAAG
>OJAM01000942.1_pt1 | contig 11145 bp, 4 predicted proteins | sample 1589071 | NCBI WGS metagenome assembly OJAM01 (sample SAMN03283243) | human gut metagenome | biome: human-associated habitat; material: feces | host: Homo sapiens | place: Peru | collected 2012
CAAGCGTGGCACTTTCTTCCTTGCCGACACTTCCATCAACCACGAGAACTCCACCGAGGAACTGGTTGACATCGCACGCCTCACCTACGACGCTGTGAGATATTTCGCGCACTATCCTGTGATGGCAATGGTTTCGTACAGCAACTTCGGTTCAAACCCCGAACACGGCCCTATCGAAATTCACAATGCCATCGACATCTTGCACCGCGACTATCCCGAAATACTGGTGGAAGGCGAAATGCAAGTGCAATACGCCCTCAACAAGCAGTTGCGCGACAAGCAATTCCCATTCAACAAACTCGTGGGTAAAGATGTGAACACGCTCATATTCCCTAACTTGAGCGCTGCCAACACCGTGTTCCAGATGCTCCTTGAAATGGGCGCAGCCGAAATCGTGGGCCCAATCCAAATCGGCTTGAACAAGCCAATCCACTTCACCAGCATCGACACCTCGGTACGCGACATCGTAAACCTCACCACCATGGCAGTAATCGACGCCAACGTTTACGAAAAAGTAACCCTAAAAAAGTAGCTTCCCCACTGAACCGCAATACCCTAAACAAAATAAATTCGTGGAAATTTGTGCTAATTCGTGTGTGTTTTCTTAAACCACAAATTAACACAAATTTTCACGAATATTTTTTGTTGAATCTTGTTGAATCTGTGTGAGCTGTTGTTATTTCTTTTTGTTTAGGTGGTTGAAGATTTCGCCTTGTTTTTTCTTGGCGGCGGCAATGCTGGCTGGGTCGCCTGCTTTTGCGCCGTATTTTCCCAGTTGCGGAATGTGGAGCACTGCACCCACTGGAATGGTGTTGGGGTTAGGATATTTCGCCTTGTTTTCTTCGTAGATATAAACCCAGAATTTATCGGAGCCATAGTGTTTGCGGCTCATGCGATAGAGGTTAGTGCCCGGCTTAATGGTGTCGGTGGTTCCGGCAGCCACATTTGCCGTGGTTGGTTTTGCAGCCTCGGCTTTTTGCTTTTCTTCCTCGGCTTTCTTCTTTTCCTCTTCCGCCTTTTTCTTTTCTTCGTCTGCTTTCTTTTGTTCCTCGGCAGTCTTCTGCTTGTCGGCATCTGCTTCGGTAGAGTTTTCGGCTAATGCTTGTTCGGTTGCTGCCACCGAATCGGTTGAAACATGTTCGGTGAAAGGTTCCTCGTCGGCTGGCGTAGCCTCGTAGCCCTTCATCAAATACAGACGATAAGCAAACAGCGTAACAATCAGCGTAGTGACCACGCCCACCACGAAGCCCTCCAACAGCGAGCGGCGAGTGATGCGGCGTTTGTCAATCTCCTGCCCCACACGCTCATCTGCCAATTCCTCGCTCACCATTTCGGATTCTGCATCGGGCTCACCTTCTGCATCGGCGTCTTCCGCCTCATCTTCAGGCTCTGCCACGGCAGATGGCTCAACTTCCGTTACTGGTTCTGGCTCGGCTTCTTCCTCTATTTCGGATTCTTCTTCCGAAACGGCTTCTTCCGGCTCGTCAGCAGGCTCTTGGACAGGCACTTCGGCAGGAGCCTCAGCCTCTGCTGGCACCTCTTCCGATGGCTCAACAGGAGCCTCAGCCTCTGGTTCTGCTTCCTCTGACTCAGGTTCTTCCACAGGAGCCACGAACACAGGAGGCATCACCACTTTTTCCTCTGCGGCTACGGGTGCTTCAGCGGCAGGTGGCTCGGTGGCAGTGGTGTCGTCGGTTTCTTCCTCGGCTGGGGCGGCCTCGGCTGGTGCTTCGGTTGGCTCACCGGCATCGATGGCGGCGAGTTGGTCGTCGGTCACGTCATCATCGAGGATTTCAGTTTCAAAGTGCATAAAAGGCTGATTGATAGCCTCTGCCATATCTTTATCGGGGGCAAACGACAGTTTCTTATGCCCCGGAATCTCAATTTCTTCGCCCGTGTTCACGTCCACGCTTTTTCGAGGACTCACCTCGGTGAGTTTAAACGTGCCAATACCCTTCACCTTCACGCTCTCGCCATCGATAAGCGACTGTGAAATAGTGGCAAACAGTTCTTTCAGAAACAGTTCGCTCATGCGCTTTGAAGTATTGGCATATTGTGCCACTTGCTCAACAAGTTCGGGAAATGTTACCTTATTGTTCATGTCGTTACAGAATATTCAAGTTCAACGAAATTACTTCAAGCGGTTTTTCAACACGTTACTCACCTTGAAGGCCAACACCACTTTTGGAGGAACGAGCATACGCTTTCCATTACTGGGGTTCACCACCACACGTTCGTTCTTCTTTTTAGCCTCAAAATTTCCGAAACCCGGTATTGCCACGCTGTCGAGCGCACCGCAGCGGGCTTTCACCACTTCTGCGAATGCCTCCATCAGTTTAGCCACATCGCCTTTACTTCGTCCCAGATTTTCTGAAACCTTTTCCAAAAGTTCCTTGTTGTCCATAATAGTAATTTTATCATACAAAATTAATCAAACCTACCGCAAACTGCAAATAATTCCCCAAAAAAAGGCTATTCCTTGCCTATCTCCTTGCCTCACACAGATTCCACGGATCTCACTGATTTTTTTGTGGGTGAGAAATCTCACGGAGGCTCTCCGCCGGTTTGCTCCAAAGGCTCACACAGATTCAACGGATTCAACAAAAATTATTCGTGGGATTCGTGGGATTTGTGGTTTAATTCTTTGGGGTGAGGGATGAAAAAAAGGCTGCGGGAGCATCGGGGGGATGCTTCCGCAGCTGGGTTTTATTTACCGCCTAAGGGGCGGTGTGAGGGGGACGGGAATCAGCGTTTGGGGCTGATGAGCACTTTTTGAGTAGAAGTGGTGCCGTCTTTGTAGTAGGTGCGCACGATGTTTACACCCATTGTTGGTTGAGAGAGCACCATACCGTTCACTGTGATGTAGTCAACGTGGTCGATTTCCTTCTCTGCATCGATTTGCTCTGTGCCACTTGGCTGCATGAGTGTGATTTCGTATTCACGGCTAAATGCATCGTTGCTGTCGAGCGATACCTTCAAGGTGGCAGTTTCGCCGCCATTGGCATTTGCCAAGAGCACTTGACCTTCGTTGCCCAAAAGCAGGTTGCCAGACACTGTCCAGGTCACGCCTTCAGGAACACCCACAAAGAAGCCCTTCGACACCTGACTGCGTGTGTCGAGAGAATCGAGCACGAGAGCGGCCGAGTAGAACTTCACCACAGCAGTATCGGCGAGCACGCTCATCACTGGATAGCAGTTGCTGCGCTTGGTCCATGTGCTGTCGAGGTTCAAGGTGGTGATTGCCACGGTTGGCAGGGCCATGCTGTCGGCATCGTTGGCGTAAACAGATGTCACGGTCTGACGGTCGTAGTACACGTTTGTGTACACGGTGCCTGCGATGTCCTTGCCACCGTAAATATTACCACAAGATGCTGAATCGGCTGCCGATGCACAGTCCACATTACCGGTATTGTAGGCGTTGGTCACTTCAGTGTAATATTTCACTGGCAGACCAATAATGCCGCCCACTTGCTTGTAGCCATACACCAAACCGTGATTAAACACATTGGTGAGGGTGGCTTTACCTGTACCCATCACGCCACCTACATTGTAGGCAGTGGAAGCAGATGTGCCTAACGACCAAACTTCGCCGGCATTGCCACTCTCTTTGATGATTGCGCCAGAGGCACTATTGCCACACACGCCACCAAGATTGTAACGAGCCTCTACGCTACCCACATTGTAGCAGCCAACCACATTACCAGAGTGGTTACCAACCACGCCACCAGCCTGATAGTCGGCTACTACATGGCCGTAGTTCACGTCAGCCACAACATTTGCGTCAGATCCAGTAGAACCCACGACACCGCCAGCGTTGTTCTTGGTGGCAATCACTTCGCCATAGTTAGCGCAATTAGTAATCAAAGTAGGAACCTCTTCGGTGCCACGACCCACGATGCCCACGATACCGCCAGCGCCATTTGTCTTGGCGAGCACGGCACCATAGTTGTAGCAACTGTCGAGCAGATTGAATGGAGTGCCACCGCAGTTACCTACGATACCACCAGCACCGTATGTGCCCGACTCCACTTCACCATAGTTCACATTGCGCTTAATGGCATCGGCTTTAGAAACACTGCCGATAATACCGCCTGCGGCATAGGTGTTGGTCACGATTTTTGCGCGGTTCACACAATCGGTCACTCCGCAAGCATCATTTGACAGGAAGCCTGCGATACCGCCTGAATAGTTTTGGCTTGAATATACCGTGCCCTCATTGAGCGAATTGGTAATGTTGCCCTTGCTTGAGCCCACGATACCGCCATTAGAATATTTACCTTCAATGGCACCTGCATTATAGCAGCTGTCGAATGCCACATCAGTATCAGTAGAGCCAGCGATACCACCAGCCTGACCATTAGCAGAGGTAATCATACCATAGTTGCGGCAGTTGATGAAGCGAGCCTTAGGATTAGCGGTGCCTACAAGACCTCCCACGAAGCCCATCTTCAGCGTTGCCACCTGTGCACGGTTCACACAGTTGCGCATGGTGCCTGATGACCGACCTGCGAAACCGCCGATGTACCAGTAACCGCCAATCGAACTGTTTGCGCCAAGAGTGAGGTTTTCAATCACGCCATTGTCGCCAACGAGTCCGAACAGGCCCTTGTTGCTACCGGTTTTCTGATCTTCGTTGTAGTATTTGAAACCGTCGATAGTCTTGCCGTTGCCGTCGAAATGGCCTTGGAAACGAGTAGCGCCATCGTCAACGAGCATCAGCGATGCTTCGGCGTCGCTACCGAAGTCGAGGTCGTTGACCAAGAGCAGGTATTCGCCGTCGAATGAAGCTTCATAGTTCTTTGAGTAGCGTGCCACAGTTTGCCAGTCGGCAACAGATGCAATTCGCCATGGGTTGGCCTTGGTGCCTTCGCCATTAGGGAGCATCTTTGGAGCGGCAAACAGAGGGTATTGCTTCGTGTAGTTGCCACTTATGAAAGTGAGCGTGTCGCGCTCAACCTCGGTGATAGCTGCAATGTTCAAAGTGGTGCCGCTAAGGGTGAAGTTTTTAGCATTCTTCAACGCGAAAGTCACGCCCTTCTGTGCCACCACTTCTGAAGCGTAGCGCACCGAGAATCGAGAATCGGTTTTTCCTTCCGATGCAAACAGAATGTAGTTGCCACGGTTGAATTGTGCGGCAGGTTCGCTTGCAAACGCCTTCAAAACAGGATATTGACCTTTCACATAATCCCATTGCTCGGCATCAAGTCCCTTGAGTGCTTCGCCCGAAACGAGCGATGCAGTTGAGAGTTTGCTCACGCCATCCACGGCAAGGGCATTGCCAGCGTTTTTGCCAGCAAGTTGTGAATCGTAATAGCAATCTGCGGTCACTGTGTTGCTGGCATTGTAACTGCCGAATACGGTGCCCAACTTATCGAGGTTTGCAAATGAATAAACCACGCCTGTTGAGAGCAGTTGCTTGTTAGTGGTGCGGTAGTTGTTGTAACCAATCACGCCACCCACGCTGTTACCGCCACTCACATAACCCTGGTTGAGCGAATTGGTGACGATGGCGTTGTTCACACCAATCACACCACCCACATTTTCAAGTTTGGTGCTGTCGGATTCGAAAGAAGTGAGCACAGCTGCACCCACCACGCCATCGTTCTGGCAGCAGTCAACGGTGCCGAAGTTTGCACCCACTACACCACCAGCCACCGATTGGCCAGTGAGCACTGTGCCGGCATTGTAGCAACCAGTCACGGCAGAGCCTTCAGCATTGTAAGCCACAACGCCAGCCGCGCCAGTCTTCACAGCCTTTACAGAGGCATAGTTGCGGCAATTCTCAATGCGACCGCCATTATAACTTGCCACACCTGCCACATAACTACCTGCCTCGATTTGGCAATCGGCTGCGATATTCAAATTCTTGATTACTGACTTATGACCAGTGTAAATCATCAAACCAGCCATAGCAGATTCCATGTCGTTGACATAGCCACCGTCAGCAGCGAAACTGCGGTTCACTTTCCAATTCTTGATAGCATGGCCGTCGCCGTCGATGGTGCCGTTGAACGCATAGTCCACTCCGTGCACGCTCAAGCCAAAGAAGTCGGTTTTGCCACCCATATCAATGTCGTTGGCAAGTTTGAAATAAACGCCTGTGTAATCGTAAAGCTGCACATCCACAGCATTCTTGATTTTGAGGATATCGTCCTTGGTCTTAATCAGATAAGGACTTGCGGCAGTACCATGACCATCAAACTCGTCGGGAACCACCTTTAAGATATAAATACGGAACTCGTTGCCCAAAGTGGCGGTGAGGGTGTCGCTCACTGCTGCAGTGGCAGTCACGGTCACGTTGTTGCCATTGAGTTTCAAGCCATGACCTGTTGAGGTCAACTTGCCTCCGTTGAAGAATTGCCATTTCACATTATTGTCGGTGCACACAGTGAATGCGCTCTTGAAGCGTTTCACGGTTTCGCCAGCAGCAAGTGTGAATGGCACTGCATCAAGTTTCGACTTTTCTGTGGCTACGCATTTTGCCAACTGTGGATAGTGGCCGGCTGCGAGTGCCCACGCCGAAGCGTTGAAACCTTCGGGCGCATCACCTGATGCAAGGGTGGCGGTAGGCAGACTGTGCTCGGTTGAGCCGTTGAAGCAAGCCTGACCGTCGAAGTAAGTGTTACTGATAATGGCAGTATCGCCCTCGAACGAGCCAGCAAGTTCGTTGTTCTGTGCTGATGGAGAGCAGAATAGCATGCCTGTATTCAAACAGCCGTTAAATTCGGGCGCATCGCTTTCGGTGGTAGTGCCAGCCTTGCCCATTTCGAACTTACCAGCCAAACCACCTACAACATCGCTCTTATAACTGCGCACGATACCAGAATTGTAGGAATCGTTCACCTTAATGCCTATACCACGACCCACAATACCACCAGTGGCGCCAGTGTGTGCTTGTGTGAATGAGGCATTCACCTGACCGCCATTCCAGCAGCGGTTGATGGTACCCAAATAGAAGTAGCCCACAATGCCGCCGATTTCGCCTTCACCGTATGTGTCGGTGATTACGCCGGTGAAGTAGCAGTCGTTGATTGATGAAGTGGCGCGTGATGACGAACCGCAAACGCCACCAGCACTACCCTTCTTGGCAGTGACATTGATTGTGGCATCGCTCCATGATGAGTTCACTGTGCCGTAGTTTACGCCTACCACACCACCGTCCATGCCTTCGCCTTCCACAGTGCCGGAGTATGCTGTGTTTTCTACCACACCAGTGCCATTGTTTATACCCACAATACCACCATTATAGAATGCGTCAGAGCCAACATAACCGCCAGTGACGGTAATGCCGCTCACCTTGCCGCTGTTTTCACCCACCACGGTGCCGATTCTCGATTTATTGGTGCGCACCGATGAGTTTACAAACTTGATGTTAATTACCTCAGCATTTTCACCTGTAGATCCGAACAAACCTGCATTGAACTCATCACGACGGTCTTGGGTGAGGTTGCTGATAGTGTGGTTTTGTCCATCATAGCGGCCATTGAATGCCACTTTGTCCACACCGATAGGCTCGTGATTGAGCACCGATGCCATATCAATGTCGGCTGTCTGCTTGAAGTAAACGCCTGTGAACACATTGCCATTGGCATCTTTGTACGATGCATTATGGTTAACGGCATTGGCAAGTGCTTCAAGGTCTTGAGCGTTGGTAACCAAATAAGGGTCAGCCTCCGTACCAGAGCCGTTCAACCCAAGCACTGCAGTAAATGGCGCAAATGTATCTGGCACCTTGATCACACTCTTGACGAGCGATTCCACAATCTGGCTTCGAACTGTGCTACGAGACATCGCCCATGCGCCAAAGGTGATGCTGTCGGCAGCGAATGTGCCGTTGAGTCCCGATGCCTTCAGCTTTACGTCGCTGGCATTGGTATATTTGGTGATACAGTAGTTATAGAATTTAGTTAGGCCCGATACGGCAAGCACCTGGTGAGGCATATACACTGCACCTGTGCTATCCACAGTCATCACCACTTCCGAACCGCAGTTGTAGAAGTTGCGCACCGCAATTTGAGTTTTGCTTTCACGAGTGTAGCAAGCTGGATAGGTGCGAACCTTCATGCTGTCGACCGTTTGCGACAAGCTGTGGTCGGTAATCATGGCATTGGCTTTGTAGAGGCGGGATTTGCTACTCACAATCTGCACTCCCTTATACTCTCCACTGAGCACAAAAATACCCCATGAGCCCACGCTGATATTGCCATCAGCACTCACATTAAATTCAATCTCGGCATCGGAGTAATAAGCCTTTTTGTCGAGGTCGACGAGGCAGCAGTAAAGCGAACCATACTTGCTGTCGACATAAGTAACCTGTGGTTTAACCTTAATCACGCCGGTTGAGGCATTATAAACGCCCTTCACAGCACGCTGGCCGCCCATCAAGTTGAAGATTTCCACCGAGTCGGTAGCGAATGGCGTGATTTGCACCATGTAGCGACGCGCTACTGATAGCGGCACACTCGTACCAAAGTCGGTAGTGTAGTAGTAGCCTTTAAGGCTCGCCAGCGTGGGAGCACGCTTGGCGGCTTTAGGCACCGATACCTGTAAAGGCGACTTCTCGCTGGTCGTTTGCACGAACCTCGTCGTGCCAATCGACTTGCTCATCACCTCCCGGTCAACCCCTAATAGGGTCACCCCATTGCGGACGATGGTGTTTGCCGTAGAAGTAAACAAGCACACCGTCAAAAGCAACGAGGTCAAGAAAAATGTGACTTTTCTCATAAGGAACCTGTTTTTAGTTAATAGTGATAATTGTAAAAATACTTACAAATTTATATAATGTTCACATATAATCTAATACTTCATAGAAAATATTTAACCTTATTTAATAAAAGGCCATTTTGACTTTCAAGACAAAACAAAAGAAAATAATCGATGATAATCACCTTAAACCCAAATCGGTCATTAGGCCGTATGAGGATTTTTTAGATTATTTCTTGCGGTCTTTCGGCTTTTATAAGATGCCTTTTGCTTGTTTTTAATTCGTAATAGCTCGCTATCACTCATTAAAAGACAAACAAAATTCATTCTTCTAAAACTCCGAAATATCACAAGCCCTAATGACCGATTTGGGTTAAATATTCTATTTTCTAAGACTATCGTTTCACAAAAAAATATTTTTTAGTATCTTTGCACCTTATTATAAGGGCACTACACGCAGCCGCTCTGCTTGTGCCTTATGAATCATTAGCAATCTCAACATCTATAAGATATGGCTGAAAACAACATTCAACTCAACGAACAAGAAGAGAAAAAGAGCCTGAACTTTGTTCAGCAAATTGTTGCCGACGACTTGGCAGCTGGCAAGAATGGTGGACGACTTAGCACCCGTTTCCCACCCGAACCAAATGGATACCTGCACATTGGCCACGCTAAGGCTTTCTGCATGGACTTCGGGGTGGCTGAAATGTTTGGCGGCACCTGCAACTTGCGTTTCGACGACACCAACCCTGCTAAAGAAGACACTGAATATGAGCAAGCCATTATGCGCGACATCAAGTGGCTGGGCTACGACTGGGGCGACCGTCTGTACTACGCAAGCGACTATTTCCAGCAACTCTACGATTTCGCTATCCGCTTGATTAAGGAGGGCAAGGCATACGTCGACGACCAAACCAGCGAGCAAATTGCGGCTCAAAAGGGCACTCCTACCACTCCTGGCCAGGAAAGTCCGTTCCGCAACCGCTCTGTGGAGGAAAACCTCGACCTCTTCACTCGCATGAATGCTGGCGAATTTCCAGAAGGCAGCCATGTGCTTCGCGCAAAAATAGATATGGCGAGCGACAATATGCACTTCCGCGACCCTATCATCTATCGCATTATATTGAGCCCACACTGGCGCACCGGCGACAAGTGGAAGGTGTATCCTATGTACGACTTCGCACACGGTCAGAGCGACTACTTCGAGGGCGTGACACACTCTATCTGCACCCTTGAATTTGTGCCTCACCGTCCGCTTTACGAGAAATTCGTGAAGGAGTTGGCTGGCGACAAGGTGGACGAATACTGCCCACGACAAATTGAGTTTAACCGCCTCAACCTCACCTACACCGTGATGAGTAAGCGTAAATTGCTTCAGTTGGTGAAGGAAGGTTTGGTAAACGGTTGGGACGACCCTCGTATGCCTACACTCTGCGGCCTGCGCCGTCGTGGCTTCACCCCTGAATCAATCAAAAACTTCATCAACAATATTGGCTACACCAAGTTTGAAGCACTCAACGACATCAGCCTTCTCGAACACTCAATTCGTGAAGACCTCAACAAGAAGGCTAACCGTGTGTGCGCCGTGCTCAACCCTGTGAAGGTGGTGATCACCAACTATCCTGAAGACAAGGTGGAGATGATGGAGATGGACAACAACCCAGAGCAAGAAAACGCTGGCACTCACCAGATGCCTTTCTGCCGCGAAATCTTCATCGAGAGCGACGACTTTATGGAAGACGCTCCTAAGAAGTTCTTCCGCATGACTCCTGGCAAAGAGGTGCGCTTGAAAGGTGCCTACATCATCATGTGCACTGGCTGCACCAAAGATACCGACGGCAATATCACCGAAATTCAATGCACCTACGACCCCGACACCCTCAGCGGTATGGAAGGTGCTAACCGCAAGGTGAAGGGCACGCTCCACTGGGTATCGGCTCGCCACTGCAAAGATGCAGAAGTGCGCGTTTACGACCGTCTGTTCGCCGTTGAGAACCCAAGCGCCGACACCGAGCACGATTTCCGCGACTTGCTCAACCCTGAATCGCTCAAGGTGATTGAAAACGCTAAGATTGAACCGTTCTTGGCAGAAAACGCTAAGGAGGGCGACAAATTCCAATTCCAACGCATCGGTTACTTCTGCGTCGACCAAGACAGCACCGCTGAAAAACTCGTGTTCAACCGCACCATCGGCTTGAAAGACAGCTGGTCGAAGCAAAACAAAAAATAAGCCGCTTCCAAAGAGCCGCTCCCCAAAAAATCCACAGCCTTGGCACGCCACCGCGCCAAGGCTGTAATTTATTATACCAAAGAATACCTGTTAGGGGGGCTTTGGTTCAGTGGAAAATTTCTGGGGATAGATTATGCATTGTTGCCGAATCGTGAATGGAATCAAAAACAAAAACATAAAAAACAGCCTTGGAGCAAAGTGGAATGCTTCGC
>OJAM01000945.1_pt1 | contig 11125 bp, 10 predicted proteins | sample 1589071 | NCBI WGS metagenome assembly OJAM01 (sample SAMN03283243) | human gut metagenome | biome: human-associated habitat; material: feces | host: Homo sapiens | place: Peru | collected 2012
TGCTTGAGCCCGCATGGGGTGTCTTCAATTGAGCGTTCCGCCCGCATGCGTGATATGCTCGAGGCATCTCGAACCCGCCAGATGGTCGCGGCGCTCAAGGATAACCATCGCGGGGCCGGCCTGTTATTTGGGCCGATTGCCAGCGCCAAGCCCACACGCTGCGTGATGTGTACGCATCTGGCCGCTTTTCTCAACCGGACGGGCGTCAAAACTGCTTAGCAGCTCATTTCGAAACAAATTTGCATAGAATTGTTTCGAAATGCGTTCTTATACACAAAAGACCTCAAAAAGCGCTAAACTATTCAGTCACTGATTGATTGTCTCCGCCATCTATGGAGTGAGGTTTTGTATGGCTAAAAAACGCAATGGGCGCCAGGATGCCATCAGAGATATCGTGCGCAACAAGGACGTTCGCACGCAGCGCGTGCTGGTGGATGAGCTCCGCGCCATGGGCTTTGCCGTCAAGCTCGACACGAACGGCACGCATCCGGCCGCGCTGCGGGCGGTGCTGGAGGCCGGGCTGGTCGACTACGTGGCGATGGACATCAAAAATTCGCCGGATAAATACGCCGCGACCTGCGGCCGGGACGGCGTGCTGCCGGCCGTGCGCGAGAGCGCGGCGCTCCTGATGCAGGGGCGCGTGCCCTATGAATTCCGCACGACGGTGGTCGACGAGCTGCATGAGCCGGAGGATTTTTCGGCCATCGGCGCATGGCTGCGCGGCGCGCAGAGATACTATTTGCAGCAATTTGTCGACAGCGGCGACGTGCTGGAGGCGGGGCTTCACGCCGTCTCCGAGGAGAAGCGCAGCCGCTGCCTTGCTGCGGCAAGGGAATGGATCCCGCAGACGGAGCTGCGCGGGGTCTGAGCAAAAAGAGGAGGAGCATCATGTACCAGGTTATCAAACGCAACGACAAAACGGTCAGCTTTGACCTGAAAAAAATCAGTCAGGCGATCCGCAAGGCGTTCGACGCCCAGAATAAGCAATATAACGACGAGACGATCGATTTTCTGGCGCTGAAGGTCACGGCGGATTTCGAGCCGAAGATCAAGGACGGCAAAATCGCCGTGGAGGACATTCAGGACAGCGTCGAGTCCGTGCTGATCCGCGCGGGCTACGATGACGTTGCCAAGGCGTATATCCTCTATCGCCGCCAGCGCGAGAAGATGCGCAACATGCGCACGACCCTGCTGGACTACAAGGCGCTCGTTGACAGCTATGTCAAGGTGCAGGACTGGCGCGTGAAGGAAAATTCCACCGTGACCTACTCCGTCGGCGGCCTGATCCTCTCGAACTCCGGCGCGATCACGGCCAACTACTGGCTCAGCGAGATCTATGACGACGAGATCGCGCAGGCGCACAAGAACTGCGACCTGCACATCCACGATATGTCCATGCTCACGGGCTACTGCGCGGGCTGGTCGCTGCGGCAGCTCATTCAGGAGGGTCTGGGCGGCGTGCCCGGCAAGATCACCTCCGCTCCGGCCAAGCATTTGGCCTCCCTGTGCAACCAGATGGTCAACTTCCTCGGCATCATGCAGAACGAATGGGCTGGCGCGCAGGCGTTCTCGTCCTTTGACACCTACCTCGCGCCCTTTGTCAAGGCCGACGATCTGAGCTATGAGCAGGTGAAAAAATGCGTCGAGTCCTTCATCTACGGCGTCAACACGCCGTCGCGTTGGGGCACGCAGGCGCCGTTCTCCAACATCACGCTCGACTGGACCGTTCCGGACGACATGGCCGAGCTTCCGGCGATCGTCGGCGGCCGCGAGATGCCCTTCAAATACAAGGACTGCAAGCGGGAGATGGACATGGTCAACCGCGCCTTCATCGAGGTCATGATCGAGGGCGACGCCAACGGCCGCGGCTTCCAGTACCCCATCCCGACCTATTCCATCACGAAGGATTTCGACTGGTCGGAGACCGAGAACAACCGCCTGCTCTTTGAAATGACGGCCAAATACGGCACGCCGTATTTCTCCAACTACGTCAACAGCGACATGCAGCCGAGCGACGTGCGCTCGATGTGCTGCCGCCTGCGTCTCGACCTGCGCGAGCTGCGCAAGAAGTCCGGCGGCTATTTCGGCTCGGGCGAGTCGACCGGCTCGGTCGGCGTCGTGACGATCAACATGCCGAAGATCGCCTATCTTTCCAAGGACAAGGCCGAGTTCTATCAGCGGCTCGACCGCCTGATGGACATCGCGGCGCGTTCGCTGAAGATCAAGCGCGACGTCATCACCCGCCTGATGAACGAGGGGCTTTATCCCTACACCAAGCGCTATCTGGGCACGTTTGCGAACCATTTCTCGACCATCGGCCTGATCGGCATGAACGAGGTCGGCCTGAACGCCAACTGGCTGCGCAAGGATATGACCCATAAGGAGACGCAGGACTTCTCCGTCGAGGTGCTCAACCATATGCGCGAGCGCCTGAGCGACTATCAGGAGCAGTACGGCGACCTGTATAACCTCGAGGCGACGCCTGCCGAGTCGACGACCTACCGTCTGGCCAAGCACGACAAGAAGGATTTCCCCGACATCATCACCGCCGCCAAGGACAACGGCACGCCGTATTACACGAACTCGTCGCACCTGCCCGTCGGCTACACCGAGGATATTTTCTCCGCGCTGGATATTCAGGACCGCCTGCAGACGCTCTATACGTCCGGCACGGTCTTCCACGCCTTCCTCGGCGAAAAGCTGCCGGATTGGCGCGCGGCGGCCAACCTCGTGCGCAAGATCGCGGACAATTATAAGCTGCCGTATTACACGATCTCGCCGACCTATTCCGTCTGCCCCGATCACGGCTATCTGAGCGGGGAGCAGTACACCTGCCCGAAATGCGGCCGCACGACCGAGGTCTACAGCCGCATCACCGGCTACTACCGTCCCGTGCAGAACTGGAACGACGGCAAGGCGCAGGAGTTCAAGGATCGCAAGGTCTATGACGTCGGCGCATCGCTGGCGCACCGCTTCGGCGAGCAGCCGGAGCAGAAGTTGGCCGAGACAAGCCCGGCCGACTGCCAAAACGGCCGCCTCGTGCTCTTCACGACGGCGACCTGCCCGAAATGCGTCATGGCAAAGAAGTTCCTGACCGATGCCGGGCTGCAATATGACACGGTGCTGGTCGACCTCGACCCGGATGCCGCGCGTCGCTTCGGCGTGAAGCAGGCGCCGACGCTGCTCGTGCTCGACGGCGAGACCGTGCTCAAGCGTGTGGAAAATCCGTCGAACATCCGCGCCTTTGCGGAGGCGAACCGATGAGCCGCCGCTGTGACATACTGGTCATCGGCGCAGGCCCTGCGGGTCTGACGGCGGCGATTTACGCCCGCAGAGCCGGGAAATCCGTGCTCGTGCTCGAAAAGGACACCTTCGGCGGGCAGATCACCTATTCGCCCAAGCTGGAAAATTATCCCGGCTTTGCGGAGATCTCCGGCAACGAGCTTGCCCAGCGGATGCTCGAGCAGGCGATGCAGCTCGGCGCGGACGTCGATATGGACACCGTTGTGTCCGTGGAGGACGGCGCGCAGGGTAAGCGGGTCATCGGCGAGAACGACGTCTATGAGGCCGACGCGGTCATCATCGCCGCCGGTGCGCGGCACCGCCGCCTGCACCTGCCCGGCGAGGAGGCGCGCATCGGCAACGGCGTGTCCTTCTGCGCGGTCTGCGACGGGGCGTTTTTCAAGGGGCGCACCGTGGCGCTGGTCGGCGGCGGCAACACCGCCCTGCAGGAGGCGCTGCTGCTCTCCGAGATCTGCGAGCGGGTCGTGATCGTGCAGAATCTGGCGTTCCTGACCGGCGAAAAACGGCTCGCCGAGGCGCTGCGGGAGCGGAAAAACGTCGAAATCCGCTTCTCGACCGTTGTGACGGCCTATCTCGGCGGCGAGACGCTGACGGGCGTCCGCCTGCAGAACACCGAGACGGGCGCGGAAACGGAGCTGCCCGTCGACGGCGTCTTCCTTGCCGTCGGCACCGAGCCGGACAACGCGCCCTATGCCGCCGTGGCCGCGCGGGACGAGCAGGGCTATCTGATCGCCGACGAGGGCTGCACGACGCGTACCCCCGGCGTATTCGCTGCCGGGGACTGCCGCACGAAGGCCTTCCGGCAGGTCGCGACGGCGATTGCCGACGGCGCGGCCGCCGCACTCAGCGCCTGCCGCTATCTGGACGAAAAAGAATAAAGGAACCTCTGAATCAATCGGCTGCGGCGCTCAGCGGGTCTTTTGCCCCAGCTTATCGGTTTGAAAATCTTGAAATACGCAAAGGATTCCTGCGATTTCCAAACCTCAATCTGGAACAAAATCCCTCGCTGACCGCTCTTGCAATTGAATCAGAGGTTCCTAAACAAAAGGCCGCCGGGGAAGCCGGCGGCCTGAAACAAACCCCCGGAGCGCTGCATTTGCGGCGCTCCGGGGGTTTTGTTCCAAACAGAAGCTGCGATCAAGCCTTGCCGGCGCAGCCGAGGACGTCCACCAGCTTGTGGCGAACCATTTCCTTGATGTTGGCGCGGGCGGGCTTGAGGTACTGACGCGGGTCGAAATGATCCGGATGCTCCGCAAAATACTTGCGGATCGTGCCGGTCATGGCCAGACGCAGGTCGGAGTCGATGTTGATCTTGCAGACCGCGCTGCGGGCGGCCTCACGCAGCTGCTCCTCGGGGATGCCGACCGCGTCGGGCATCTTGCCGCCGTAGGTGTTGATCATCTTGACAAACTCCTGCGGGACGGAGGAAGAGCCGTGCAGAACGATCGGGAAGCCGGGCAGACGCTTTTCGCATTCATGCAGAACGTCGAAGCGCAGGGGAGGCGGAACCAGAATGCCCTTCTCGTTTCTGGTGCACTGCGCAGCCGTGAACTTATAGGCGCCGTGAGAGGTGCCGATGGCGATGGCCAGAGAGTCGCAGCCGGTCTTGGCGACGAATTCCTCGACCTCTTCGGGATGGGTGTAGGAGGAATCCTCGGCGGAGACCTTCACGTCGTCCTCAACGCCGGCCAGCGTGCCCAACTCGGCCTCAACGACGACGCCGTGGTCGTGCGCATACTCAACGACCTTGCGGGTGATCTCGATGTTCTCGGCAAAGGGTCTGGAGGAGGCGTCGATCATGACGGAGGTGAAGCCGCCGTCGATGCAGCTCTTGCAGGTCTCGAAGTCGGGGCCATGATCCAGATGCAGCGCGATGGGAATGTCGGGGCAATCAAGCACGGCCGCTTCGACCAGCTTGACCAGATAGGTGTGGTTGGCATAGGCGCGGGCGCCCTTGGAGACCTGAAGGATCACGGGAGCGTGCTCCTCCTTGCAGGCCTCGGTGATGCCCTGCACGATTTCCATGTTGTTCACGTTGAAGGCGCCGATGGCGTAGCCGCCGCTGTAGGCCTTCTTGAACATTTCGGTTGTAGTTACCAGAGGCATAGTTAAAAATCTCCTTCTTGAAATTTTTCGCTTACATTATATATAGTTTGCGGAGAAAATGCAAGTTTTATTTTTGCATTACCGCTATCCGCTCCCAATCGTGCATCCGGCCGCGCCGAAAAAAGCGGAAGCTCCAAACAGAGCCTCCGCTTTGGGGTCAGTAAGGACGGATATAGTGCGCGTTGATGTCGGGCGATGGTCGCATCCTGATGCCCGAGACGATGCCGACGGCCATGAAGGAGGTGATGATCGAGCTGCCGCCATAGCTGAAGAAGGGGAGCGCCAGACCGATGACCGGCACAAGACCGACGCAAACGCCGATGTTGATGAGGATCTGGAAGATGAACATCGAGGCAATGCCGACGCAGATCATGCGGTTGGTGAAGTCCGGCGTTCTGGCCGCAACGTAGATGACACGCGCGACGATCGCGATGAGCAGAATGAGCATCAGAATGCAGCCGACCATCCCGAGCTGCTCGCCGGTTGCCGAGAAGATCGAGTCGGTGTGACGCGCGGGGAGCGCACCGACGTTCGTCAGACTGCCCTTGCCCAGCCCCTGCCCGGTCAGGCCGCCGTTGCGCAGCGCCTTGAGGTTCTGGTTGGTCTGCCACATTTCGTTCAGGCCGTCCGGGTCGATGGTCGGGTCGTACAGCGCGAGGATGCGGTTTTTCTGGTCGGTTCGGATGGCGTATTTCCACAGATACGGATAGGAGACGCCGAGCGCGGCGATGGCCGCGGCGAACCAATACCAGCCCACGCCGCCGACAAAGGCCATGGCGATGAAAATAAAGATGAAGATCAGCGCGACGCCCGTGTCGCTGGAGATGCCGACGATCAGCACGACGATGTAGATCATTTGCAGCGTGAGCGGCACAACGTTACGCGGCGAGGAGATGCGCGTCTGATGCAGACTCATGGTCTTGGCCAGAATGAGGATATAGGTCAGTTTGACCACCTCGGCCGGCTGGATGTTGAAGGGCAGGAAGGGAAAATGCAGCCAGCTTCTGTTGCCGGATTCGCCCTGCACGCCCCAGACCAGCAGCATCAGGATGAAGATCGAGTTGAAGGCAAAGAGGATCGCGCGCTGGCTGGCGAGAATATCGATGTCGAAGGTCGTCAGCAGCAGATAGATGAAAATCCCTGCGATCAGGCAGCCGCTTTGGATCAGGATATAGCGCCCAGTGTTTTCCGAGGCCGTCGCGTTGGTGGTCGTGCCCGCGATGAGCACGATGCCGAACAGCGACGCGATCACGCACAGCGCCAGAAGGATCATGTCGCCTTTTTTTGCGGCCTCACGCATCCGATTCATGAATCCGCCCATCCAAGCACCTCCTGTTCCGAAAAAATGAGAGCATTCATACAGAGCATTATAGCATTCTTTGCCGAATCTGTCAAATGGGGAAAGTTCCTTTTGCAAAAAAACGAATTCTGTGCTATAATCTATAATCAGAGAACGGAAGGGGAGTGCGCAGATGCAGGTTATCACAAGCTCGCCCGAGGAGACCGAGGCGCTCGGACAGCGGCTCGGCGCGGCGCTGCACGGCGGCGCGGTCATCGCCTATCACGGCGGCCTCGGCGCGGGCAAAACGGCGTTCACGCGCGGGCTTGCGCGCGGACTGGGCAGCCAGATGCGCGTCACCAGCCCGACGTACACCATTGTCAACGAATATCCCGACGGGCGTCTGCCGCTGTTCCATTTTGATATGTACCGGCTCGGCTCGGCCGACGAGCTGTTCGACATCGGTTGGGAGGATTATCTCGCGCGCGGCGGCGTCTGCGCGGTGGAGTGGAGCGAGAACGTCGAGGAGGCGCTCTCCGACGCGATCCATGTTACGATCGAGCCGCTGGGCGGCGACCGCCGCCGTATCACGATCGAAGGAGGAGCGGAATATGCTGATCTTTGCCTTTGAGACCTCCGCCAAGGCGGCCTCGGTCGCTCTGCTGGAGGACGGCGTTCTGCTCGGCGAGAGCTATCTCAACTGCGGCCTGACGCACAGCCGCACGCTGCTGCAAATGGGGCAGGAGCTGCTCGAGACCTGCGGCCGCAGCGTGCGGGACGTCACGGCCGTCGCCTGCGCCGCCGGGCCGGGCAGCTTCACCGGCATCCGCATCGGCATTGCCGCTGCCAAGGGCTTCGCGTGGGCGCGCGAGCTGCCCTGCGTCGGCGTTTCGACCCTCGAGGCGATGGCGCAGCAGGCGGCGGCGTTCGAGGGCGTGGTCTGCTGCGCGATGGACGCGCGGCGCGAGCAGGTCTACCGCGCGCTGTTTTCCTGCTCGGGCGGAGTGCTGACCCGTCTGACCGAGGACGGCGCGGTCTCGCTCGAAAAGCTGGAGGCCGAGCTGAAAAAAACAGAAAAACCGAAAATAATAGTTGGCGACGGGGCGCAGCTATGCTATAATACCATCGGAACGGCAATGCCGGATTGCCGCCTTGCCGCCGAGCATCAGAGAATGCAGAGGGCTTCGGGCGTGGCGCTGCTGGCGCACGCGCGGCTTTTGGCCGGCGAGCGTTGCGACGGCGCGGCCTTGACCCCGAACTATCTGCGCCTGTCTCAAGCGGAGCGCGAACGCGCTGCGCGTTTACAGAAGGAGGAAACACATGGGGAAAGTGCAAATTCTTGAGCATCCGCTGCTGCAGCACAAGCTGTCGATCCTGCGTGACGTCAACACCGGCGTCAAGGAATTCCGCGAGGCTGTCGGAGAGATCGCCGCGCTGATGTGCTATGAAGCGACGCGCAACCTGCCCACGAAGGAGGTCGAGATCCAGACCCCCGTCGCCAAGGCGACCGTGCGCGTGCTGGCCGGCAAGAAGCTGGCGATCGTGCCGATCCTGCGCGCAGGACTGGGCATGGTCGATTCGATGATCAGCCTGATCCCGTCGGCCAAGGTCGGTCATATCGGCCTCTTCCGCGACCCGGAGACCCATGAGCCGGTGAAATATTACTGCAAGATGCCGCCCGATATCTCCGAGCGTCAGGTTTTCATCGTTGACCCGATGCTTGCCACCGGCGGCAGCGCAATCGCGGCCATCGACGTGCTGAAGAACGAATACGGCTGCAAGTCCATCACGCTGATGAACATCATCGCTGCGCCCGAGGGCATCGACGCCGTTGCCAAGGCACATCCGGACATCGACATCATCGTCACGGCCGTCGACCAGTGCCTCAATGAACACGCCTATATCGTCCCCGGCCTGGGCGACTGCGGCGACCGCATTTTCGGAACAAAATAAACGACTGATGCCGGAGACGGGACTGCCCGTTTCCGGCATTTTGCATAGACAGAACGGAAAAATTATGGTATAATCAGGGAACCTCTGAATCAATCGTCTGCGGCGCTCAGCGGGTCTTTCGCCCCAGCTTATCGGTTTGAAACAAAATCCCTCGCTGACCACTCTTGCGATTGAATCAGAGCTTCCTTAGAGCAACACCGCACAATTGTGCCTTCGCTTTCCGGCGGATTTCTTCCGCCGATCCTGCGGTTTGAAAAAACAAGAAAGGGGGGAGCGCCGTGCGCTGTCCTTCCTGCGGCAGCGTGATCCGGGACGGACAGCGCTGCTGCCCATACTGCGGCGCGCCGTCGGCCTCCCGGGGAACGTATGGCCGCGTTCCGCCCCGCCGCCGTGAGCGGCCGCCCGCCTCGGGTGCGGCCCGGGCGTGCAGCGGGCTGCTTGCGGCGCTGCTGGTCGTGGTGCTGCTGCTCAGCGGCGCGGTCGGCATCGGCCGCAGCCTGCTCAGCCGCGCCCATCTGGAGGATATTGTCCTCGATTTCGACGTCAACGAGGTGCGCCTGTCCTATGACGGAACGGAATATCCGCTCCCGGCCTACATCCAGCGGCAGATCGCCGCGCAGGTGGAGACCGACCTGACCGAGCGCGACGTGGAGAACATCCTCAACGACGTCGGCGTCCGCGAGGGCGTGGCCGACCTTGCCGCCGACGTCGCGGCCTACCTCACCGACCGGCAGGCACTCGAGGCCTTCGGCGCGGACGATGTGGTGGAGCTGGTGCGCAAGAACGAGGCGCTGATCTATGAGCAGACCGGAACGCGGCTCACGGAGGCCGAATACACCCAGATTCGACAGGCCGTGGACGAAAATGTCGATTTTTCGGCCGTGCGGGAGCTGCGCCTGACCGACGTGATGGGCTTCGACCCTGCGCTCCTGCAAACGGTGCTCTACAAGCTGACCTACGGCATCGGCCTGTTCCTCTGCGCGAACCTGCTGGTGCTGCTGCTGATTGCCAACCGCCGCGACCTGCGCGGCGTCCTTGCGCCGCTGGCGGCGGCGCTGCTGATCCCCGGCGTGCTCTGGCTGCTGACGGCCGCCGTCGGGCTTGCGCTCCCGCGCGTCCTTTCCGGGCAGTGGACGGCGCTCCTGCGCCCCATTCTGGGCGAGGCCGCGAAGCTCTGCGCGCTGCACGGCTGCGTGCTGCTCCTGCTGGGGCTGGGGCTGACGCTCTGGAACAATCTGGCCAAACGCCGAAGATATTCGTATTAGGAGGTTCATGTTTATGTCCAGCTTGATGATCCGCGATATTGCCGCGCTCGTTACCTGCAACGACGCCGACGAGGAGCTGCACCATGTCGATCTGTTCTGCGAGAACGGGAGAATCGCCGCGATCGGCCCGGAGCTGACGCAGCACGCCGACCGCGTCATCAACGGCGCAGGGATGTTCTGCTACCCCGGGCTTATCAACACCCACCACCACCTCTATCAGCAGTTCTCGCGCAACCTCGCCAAGGTGCAGAATCTGGAGCTGTTCGACTGGCTCAAAACGCTTTACGAGATCTGGAAAAGGCTCGACGAGACCGTCGTGCGCTATTCCTCTCTGACGGGCATGGGCGAGCTGATGAAGAACGGCTGCACGACCTGCTTTGACCACCATTATGTGTTCCCGGCAAACTGCGGCGACCTGATCGGCGCGCAGTCTCCGGACGGTGCGATTACCTGTACCGCGCCGTATATCTTCGGCTGCCGGCCGGCGGATCCGGTCTGCTCGTCCTATCTGCTGGCAGGCTGGGAGGCGTGGCTTCACACCGGAAATCTGGAAATTCTGGAGGAGGGCTTCGAGGGCTTTGCCGCATGGAACGCCTTCCTGCGCAGCCACAGCGAAAACGGCATCGTGGATTACAGCTACTACGGCGACTGGGCCGCTCCGGCCTACGCCTGCCAGAGCGAGGAATTCGCCGTCTCCGCCGTCACGCCGGGCATTCTCATGTCCACCGGCTATTACTACTTCAACAGCAGGCTTCTCGCGCAGATCGCCGGCCTGCTCGGAAAGCCGGAGCGCGCCGAAGCCTTCCGCCGGGAGGCCGAGGGCATCCGCGAAGCGTTCCTGAAAAAGTGGTGGAACGCGGAGACCGGCTGCGTCGGCACCGGCTCTCAGGGCTGCCAGTCCTTCGCGCTCTGGCTGGACATCCTCCCGGCGGAGGGCCGCTATTTTGTCTCCTTCCTGTACAGCCTCCCCCTCCGAGACAAAACCGCCTCCACCAGCAGCCCTTCGGGCAGATAGAACAGGCTGCCCGCCCGGACGATGGCGTTGGCCGATGCCACTGAGCCGTTGAACTGGACGTTCAGGTTTTTATCCAGCAGCACGGTCTGATGCAGCTGGCCGGACCCCAGCAGCAGGGCGATATTGCCCGCTGCATCCACCGAGACGTCCTTCAGGGTGTTCCCGGCGAACTCGTAGGCGGCGCGCTCGCCGCCGCCCGCGTTG
>OJAM01000951.1_pt1 | contig 11047 bp, 10 predicted proteins | sample 1589071 | NCBI WGS metagenome assembly OJAM01 (sample SAMN03283243) | human gut metagenome | biome: human-associated habitat; material: feces | host: Homo sapiens | place: Peru | collected 2012
CCTGTCAATGCCGGGGAAGGCGTCCTTGTACATGTGCCACAGCTTCATGCCGCCGATGCCGGGGTCCATGGAGCGGATGGTGTGGATGAACTCAAGGGCGAACGACTCCTGCGCCGCCTTTCTGGCGGAGGTGGATCCGTCGCACTTGTAGTAGGCCTGCTTGCTCACGCCAAACAACTTGCACAGCGGCATGATGGCGTATGACCTCGTGTCGCGTGCATGCAGGTTCTCTATCGTTTGGCGCCAGCTTTTTTTCTGATCTGAATCTTGAACTTCTTCTCGGCCACATTGATCATCTCATCGTAGAAATCTGCACGCAGTCGGGCCTGCTTGAGCTCCTGCTCAAGCCGCCTGACCTTCTGTTCCAGCGTCTCGGACGGCACGCGCTCGCCGCTTCGCTCAGGAGCATGGACGCCGGTCACTCTCTTGGGGGTAATCTTCTTCTGCATAGGTAAACGCTTTTCCACTGCAAAGTTACGCAACCAGCGGTGAACTTGCGTCTTGCTCACGCCTATTTTTGCACCAATGGCACGATAGGTGAAGCCCTGCTTCCTCAAAGACAAGGCTTGGTCATAGTGCGTGGACATCAATTCTTCTGTAAAACTCATAATAAAACATTTTTATGAGTCAACTTTTTTCAGGGAAAGACAAAGATTAGCGGACTCACCCAAGGAATGTTTGTCGGCTCTGTATCCGACAACTTCACCGAACGCATAGAGCAGAAGATCTTCCATGCCGAGATTGTCGTTGACACCGACAAAGTAAAGCGAGAGGAAAGCCATTATCAGCCTATCCCTATCATTAACAACTTCAAGGATGCGGATGGCAACGACTGCATGAAGCAAGCTATTCAAGACAACTACAATCAGATAAAGGAGGATGTCAAGCAGATTGTCAAGGACGAACTGGAGCGCATCGCTGCTGACGAGAATTTGAAGCACTTGATACAGAAATAGGAACGACAAAGGCAGTGGATATTTGCCACTGCCTTTGTCGTTCCTATTCATTCAATAAGGCTTTACCTTTTGAGGTAAGCATATATTTTTGCCCAGGGTGTTTAGGATTCTCTGGGTGTAACTGTCCAACATATCCTTGCTCAATTGCTGGATATAGATATTTATCAAGAAAATGGGTCTTATCTTTCAAGGACATTATCTCCATTATCTCTTTTGCAGACAAAGTCGCAGTACCTATTACAGATATAACCTTTTTGAGCTGTGGGGTAGCTGTGGGGTAACTGTGGAGTAACTGTGGGGTGACTACCACACTGCTTCTATTATATTTAAAAACGACCCATACAAAATTACCATCTGTATTGATTTCCGGAGCAGGCAATCCGACACGCTTACATTCACCTACCATCGTGCTTATACCACGTCCCCAACTTTCCAAAATTTTACTCTTGTAGAGTACATTGGCAATTATTGGATTCTGTGGTTTGGAATCATGCTCCTCCATTAGACGCTCTATTGGCAGATCTGCAGGAAATGTTCCCGTATTTCTTATTTCTACCCGGTCATCATAAATGGCAATGCTGACTGAACTCCCAGGGTGATGATAGGACCTATGACAGAAAGAGTTGATACAACTTTCTCTCAAAGCCTTGTAAGGGATGCTCAGTTCCTCTTCACGATACAGACCATTTATCTTTCCAGACAATGAGAGGTGTTTAAAGAAGAATGCCATTGCTGCATCAAGCAGTTCATATATGTTGCCTTCCGCACGTTGGTTGTCAATAAACTCTTCCTTTGTAGTTCCCTTGAAACGTGCCATACGAAGCAAACACTGTGGATAATCATACAACTCTTTGCCGAACAATACGGCAGCGGCATTATTCAGTTTCCCGTCATTGAGTAAACGGAACTTTTTCAGAATGACAGGTATCTCCTCACGTATTGTCGTTTCAGGAAGTCTTCCGTTTCTTATTCCCTCTCGAACAGCACCGAGAATAGCATTTTCGTCCAAATCCGCTATTTTCAAGTCAGGATTAATCATCGCTTCCCAACCATACTTGCCACCTCGTTCCATCAATAAGTGATTGTACCGTTCCTGTGGCATGACGGTTGTGGTGCTTTCAATTCGCTGATAAGCTCTTCCTTTGTATGTGAAAGGGCGCATAAAACGTTGCTCCTCAACAAAAATGACAATGACATATTTTTCAGTGCCGGGAATAGCAACATAGGTGATTTCTAAATCCACAAAAGGCTCTATACGATTGACTGCTTCTGCAATAGAACGTTTTGTACTGTCAGATACCGTTTGTCCTATGATTTTTCCATCGTCCTTTACTCCATAAAGGATTGTGCCGCCCTCACCATTGAGAAATGCGCATAGAGTCTCCATCGAACGATCTAATTGACCTGTCGATTCCTTAAACTCCAAATTGTTGCTTTCCTTTAAGGAAGCAAGTTTTTCTATATCTTGATAATTCATACTTGTTGCAATTTTTTACGAACCCATGCTGGAGCCAGCAAAATGTCTTTTTGAAAATCTCCCGTTGGGACATTTTTCAAATGACCTTTGATGATGTTCATCTGTAGTTCTGTTATATTTTCATCACCGATTTCACGGAGAGCCATTACTATCAACAGCATAAGCTTTGACCGATAAGCAAATGTTCTCATCTCAGATGTATGCTTGAAAAGGATTCCGTTACCTTTGCCTACAGAAACCTTGCGAGAAGACCCATCTGTAAAGAACACCACATTTGCCGGTACTTGTTTTGACAATCCTAATACATTCAACACATACGCACCCGTCGGAACGATTCTAACTTTATCACGTTTAGCAATGCCATTGGCAATGTCTTCAATGGATGGCGGTACAACTCCGCTTCCCCATTTTGTGTCAATCTTTGGATAGCAATAGATGCCTTGTGCCACTCTTATTATGTCTCCATCTTTGCACAAACGCACCAAGGCTGACCTTATTGCATCGGATGATGCCATTTGAGCGAATGAATCGGGAAAGAACAATGTTCCCCGTTTGGAAGACGTTATTTTCCTTTTTATCTCGTTATAAGCGCTATTCGTTGCCATTCCTCTTTATTTTGCCACAAAACTACAATATTTTTGTGGCAACACCAAAAGTTTTTAATCTTTTTCAGAAATAACATAAGAAACACCTCGATTATCGTCTCATTCTTTCCAATTCATCATCCTTTCGCATTTTGTCGTTCAACTTCTCCTGCATTCTGTCAAGGAAGTAAGTACGGCTATAGTTCTTGCGTCTTCTGATGTCGGTGTAAAAACGATAGCAGTCCTTGGCTTTGATGCCAAAGAACTGGTACATGGCTTGCGCCAAGTCCTTGAATTTCACATCGCCATCGTTCACGCTTCCCATTACGCAGATGCCATATACCATTTCTACAAGGTCAACGGCATTGCCAGTCCATTTCACTAATGGCTTTGATTCTGATGATACTGGCGGAGAGGCTTCTGAAGTGGATGTGGTCACATGAAGATGATATGTTGCTGCCACATGCTCTTGCATTCTGCGGACAAATGCAATAGCCTTGCGCACATACAAGCCTACGGTTCCCAAACAATCCTTTATATGGGGCATTGACAGATGAAAGTCAAGCTCGGTCTCTGCGTATGACAGTGCAAAGACCGCTTGCTTCACGTTGGTGCTGCATAAATCAACCACAACCTTGATAAACTCACGATATGAGTTCTCCAAAGCGTTACCTCCTTTGTTCTTATGACCTGCATTCAGCAAGTTGAAAAAATCAGTCTCTATCAATATGTTGTATTCCATGTTTCTGTCTCTTTTATGGGTTTGTACTAATTTGATGTTTCTGTGCGCACATCATTTATTAGTCCAATACCTATGCCATTCCAAGACAGACTAAACAATAGGATGATGATATTTCCTGATAATCAGCAACTTTATCAAGAGAATAAGATTTTCACGAGGAAATTGCAAGCAGAAATAGTGTAAGGAAAACCGGACACTCGTCCAATCTTCCTTACACGGTTCTTATACCGTTACAACTTGTTAGTAGGAATACCATACTCTTTCATACGGGCATAGAATGTAGTATGGCTCATTTCCAACATTTTTGCCGCATCACGCTTGATGCCATTACATTGCTTCAAAGCCCACAAGATACGCTCTCGATTGATCTTGCGTTCTTGTTCATCAAAGTCCAAAGCCTCTTCTGTCAATGCTGATTGTGACAACTGCAAGTCCTCGACATCTATTATCTCATTCTCGCATAACAGCATAGCTCGCATGATACATGATTTCAACTCACGCACATTGCCTGGCCATGTATGGCTTACAAGTGCCCTTTGCGCTTCATTACTGATACATTTTATTTCTTTGTCCGTATGCCTATCATATAGTTTCAGGAAGAAGTTAGCTAATGGCATAATATCTTCCTTGCAATCCCGCAACCGTGGAATCTCAATAACCGCTTCGTGAAGTCGATAATACAGATCGCTTCTGAATCGTCCTTCCCGAACAGCCTCTTGCAGATTTTCGTTGGTGGCGGCAATAATGCGCACATCAGCCACTTTATCTTTTGTTGCTCCCAATGGTCGGTAGCTCTTGGATTGCAACACACGCAGCAGCATCGCCTGTACGTCTTTTGGCAGGTTGCCTATCTCGTCCAAGAACAGCGTACCTCCAGCAGCCAATTCAAAGTAACCTTTTCTTGCTGCGTCTGCACTTGTGAATGCTCCTTTCTCATGTCCGAAGAGAGCGGAAACGGCAAGTTCCGCAGAAAGCGTACCGCAATCTACTACTTCAAAAGGCTTGTCGGCTCTTTTGCTTTGCAGATGTATCTTTTCCGCTATATGTTCTTTGCCAGTACCGTTGTCGCCCAATATCATAACAGCCATGTCGCTTTTGGCAAACAATTCTGCCATTTTGTATATACGGCGAAACTTCTCACTTTTGCGGTAAACAATCTTGTTATTCAACTCGACAAGTCGTTTCTGCTTGTCTATGATTTCTTCCAAACGTTCATAAACTACATCAAGCAACAATTTCTTCGGTATATAGTCTTCCGCTCCCAATTTCATAGTCCTCACGGCACTCATGCTTTCATCGTAAGATGTCATGATGATAAATGGATTCAGATAGCCGTTACTACGCATCCATTCCAACAGGTCGATACCGTTATCATTCCCCAAGCGCATATCTGAAATGACAACATCCCATTCAGAGGATTCCTTCACAGCTTTCAGACCATCTCTGTAATTGTAGCATAAGATTGTTTTCCATCCCTTCGCTTCCAACTTCTTGCCCAACATATTGCAAAATGTCGGGCTGTCTTCAATGATTATTACTTTCTTCATGCTGTTACCTCCTCAATTTTCTTTTGTGCGGCTTTGATGATTGCCTCACCATGTGCGAAAACATCCTCAACCGCTTGGTTGATAACGTCGTCTGATGATGTAGAATCTTCAATCAGGTCAAAGAGATAGTTCAAAGACTCGTCAGATTGTACCATCATCCACGAGCTTCTTGCGTGGTGAATGGCATCGGACATTTTCTTGCGGTTCTCCTCTTGGGCTGCATTGCGGATGCTGGCCAATGTACCTGTCATTTCCTTTACGAAATTCTCCAAAGTCTCTTTTTCATTGCCGTAGGTCAGCAACATAGAGAAGTCTATTTGTTTTTCTGCTATCTTACCGTTCACACACTTTCTTGCAGTGTTTATCAAATCCTTGTCAGACATCGGCTTGAACAGACAAGCGACAAATCCTGCGTCAAGCAGTTCTTGCTCACTCACATTTGGTGCTGCTGTCATAACAACAACAGGAATGGTCTTGGAGTTACGCACGTTCACCATACGCATCATTTCCAGAATCTCAATACCGTTCACTTCAGCCATCTTCAAATCCGTTATCAGCAGATCATAAGATTTTTTGCGCATCATATCCAACAAATCCGTGGCATTATTACAAGTGTCACATACGATGCCGTTTGATGCAAACGCCTCACGAATGGTACTCAGTTGCACATGGCTATCATCAATGGCAATGACAGTAAACGAATCTTGTCGTTTCGTTCTATACTGGATTGGTTCCATATTCTGCTTTTCGGCTGCAGCCATAGGAAGACTAATGGTAAAGATACTTCCAAGCCCTTGGTGACTGGACACATCGATTTTTCCTTTCATCAGTGAAACGAGGTTCTTGACAATGGAAAGCCCCAAGCCAAATCCCGGTTGGGTGACCGCATTTCCCAATCTTGCAAATTCCTTGAAGATTTGTTTTTGTTGCTTGTCGTCCAATCCTGTTCCTGTATCCTTAACCATTAGCATGAATACACCATTCTTATAGGTTGTGGACAATACTATCTCACCCTTTCCCGTATATTTGATGGCATTGGAAAGCAGATTGCGTCCTATTGTAAGCACCTTTTCCTTGTCTCCATTGACAACACCATCTGCCTTATTGCTGACGCTCAATTCCAGTTGCTTCTTCGCAGCAAAGGGCTCATACTCCATCTTTAATTGCTCGGCAATGTCCATCATACGGAAAGGGCGTTCCTTGACGGTCGCCTTTCCATTCGCTAATTTGGAGTAAACCAGGAAACTGTCAATCATAGAAGTCAAGCCTTTCGATGTGTCAACAATCAAGTCGGCATACCGTTTGCTTTCATCCGTAGCATCATCAAGTCCGCTAATCTTGCGAGCATAATCCTTGATGGCAGACAAGGGACTGCGCATCTCATGCGTTACTGTCAGCATCACCTTTCTTGTTTCTTCCTTGCTCTTACGTGTCTTGAATGCGAATCGCCATACCAATAGGAATAATACGAAAAATACCAATATCAACAATCCTATCATTCCTATATAATAATAGGTATAATTGCCTTCCAAGTCTGCGATTTGTCGCTCACGAACTTTTATGCCTTTATCCACATTCTCATCAGCTATGCTGATTACTCTTTGCAACTGCTTATTGATACTTTCATTTCTGTTTCCAAGACTATCCAATATCTCCACTACCTTACGGCTTTGCTGGTGATGTTTAGCAACAACCGTTTGGTTTAGGTTGGTGAGCATCTTTTCAGTTTTGGTTAAACGGTTGCCTGTTGTTACTGCATTTTCTTTCTTGCCGAACAATCTGCTGAAGAAACCTCGCTTCTTTGGCTTTGCCTGCTGTGGCATAGCTGAAAGTCTTTTGCTTTCAGTCTTATTCTGCTCTACAATTCTTGGAACTTCGGCGGTCAGCTTTTCTTGAGTGTCATTCAGTTCCTGCATAGCATCCTTTATATCCAGAAGGAGCTGTTCCTTTTCTGCAAGAAGATGGCAGATTGTATCAGAATCTTCTTTCGGACAAATACCTGCGATGCCTTGAAGCATACTGTCCACTTCCAATCGAAGCGAATGATACTCATTTACATCTGTTGAATCCCAATCCGCAACCATTTCACCAAGCAGTGACAATTCCGTTATGTGCAAGTTTAAGTCATGCACATTCTTTCGCCACCGATGCAGTTCTGTATTTTTACACTCTATCTCCTTTCTGTCGCGCCATTCAAATAGGCCGATTACAATGGTACATACTACGATGACGATGGCAGTCATGATGCCTAAAGCCATCCATCTACAGATATGCCCGGTCTGTTCTTTGCGTTCCATGTTGTTTACTTTTTACGTTTCTATTACTTCATTATTGCTTTGCACTAACATTTTAATCGGCAAAGATAATGGCAGGAAGTATCAAAGACGAATATTTATATATATTATAACAACTTTTATGGAATAAAGACCTTTATGGGAATGCGATGAAGATGGAGAGGGTTGCAATCATACAATTGGGCATACAAAGACCTTTGTATAATATCTTATAAAAAGGGACTGTGCCATTTCACACAATCCCTTTTTGAAAGAATTTTAATTAGTCTATATTGACTTCAGCTTTATAGCTCTGATAAATTTCTCCTCTATTATTGTATTTAAATAGAAAAGCCGAAATAACAGGCGATCCATAAATGCCAACCATTTTATCTTTTGGTAGGATGTCGCATCTTATCATTCCTTTATATGGCTCCGAAAAATTTGCTATATACATACAAGAATCACAAGTTTCAGGACCGAATATAGATAATAAAGCTTCAGAATATGTTGGAGCGTTCCAAATAAATTTTTTCTCTATTCGATAAGACCAGAGAATTTGTTTGGTCTGAGTATCAACCATATCTGAAAAAATATCCCAATCAAGATCATAAATCGAATCTGAAACACACAGTTCTTTTGAATGGTAATAAACTTGCAGAATATCAAATGCCATATTTATAGCTCTCTGCTCATTTTTATTACCATAAATGATATTCTGAGCTGCTATCGTCAAAGAAGCCCCCAAAATGCACATCAAAAAGAATATTCTCATAATGATTCTCATTTTATTTTAATATAATGAGCCTTTTTCCCCATGGAACTATTGTACTTCAACGAAGTTAAAGCCGATTCATTAAAAGGAATAATATTACCTTCTTTTGTATGGATCGCTTTATAATTTAACCTTTCTCCATAATTAAGCCCTTGTTTGTTGAGTTCATTGCGGATTATATTCATGTTATCAACAACTGGTCCAGTTCCAAAAAGTTCTGTAGAATCATGATAGTCTCCACCTATTGTTGTATGATGAAGTTCATGTAAGAAGGTCATGCCAAAACCAAGCGTATTGCCATCTACACCAACAGCACCTTTAACCATGTTACTGATTTGCTCAAAACTGAGACCTATTTGAGTTCCAGATGTAACAGTACGTTTAGCATGATAGGATACTTCTATCTCGGTTTTGTTGTCAATCATTTTTATCAAGAAATTCCTTGCAGTTTTACTTCCTGCATCTATTTCTTTTCCTTTTTTGTTGGTAATCTTATTAACAATAGGTTTTCCTTCATCATTTTTAGCATATTGCAACTTGTTATCCTTGTCCAAACTGAGTTGTAATCCCGTTTGAGAAGCCAAATCTTTTATTACAGACTGAGTTGTTGACAATTTAAGTTGTTCATCAGCCAAACGAACTTTTGTCATATCAATTTCCATACCTGTAGGATCTGTATATTTCAGCGGATTAGAAATAACATAACAATACGTTGACACATTGGAATATTTTTCCTCTTTGGGATCTATAGAAAGCCAAAGACTCAACCTCGGATCATAGTACCTCGCCCCATAGTAATACAGTCCCGTCTCCTCATCGAATTCCTTCGCATTGAAAAGATAAGGCGTATTCCAAATGTTATTGCGCTCCTCAACGAACACTTCACCGAAAGGAACATACTCGATATGTTGCACCACCTCGCCATCAAGATTGGTGATGTAACTACTGCTACCCAAATGGTCTGGGTGGTAGTAGAACTGCATTTTCTCGTATGTATCGCCCTCTTGGAAATTGTTCTTCATTGCTCTTGCCATTACACGTGACTGCGCTGCCTCCAAGCTGCCGTCATTGCAGCAGAAGCCCTTGCCATCGACATAGTCGTTGTTGTCCTCGCCATTGTACGGCACAGCAAAGGTTGCATAATTATCCTTAATGACCTGCAACTGTTGAGTATATTTAACCTTATAATCAACAGACAAGCCGTCAGTCTCGCTACCAGCATATTGGATGCGGCGTGGATCTGAGCCGTAAGAGTCGAAGTCACCAATCTTGGAAACGACACGCTGACTACCGATATAGATATGCTTGGTGTAACGTCCGCCTTGGTTGGCAACGAGGTAAGGAGATACATACAATGAGAACTTGGCGGTGTTCGTGCGACCTCCAGCAAACTCTGAGTTCACATAAACCTGGTCACTTTCGCCAGAAGTCTTCACCGTACGCTCACCGTCAGCATCATACCAATAGTTGGTTACGAAGCCATTGTCATCAGAAGCAAGAAGACGGTTCTCCTCGTCCCACTTCAACTTGCGCTCCGCTGCCTTCTCGTCAGTCATGCCATCCTTCTTTGTACGGCTTGTATTGACATATACAAGATTACCGTTGGCATCATACCAGTAGTTAGTCACAAAGCCATTGTCATCAGAAGCAAGGAGACGGTTCTCCTCATTCCGATATCAAAATCAACAACCAAAACGTTCTGACCCATGGAGCAAAGCTCAATGGCAATGCCGGCGGTCAGTGAAGATTTTCCCACTCCGCCTTTGCCAGAAGCCAAAACAATTTTTCTTGCCATTTGATCACTTCCTGTTCTTTTTTATCTTAAAAGATCGCTGTACTCTTTCTGCTGACTGTCATCGTCCTGAGTGTCGTCGTTTTCGCCTGTTGTAACTTTATTTTTGTAATAATAGTTATATACCGCAGATGCTATGGGAGAAAGACTGCCTCCCGAATAAGCGCCCTCAACGGCAACGGCAACACAGATTTCCGGATCGTCATACGGTGCCATTGTGATAAGAAATCCGTTCGTATAAATTCCGGTTTTTCCGTTAATTGTTTTCTCAAGGGTTGATGTTCCTGTTTTGCAGGCAACCTCGACAACAGAATCGTCAAAGCTTCCGGCAAGGGTTACGGTCGCAACCCGGCGCATACCTTCCTTGATTATTTGAATATTCTTCTTTTTGAAGCCTGTTTCGCAAAGAACCTCAGGCTGCTTTTCTTCGATAATGGTTGAATTGTCCGCAGAGTAAATCGCTTTAACTATGTGTGCAGCATAGCGTGTTCCGCCGTTTGCGATAGTTGAAACATAGTTGCAAAGCTGAAGGGGAGTGAAGAGGTTGCCGGCCTGACCGATTGCCGACTGGAGCGAGAAGCCGGTTTGCCATGTCTGGCCGATCGAGGCACGATAGCTGGGGGAGTCAAGGACGCCTGTGTTTTCGTCAAGCTCTATGCCGGTAGGTTGACCGAGTCCGAGCATTTCACGGTACATGTTCATCTTTTCAATTCCGAGCAGTTCGCCGCCGAAATGGTAGAAAAATATGTTACAAGAATCCTGAATTGCCGTTCTTATATCAATTGTGGTCGTTTCCGGGTTGTTATTACAAACAAGACCGTACTTATACGTTCCTGTACATTCAATCGTTGAGTTCTCATCGGCAACACCCTCCTCAAGAATACCGATAGCCGTTGAAACC
>OJAM01000953.1_pt1 | contig 11032 bp, 8 predicted proteins | sample 1589071 | NCBI WGS metagenome assembly OJAM01 (sample SAMN03283243) | human gut metagenome | biome: human-associated habitat; material: feces | host: Homo sapiens | place: Peru | collected 2012
TCCTCCAGCTCCCACTTCATCTTCTGCATACCCAGCCGGTGGGCGATGGGCGCGTAGATCTCCATGGTCTCGAAGGACTTCTGCTTCTGCTTCTCCGGCGTCTGATACTCCATGGTACGCATATTGTGCAGCCGGTCGGAGATTTTGATGAGGATCACCCGGATGTCCTTGGCCATGGCCATCAGCATCTTCCGCAGGTTCTCCATCTGCTCCTCCTCCTTGGAGGTGTAATGGACGCGGGTCAGCTTGCTGACGCCCTCCACCAGATCGGCCACCGTGGGGGAGAACAGCTTGCTGATCTCCTCGTGGGTGGCGGAGGTGTCCTCAATGGTGTCGTGAAGCAGGGCCGCCACGATGGACTCCGTGTCCAGATGCAGCTCCTCCGCCACGATCTGGGCCACGGCCAGCGGGTGGGTGATAAAGGGCGAGCCGTCCTTCCGGTTCTGCCCGGCGTGGTGGGCGGCGGCGTACTCGTAGGCAGCGTGGATCTGATCAAAGCCGGCGGCGGGATTATAGCCTTTGACAGTCTCGATGAGATGGTCGTACATTTCCTGCGGCGTCACTGTCCAACGCCCCCTTTCTCAATATTCTCATGGAGCCACAGCAGGTGGGGCGACTGCCCCAGCACTACCTTCCGCCCCCGGTGCAGATGAAGGGTCACATCGTCCCCCTGACGCTCCAGCGTCAGAAGTCCCCGTTCGGCAAACACCGCCAGACACAGGGCTGCACGGGGGAACGGCTCCGCCTTGCCCAACTCCGCCGCCAGCGTGCGCAGCAGCGGGAGATAGCCGGTGGTGAGGCCGCCCTCCGGGACGGTGCGTTCCAGAAAGCGCCACGCGGCGGCGAACTGCTCCCGCGTGGGCAGCAGACGGCGGGCGTCCCGGGCGGATATGGGCTGACGCGCCGCACACTGTTCCGCCAGCGCCAGAGACTCCTGCTCCCGGCCGCTGGGCCGGAGGGACGGGCGCAGATCCACCATCTGCAGCTGCACCGTCCGGCTGCCCCGGAACTCGTTGACCTGCAAATAGAAGGCGACGTCCACCCGGTCGCCGGGCCGGCAGCCGCAGTCCTCGGCCACGGTAGAGAAGAAAATGCCGTCGAACTGGGCGCTGCCCTTACCAAGGCGCAGCTTCAGGTGACGGTTCTGCCCCACGTTCTGGGTGCGCAGCAGCGTGGCCCCCAGCAGGCAGAACACCGGGCGGGCGTTGCCGCTGCCGTAGGGCTCCAGCGCGGACAGGGCCTCCAGCTCCTCCAGCGTCACGGCGGAGGGGTGGGTGATGGCCACGTCCACGTCCAGCACGGACACCGGGGCCGCGCCGCCCTGGAAGCTGCGGGCATAGTCGTTCATCCGCTCACGGAAGGCGGGGATATTGGCCTCCTCGATGGTGAAGCCCGCGGCCAACTCGTGGCCGCCGAAGCCCAGCAGCAGATCCTTGCAGTTTTCCAGCGCGGCAAACAGGTTGAAGCCGCCCCAGCTGCGGCAGGAGCCCTTGCCGGTGTCCCCGTTGAGGTGGATCATGAAGCTGGGGCGGGAGTATTTCTCGGAAAGGCGGCTGGCCACGATGCCCACCACGCCCTGATGCCAGCGGCTGCTCTCCAGCACCAGCGCGCTGCGGTCGCGGTCAGGCAGGCGGGCGATCATCTCCTCCGCCTGGGAGTAGATGGTCTGCTCCACGTTCTGCCGCTCCCGGTTCAGGGCGCAGAGATCCCGGGCCATGCGGTCCGCCTCCTCCGGGTCGGTGCACAGCAGCAGCTCCGCCGCCTTGTCGGCGGCGCCCATGCGGCCCGCCGCGTTGATGCGGGGCGCCAGCACGAAGCCGATCTGCACGGAGGTGATCTCCCGGCCGGCAAGACCGGCCTCCTTCAGAAGGGCGTGAAGCCCGATAAAGTCGGAGTGCTCGATGGCGGCAAGACCACGGGACACGATGGTGCGGTTCTCGCCGGACATCTGCATCACGTCGGCCACGGTGCCGATGGCGGCCAGCGTGCAGTAGCGGGAGAACAGGGCCTCCTCCCTGTCCGGACCGCCCAGCGCCAGCGCCAGCTTCAGCGCCACGCCGCAGCCGGCCAGATGCTTGAAGGGATAGGGACAGTCGGGCCGGTGGGGATCCACCACCGCCACGGCGCGGGGCAGCGTCTCCTTGCACTCGTGGTGGTCGGTGATGACCACGTCCATGCCCAGGGAGTTGGCGAAGTCCACCTCCTCCACGCCGGTGATGCCGCAGTCCACGGTGATTAGCAGCCGGGCGCCCTTCTGGTACAGGCCCTCGATGGCGTCGCAGCTCAGGCCGTAGCCGTCCTCGATGCGGCGGGGGATATAGTGCAGCACGTCGGCGCCCCGGCCCTGCAGGTAGTCCACCAGGATGCAGGTGGCGGTGATGCCGTCCACGTCGTAGTCACCGAACACGGCGATCTTCTCGTGAGCGGCCAGCGCCTGCTGCACCCGCGCCACGGCCTTGTCCATGTCGGCCATGAGGAAGGGGCTGTAGGTCAGGCGCTGCTCGTGCTCCAGGAAGGCGGCGGCCTCCTCCGCGGTCCCGATGCCCCGGGAGGCCAGCACCGCCGACACGAGACAGGGGTAGCCCGCCGCCGTCAGACGGGCCGCCGCCTCGGGATGCGGGTCGGCAATGTGCCATTTCTGAAATTTCACGGCGGGTCACCTCCCTCCTGCCGGCGCCAGGGACTATGCCGCCAGTTTCATCAGTATAATAATACTTTATTATAACAAATGTTGAGGAAAAGGTAAAGGGTAAAATGCGCGGCGGCGGGCGGTGTGCAGAAAACGCGGCTCTGCGGGTTGCTTTTGTCGAAAGGATGGGGTACAATGAGCGTAATTCAGACAGAATCGAGGGTTTGCCCATGCGTCCTGACGGAACGAGAGTAAAGAACCTGCCGCCGATCGTGGCGGCCGTCCCCTACATCATGCCCAAGCGGTACGACGCACAGAACACCATCACCGAGAACATCGATGAGGAGGTCATCAAGGCGTATATCCGCGAAAAGCGGCGCAGCGGCATCCGCATCAGCCACATGGCCGTGATCATCGCCGCGTACTACAAGGCGGTGCAGACCAATCCGAAGCTGAACTACTTCGTGATGAACAGCCGTATCTACAAGCGCAACCACTTCTGCGTGTCCTTCGTGATCCTGAAGAAGCTGGCGGACGGCTCGCCGGACGAGACGACGCTGAAGATCTATCTGGATCCAAAGGATACAGTGTTCACCATCCAGCAGAAGATCAGCGATGTCATCGCCGCCAACAGCCGGACGGAGCAGAAGAACAGCACCGACAGGTTCGCGCGGATGATGTTCTCCGTACCCGGCCTGCCCAAGTTCGTGCTGTGGCTGGCCTACCATCTGGACAAGCACGGACTGCTGCCCCGGAAGATCATCGACCTCAGTCCGTTCCACACCAGCATGTTTATCACCAATCTGGCCTCCATCAAGACCAGCTACATCCACCACCACTGCTACGAATTCGGTACCACCAGCGTGTTCGTGTGCATGGGCAAGCCGGTGCCCAACTACATGAGCGGCGATCTGAGCAAAAAGATGATGCCGCTGGGCATCGTCATGGACGAGCGTATCTGCACCGGCTACGAGTACGCGGCGTTCTGCAACGACTTCCGCAAGTACATCCGGCGGCCGGAGCTGCTGGAGACGCCCTTTGACGGCAGCGATGCGCCGGGGGCAGCGGCTGCGGAGGAGCGGGAGACGGCGGCGGTGTGACCGGGAAACCGCTCGGGAATCGTAAATACATATAAAAACACAGGGACGGCGCTGACGCGCCGTCCCTCATGCTGTCGGGAAAAGCCGCCGGCTTTTTCGACAGCATGACCAATGCCGTTATTTTTGTGCCGCTGCGTGGCACAAAAATATGCGCTTCGCGCAGCGCACGCCTTGCGAGGCAAGGCTCAGCGCGGCATTTGATCCGATGCGAGGCGGGCGCTGCCCCCTCGCGCTCCCCCTCTGTGCAGGGGAAATTGTCCGGGAAAAATAATATCTGCCGATAAACACAGGGACGGCGCTGACGCGCCGTCCCTGTGTGCGGGTATAAGGGGGAGATATGTGAGGAAGTGAATATCTCAGAAGAACAGACCCCAAGCCAGGAAGCCCAGGCAGGCCACCACGCCGGTGAACAGCAGGACGATCACCAGATAGCCCATAATGTCGCGGGCGGACAGCTTGGCAATACCCAGAGCAGGCAGCGCCCAGAACGGCTGGATCATGTTGGTCCACTGGTCGCCCCAGGCGATGGCCATGGCGGTACGACCGGCCTCGATACCCATCTCCGCGCCGCCGGGCATCATGATGGGGCCCTGCACGGCCCACTGGCCGCCGCCGGAGGGGACGAAGAAGTTGACGATACCGGCAGCCAGGAAGGACAGCATGGGGAATGTCACGTTGGTGGAGATGTTCACGAAGAACTGGGAGATAACGCCCGCCAGGGACACGCCCTGGTCGTTGGCGGCCACCATCATGCCCATGATACCGGCATAGAACGGGAACTGCAGCAGGATGCCGGCAGCACCGGCAGCCGCATCGCCGATGGCGTCCACATAGCGGCGCAGGTCGCCGTGGAGCAGCAGGCCCAGGAACAGGAAGATCATGTTCACGATGTTCAGGCCCAGGGTGAAGCCGTTCTGCACGAAGTAGTACACGATGTAGATGAAGCCGAACACCACGGTGATGAGCCACAGGATCTTGGAGTGCTCCAGCTTCTCAGCGGGGGTATCCATCACATAAGTACGCTCCTCCTCATCCACCAGCAGGGCGGGGTTCACGGTGATGGTGTGGTCCTTGTCGGGGTGCATGGCGTAGTTCACCAGAGGCATCACCAGCAGGATGGCACCGCACATGATGAGGTTCATGGGGTGGAACACGGTGTCGGTGATGGGTGCCTGATACGTCACATCGCCGAAGGCCTTGCCGGCCACCAGGTCCAGGGGGATCGAGCCGGACAGACCGGCGTGCCAGATGACGAAGCCGGAGTAGGCGGAGGCGATGAGCAGAGGATAGTCCACGGTGGGCACCCGGCGCACGACCTCCTTGGCCAGCAGGGCGCCGATGACCAGGCCGAAGCCCCAGTTCAGCCAGCAGCAGATGGTGGACACGAAGGTGGTGACCAGAATGGCCTGCTTGTTGTTGTGGCACAGGCCGGCCACCGCGCGCAGCGCCTTCTTGCAGGGCTTGGCGGAGGCCATGGCAGAGCCGAAGACCAGCACCAGGGCCATCTGCATGGAGAAGGCCAGCAGATTCCAGAAGCCGCCCTTCTGGTCGCCCCACTTGGCGATGATCTCAATGGGGCCCATGCCGGTGGCGCACATGGCGCCCACGAATACCACGAGGGTCAGGATGATGGCGAACAGGAACGCATCCGGCAGCCACCGGTTGACTACGCGCACGCAGCCGTTGGTAAATTTCTTGAACACAGCGACACTCTCCTTGCAACACAATTTTCTTTTTGGGTACGGATGAGGGCCTGACCGCTCCCCTCCAGAACGGCCGGTGTCCGGATAGCAACAGTCTACTACGTTAAGATTTTAACTGCAAGCCGAAAAACGTTTATTGTTAAATTTTTAATGAACTGCTCGTGTATGAGAAGTGGTAGTTATGCCAAAATTTGTGTAAGATAAACAAAAAAAATCATGGAGACAACCGCGTGGTTGTCTCCATGTTCTTCTGCGAAGCACATTACAGGCCGGAATTGTCCGTGCCGTCAAAGGGGTCGTTGGGGCGGAAGGTATGGTCCTCCTCCGGGGCGTGGGGCGTCCAGCCGATGCCCTTGGCGGCCTTGATCTGCTGGAAGTAGCCGACGTTGGTCTGGGTGACATAGGGCTGGACCCAGATGGAGAGAATGCCCAGCGTCAGGGCGCACAGCAGCTGCCAGCCCAGGAAGCTGAGATCCAGCACGAACAGCTGCCACTTGAAGCCGTTGGTCTGGGCCTTGCTCATGTTGAGAGCCTCCATCACGCCCATGTCCGGGTTTTCGCACAGGTTGTAGTAGGCGAAGCGGTAGCGGTAGGCGGCGATGATGCCGGGGATGACGAACAGCAGGCTCCACAGGAAGATGAAGATATACTGGACGATGTACAGCAGGATCACCTTGCCGGCAAAGGAAAAGCTGTCGAACAGCGTCAGGTAGGGCATCTCCTCACCCCGGCGGATGCCAAGGTGGTACAGGATATAGCCGGTGTCCAGCAGCATGCCCAGCAGCGCCGTCAGGATGCTGACGAACGTCACCAGCAGGGCCGGGAAGGCGCGGTGCAGGATGAGGAACGACAGATCCACGCCGGTGGCATAATAAATATTGTATACCAGCTCCTCATTCAGGGAGACATAGTCCGACGTGCCGGTGAGCAGCCACGAGAGGGCCAGGAACAGCAGAGTGAACAGATACGCGGAGACGCTGGCATTTCTGACGATGCCCTTCGCCTCATTCTTTATAGATATACGGTCAAGCAGCATGGCGCCGCCCTCCTTTCTGCACGGGGCGCATACGCATTTCCGGCCCAGTGCGGTAATATTCTAACACAGTGCCGGCGGAAACACAAGTACCGTCCGGGGCGCAGCGGCAGCGGCAGAAAACGGCAGAACCGGGGTTTTCCGGCAGCCGCGGCCGTCAAGCGGGCGACAAAAACGGCAAAAAACCGCAGGAATTGCGCCGTAGGACTGGACAAGAGAAAAGTTTTGTTGTAATATCTGAATAGTATGCGGTGGCATAGCGCCACCCGGTAGTAAGATGAGGTGAAGACAATGGCACAAGCTTTCTTTGGCGGCGTTCATCCCAATGACATGAAGGCCGCGACCAATGAAAAGGCCATCGAACAGCTGGCAGCCCCGGCTGAGGTGGTCATTCCCATGTCTATGCACATCGGTGCGCCTTGCAAGCCTATCGTTGCGGTGGGCGACAAGGTAAAAATTGGACAGAGGATCGGCGAACCCGGCGGATTCGTTTCCGCCCCCATCCACGCCAGCATCTCCGGCACGGTGAAAGCCGTGGAGCCGCGCCCGTTCTCCATGGGCGGCAAGATGATGTCCGTGGTCATCGAAAACGACTTCCAGAACGAGATCTCCGAGGAAGTCAAACCCGTGGCAGACCCCGACAGTCTGACCCCGGAGCAGCTGGTGGAGATCGTGAAGAACGCCGGTATCGTGGGTCAGGGCGGCGCAACGTTCCCCACTCACGTGAAGATCAGCTCCGGTCTGGGCAAGGTGGACTATGTGATCATCAATGCCGCAGAGTGCGAGCCGTACATCACCGGCGACCACCGCACCTGTCTGGAGCGTCCGGAGCAGGTCATCAAGGGCGCGACCCTGCTGGCCAAGTGCTTCGGCGTGGACAAGGTGTACATCGGCATCGAGGCCAACAAGCAGAACGCGGCCGACGTGCTGAACAAGACCATCGCCGAGCTCAACGCCCCCGTGGTGGTGGAGGTCCTGCACACCCGCTATCCCCAGGGCGCTGAAAAGCAGCTGGTCCAGGCCGTGTCCGGCCGTCAGGTCCCCAGCGGCAAGCTGCCCGCCGATGCAGGCTGCTGCATCTTCAACCTGAACACCACCTGCGCTATCTATCGCGCGGTGTACACCGGCATGCCCGTGGTGAACAAGATCGTCACCGTGTCCGGCTCCGGCGTCATCGAGCCCAAGAACATCGAGTGTCCTATCGGCACCCCCATCACCAAGCTGTTCGACGCCTGCGGCGGCCTGAAGGATGAGACGTACAAGCTCATCATGGGCGGCCCGATGATGGGTCTGGCCCAGTACGACGTGGACGTTACCGTGGGCAAGGGCACCGGCGCCATGCTGGCCTTCGCCGACAAGGAGGAGCAGTACGTCGAGGATCCCCAGTGCATCCGCTGCGGCAAGTGCGTGGGCGTGTGCCCCATCCGTCTGGAGCCCGTGTTCATGTACAAGTACCTGATGAAGGGCGACGTGGACACCTGGCAGAACGTGCTGCACGGCATGGACTGCATCGAGTGCGGCGCCTGCACCTATACCTGTCCCGCCCGCCTGCCCCTGACCCATGCGTTCCGTCTGGGCAAGCAGGAGGTCAACAACGCGAGAATGGCCGCCAAGGCCAAGGCGGAGGCCGAAGCGAAGGCCGCTGCCGAAAAGAAGGAGGCGTAAACCATGACTGATTACAAGAATCTGAAGCTGATCGCGTCCTCCTCCCCCCACATCCGTTCCAACGAGGATACCCGCAGCATCATGCTGGACGTGATCATCGCGCTGCTGCCGGCTCTGGCATGGAGCGTGTACTGCTTCGGCTGGAAGGCGCTGCTGCTGACCGCCGTGTCCGTGGTGTCCTGCGTGTTCTGGGAGTGGGCCTACCGCAAGCTCATGAAGAAGTCCAGCATGATCGGCGACCTGTCCGCAGTTGTCACCGGTATCCTGCTGAGCTTCGTCTGCCCCGTTGATCTGCCCTGGTGGGTCATCATCATCGGCGCGTTCTTCTCCATCGTTGTGGTCAAGCAGCTCTACGGCGGCATCGGCTGCAACTTCCTGAACCCCGCGCTGGCAGGCCGTGCGTTCCTGCTGGCCAGCTATGCCACCTGGATGACCTCCTGGGTCATCCCCCAGATCCGTCCCGACGTGACCTCCGCCGCCACCCCCATGGCCATCATGAAGGAGGGCACCGAGGAGGCGTTCACCACCCTGATGAGCAACTACTCCATCGGCGACATGTTCCTGGGCAAGGTCGGCGGCTCTCTGGGCGAGGTCTCCGCCCTGTGCCTGCTGGTGGGCGGCGTGTACCTGCTGATCCGCAAGGTCATCTCCTGGCAGATCCCCGTGGCGTACATCGGCACCGTGGCTATCCTGACCCTGATCGCGGCTCCCGCGGGCATCGACAACGTGCAGTACATGCTGTACAACGTGTTCGGCGGCGGTCTGATGCTGGGCGCCATCTTCATGGCCACCGACTATGCCACCTCCCCCGTCACCAAGCCCGGCCAGCTGATCTTCGGCGTCGGCTGCGGTCTGCTGACCTGCTTCATCCGCCGTTTCGGTTCCTATCCCGAGGGCGTTTGCTATTCCATCCTGATCATGAACTGCACCACCTGGCTGCTGGATAAATATATCCGTCCCACCATCTACGGTGCTGTGAAGAAAGAAAAGAAGGAGGCGGCTAAGTAATGAAGATCTCCGGTAAGTTTATTCTGAAGGTCGCCGGTACCCTGACCGTTATCTCCCTGATCGTTGCCGCCCTGCTGGGTCTGGTCAACAACGTCACCGCCGACAAGATCGCGGCCATTGACGCGGAAAACACCCGCATCGCCATGAGCGCCGTTGTCCCCGAGGGCAGCGAGTTCACCGACAAGCTGGACATCACCGAGGCCATGGCCGAGGCCGCTTCCGCGCAGGGCGGTAAGCTCACCGAGCTGTACGGCGTCACCAACGGCGGCGCGGATGCCGGCTATGTGATGAAGATCTCCGCCTCCGGCTCCCAGGGCACCATCGTGATGATGGTGGGCGTGGACGCCAACAAGGCCATCACCGGCATCTCTGTGGTCAGCCACTCCGAGACCTCCGGCATCGGCACCAAGGTGGTGGGCAACGAGCCCAACGCCGCCGGCGAGCCTGTTCTGGATCAGTTCATCGGCATGAGCGGCGCAGGCTCCCTGGTGGTTGGCAAGAACATCACCGCTGTCTCCGGCGCCACCGTCTCCACCAAGGGCATCAACATGGGCGCCAACGCCGCTCTGGCTGTTGCCGAAGTGCTGGGCTAAGAAAGGAGGAGCTGCATTATGAATTTCGGTAAGCAACTGAAAGAGGGCCTGATCACACAGAACCCCGTGCTGGTGCAGGTGCTGGGTATGTGCTCCACCATGGCCATCACCACGTCGTTCTTCAACGGCCTGGGCATGGGCGTCAGCGTGCTGATCATCCTGACCCTGTCCAACATCTTTATCTCCCTGCTGCGCAAGATCATCCCCAATGAAGTGCGTATCGCCTGCTACATCGTGGTCATCGCCGGCTTCGTGACCTGCGTGGATCTGCTGCTGAAGGCGTTCGTTCCCGCTCTGTCCAGCTCTCTGGGCGTGTTTATCCCCCTGATCGTCGTGAACTGCATCATCCTCGGCCGTGCGGAGGGCTTCGCCTCCAAGAACGGCGTGGGTGCCTCCGCGGTGGACGGCATCTGCCAGGGCATCGGCTATACCCTCGTGCTGATCGTCATGTGCGTGTTCCGTGAGTTCTTCGGCGCCGGCACGTTCGGCGGCGGTCTGCTGGGCGGCGGCGCACTGGGCAGCGCACCCGGCATCGAGATCTTCCCCGCCGAGTACGGTGTCAGCGTGCTGACGCTGCCCGTGGGCGGCTTCCTGACGCTGGGCTGCCTCATCGCTGTGATGCAGTGGGCTCTGGCCAAGAGCGAAAAGAAAAAGGAGGCCAAGTAAGCTATGAGTGTGACTACCTTGCTCGCCATCTCTCTTGGCGCTATTCTGACCAATAACTTCATCTTTGCCCAGTTCCTGGGCATCTGCCCCTTCCTGGGCGTGTCCAAGAAGATCGACACCGCCGTGGGCATGGGCGCCGCCGTGACCTTCGTCATGGGTCTGGCCTCCGCCGTCTGCTTCGGCGTCAACAAGATCCTCATCGCCTTCAATCTGGGCTTCATGCAGACGGTGGCCTACATTCTGGTCATCGCCGCGCTGGTGCAGTTCGTGGAAATGTTCCTGAAGAAGAACATCCCCACCCTGTACACCGCGCTGGGCGTGTACCTGCCCCTGATCACCACCAACTGCGCCGTGCTGGGCGTCGCTCTGCTGAACACCCAGAATGAGTACAACTTTATTGAGTCCGTGGTCTACGGTATCACCGGCGGTCTGGGCTTCCTGCTGGCCATCTTCCTGTTCGCCGCGATCCGCGAGCAGCTGGAGGTCTCCAGCGAGAACCCCAAGGCGTTCGATGGCTTTCCCATCGCGCTGGTCACCGCCGGCCTGATCGCTTTGGCGTTCATGGGCTTCAGCGGCCTGAAGGTCTGGTAAGGAGGTAAGGAACTATGACTATTGTATACGCGATCGCCGTTCTG
>OJAM01000954.1_pt1 | contig 11009 bp, 16 predicted proteins | sample 1589071 | NCBI WGS metagenome assembly OJAM01 (sample SAMN03283243) | human gut metagenome | biome: human-associated habitat; material: feces | host: Homo sapiens | place: Peru | collected 2012
AATAATTCACCGCCAGCTCTGAGATAAGAAAAAAGCCCTTCGCACCAATCAAAGTGATTCGTGCGAAGGGCGAGATTCCTGTGAAAATGGTAATCATGGGAATGGTGTCGCTTGTAAGCGACACCATTCAGGACGCTATGAAATTACATGGGTTATACGGGCTACACCTGGGGGCTTGGCCTATTGAACTTTTCTGGCCGATGAGTATAATTTGCATTACCGGAGCAATCTGCTCCAAAATAAAGTGAAAAGAGGCGTTGCAATGAGAAGCCGTGATCCGAAATTAATGAAGCAGATTCACGATTACATCAATGAATTCTATATTGCTGAAGAAAGAACGCCTACCACGACCGAGATTGCATCAGCATTTTCTATTTCGCGTTCATCCGCATACAGGTACCTGGTTTATCTTTCCGAGAGTCATGACATTGCGTACGAAAAAGGTGAAATACGCACCAGCAAAATGAATCGGATCAATTTGAACGGTTCCCGTGCCGCAATTGTCGGGTCCATTCCGTGCGGTGAAGCAACCTCTGAAGAAGAATGCGTCGAGGAGTATGTAAAGCTCCCGGAATCTCTGTTCGGCAGCGGAGCGTTTTATATTCTCCGTGCCAGAGGAGACTCTATGGAGGATGCCGGTATACATGAAAATGATCTTGTTGTTATTCAAAAGCAGGAAACCGCAAAGGTCGGCGATATCGTTGTTGCCTTGATCGGAGATAACGAAAATACGCTGAAACGCTTCGGTGGCCTGGATGAGGAAGGCTACGCAATTCTTGAGTACCAGAACGAAGAAGTCTATCCGGAGAAAATCATTCGCGTACGGGACTTAATTGTCCAGGGTGTTGCAAAGCATGTAATCAAATCCCTGTGACATAGGAGAGGAGAACCAATTGAACAGGACCTTTGTGAGAGTGGAGTGCCTGGTTCTGGAAGATGGCTCGGCACAACCCAAGAAGATTATTTGGCTTGACGGCCGCGAATTTCCGATTCGCCGCATCATATACTCTTGCCCGGCCTCCAATGGTGAATATGAAGGAATTCGCTACACGGTATTAATCGGTAGTGCGGAAAAATATTTATACCAGCTTGATGCACGGTGGTACGTGGATTCAGGCTAAGGAGGTTGTGGACATGAAAACTTACACATCGTTTCAGGAGCTTGACGCTCTTGGCGAAGGCCTCGCAAAGAAATATACCGGCAATACCCATCGGTGGAATTCCAGTTGTTTCGACATTGAGGGCTTCATTACCGACTTTCTGAAGCTGCCGATTCTGTACGAAGCCTTTGCGGAGGATGATCCCAGCAAAATAGGCTTTCTTTCAGATGGCATAACCCCTTTGATCGTCTATAGAGCCGGAAAGAAAACCCCGATTGTGTTCCCGAAAGACACGATCGTAATCGAGAGCTTTCTTCAGCGCTCAGACGAAAGCGGCCGCAGGCGCTTTACACTCGCCCATGAGGCAGCGCATTTTATTCTGAACAGACATGTGCCCATGCAAACGGCCTGCTTTCACAATGAGTATGATCATGAGTTCCATTATTCCGGTGAGGAACTGGCAAAGATGTTTTCTCTCAACGAAACCTTGGCCAACAGACTGGGTGCCGCTGTTTTAATGCCGCCTTTCCTGGTGGGCCGAGCGTTGAAAAAGTATAACAACGGACAGCCGATCGTCTACTATACCGAAGGCGTCTTTGCGCCGGATACAAAGATCAGACTTCAGTCCATGTCGGATGCGCTTGGCGTATCTTATTCGGCACTTATCAACCGGCTCAGAGAACTAAGGCTACTGGAATGCAGACCGATCGAAGAATATATTGACCACGCTCTTTTCCCGGAGGCATCCATATGATTCAGTATGACGCACGTTTCGGTACACCCAGCGACGAGGTGCTCCGAAAATTGGAACTGTCACGCATGGAAGTAGAATCCATGGAAAAGAGGAACCTTAACTGCCCAATCTGCGGCTTTCGCATCCTTGGTGTGTGGAAGTATTTCTGATCTTCCCGAAATCAAAGCAGGCGCAGCAGGAGCTTGGGCAGGAGCTGGCAAAGTTCCAGTCCGAGCAGGTGCTGAAATCCATCCAGAAGCTGCCCTGCTCCACGGAGCAGAAGCTGGAACTGGTAGACGCCGCCGTGAAGCATCTGAAAGCGCAGCAATAATACATAGCAAACGAGCAGACCGGCATTCAACGCCGGTCTGCCCGTTTTTCATATGTTTCTCGCTGAATTTGGCCCCACAAGGTTCATATCCAGCAGCGTTTCCAGCGGCACTTCAAACAGCTCCGCCAGCTTCTCCATATGCTCCTTCGGATAAAAGTCCCGCCCTGCCTCTTCGTAGTGGACATAGGTGCTCCGGTCTATCCCGGCGTAGTCTGCAACATCTCTCTGCCGCAGTCCTTTCTGGTAGCGAAGCCAGCGCAGCTTGTCCGCTGTTTCGGTGATTTCTGAGAAGTCCGGGAACTGCAAATTGAATTTCTCCGCGTCCTGAAACTTGTGCGGCAGTATCACCGGAAATTGAAGAATTTGCAGTGGGGCTACTTTTACTGCACCCGATACATTGGAAATCAGAATATAGCAGCGGACTCCCACTCTCGCCAGCAGACGCCATTTTGCCTCAAAAGGCGTCCGTTCCGCCACCTGCAAGGCCGTTTCTTCCGTTAGGTTAGTATAGCATTGAAAAGGCACCCAAGGGAAGAATCTGAAAAAATATTGGATCGGTGATGCACCTGATTGGACAGGCGTGATACATAAACAGGCAACCAGGAAGTCCCTTTTTTGAACAGGGCCAGATCGTGCAGGCAGCATGATCTAAACGGGATGGCCCCCCTACGCACTCATCGGAAACAGTTGTATATCCGGCTCGGCTGGGATGTTTTTGTAGAATAAGCCAATAACACAGCAGCCCTCACGGCATAACCGTGAGGGCTGCTGTGCAGCTATATGTCCTCGGGCTTGGAAATGGCCGCAAAGGACTTTTTTTCATTTTGTTCATCAAGGGAGAGGATGCGCACCTCCAGACCGGTAATATAATTATCCGGGTGTCCCTCGCAGCACTGATCCACGATGTTGGGGGTGATAACACAGTCATCCACCGGCAGCTTCCGGCGGCGGGCTTCGTCAAACAGGCGGTCGATGGAGTCCTGAATGGTAAGATAGGGCCCGTAGTGATAGCCGCAGAGATAGTCCCCGGCGGGGATATAGGAAACAGGCTGGTCGGCCATCAGGTCCGGCAGGCGGCGGGCCTCGGCGGGAGTATCTTCATAGAGGTAGGCGCCAAACCATTTCCGCTGCCCCTGATAAAAGCCCACGGTGGGATAGAAGTAAAACAGCTCATGGGTAAAGAGGTTGATTTCCTCGCCGATGTGCAGAAAGGCCCGGCGCGGGAAGGAGCGGACATAGAATTTATCCCGTTGGCTGGCGGCCTGCTCCCGCTCGATAAACTCCACCTTCTGCTGGATGATCTGGATGGTGGCATTCAACTCGTCGCATTGACGGCGCAGCCGCTGCGCCTGCTGGGAGAGCATTTGCAGGTTATCACGCAGGCCGTTGCTGTGGAGAAAGGCCTTGATCTGGGCAAGAGAGTAGTCCAGCCGCCGCAGATACCGGATCGTGGCCAGAGGATAGACCTGGTCGAAGTGGTAAAAGCGGCGGTTGTTTTCGCTGTTGCGCACCTGCGGCACCAGCAGACCCTTGGCGTCATAATGGCGCAGCAGTTGGACATCCATGTTGAATATGTTGGCAAGCTCCCCAATGGTCAAAAATTCTTTCATAAAAAACCTCCCATTTTTCCGGGGTATAACAGCAGGATTTTGTGAGAACACCAGAAAATCCGGAAAAATCAAAATTAGGGCTTGAACCTATAACCGTTATAGGTTGTAGGGTGAGTATATCATTTTTGAAGCAGCTTGACAAGTATCTGGATGGAGGGATCTCATGCAAACCTATTTGAAGAACGGTTACATCGTCTCCATGGATCAGCAGGACACCGTTTTTGACGGCGGCGGCGTGCTGGTGGAGGATGACCGCATTACGGCGGTCGGTAAGGTTGACCCCAGGCTGGTGAAGCCCGACGCGGAGGTCATTGACCTGCAGGGCAAGTATGTACTGCCCGGGTTTGTGAACACTCACGTACACACCTCCCAGCAGATTTCCCGCGGAGTAGGCGATGATGTTGATTTCATCTGCTGGCTTCATGACCGGATGTGGCCCTTTGAGAGCAACATGACGGAGGAGGACTCTTATGTATCCACGCTGATGACCAGTCTTGAGCTGATTCGCTCCGGCGTAACCTCCTTTGCTGAGCCCGGCGGACAGTTCGTCTCCGGCATGGCCCGGGGCACGGCGGAGTCCGGCCTGCGCGGCAAGCTGGCCAAATCCGTGATGGACTGCGGCGACGGCCTGCCGGAGATCTGGCAGCGCACCATGGAGCAGGAGCTGGAGCAGCAGGTGGTGGATCTGGAGAAATTCCACAATACCGCCGACGGAAGGGTGCAGGTATGGTTCGGCCTGCGCACCATTTTCAACAACACCGATGAACTGTGCGTCCGCACCAAGGAGCTGGCGGATAAATACGGCGTCGGCATCCACATGCATGTGGCCGAGGCCAAGGAGGAAAAGGAATATACCTACGCCCGCTGGGGCGAGGGCACGGTGAAGCATCTGGAGCGGCTGGGCGTGCTGGATAAGAATTTGCTGGCCGTTCACACAGTATGGCTGACGGATGAGGAGCTGGAGCTGTTCAAGAAGCGGGAAGTGAAGATTTCTCACAACCCGGCTTCCGCCATGCGCGTGCTGGGCTTTGCACGGATCCCGAAGATGCTGGCTATGGGGCTGCGGCCCTCCATCGGTACGGACGGCGCGTCCTCCTCCAACCACATGGACATGGTGGACGAGATGTGGCTGACCAGCCTGATCCACAAGGGCTGGCGTCTGGACCCCACGGTGGTTCCCTCGCAGGATATTCTGCGGATGGCCACCAAGTGGGGCGCCCGCGCACTGCTGGACGAGGACCTGTACGGCAGTCTGGAATGCGGCAAGAAGGCGGACCTGATCGTCATTGACCCCCACGGTCCGTCGATGATGCCGGTGAACGACAAAATCGCCGCCCTGGTAACGGCCATGCATTCGGCCAATATCCAATCCACCATGTGCGACGGCAAGTGGCTTATGCGGGACCGGAAAATCCTGACCCTGGACGAGGAGGCCATCCTGAAGGAGGCCTGCGACCGGGCCAAGGCCATCTATAAGCGGGCAGGCATATGTTCCTTCGGATAAAAGTCCCGCCCTGCCTCCTCATAATGGATGTAAGTACTGCGGTCGATGCCCGCATAGTCCGCCGCGTCACGCTGACGAAGTCCTTTTTGATAACGATACCACCGCAGCTTGTCCGCAATTTCCGTGATCTCGGATGCGTCCGAAAACCGCAGATTGAACTTCTCGGCATCCAAAAACTTATGTGGAAGGACGACCGGAAACTTGAGAATTTGAAGCGGCGCAACTTTTAACGTACCTGCAACATTCGCAGCCAATACATAGCTGCGGACTTTCAGGCGGCAGAACATAGACCATTTTGCCCCAAAAGGTTCATGGTTTTCCACCTCAATCGCCGTTTGTTCCGCTGCGATAGTATAGCATTTTCTACACATCTGGCAGCATAGGTCGCCAGTCGCGCGCCCTTACTGGCGTCGAAGGTCGAGATGCCTTTGATGAGCCCGATCGTGCCGATGGAGATCAGATCCTCCTGATCGGCGGACTGCGAATAGTATTTTTTCATAATGTGCGCCACCAGCCTGAGATTGCGCTCGATCAGGACGTTTCGCGCGGCCAGATCGCCCTGTGCGGCCAGCTCCAGATAGTGCCGCTCCTCGGCGGCGGTGAGCGGCTTTGGAAAGGAGCCGCCGGCGCTTGCCAGATGCAGGGAACAGAGCATGCTGCTGAGCATGAGCCAGACAGCGGTCGTAAGCATGGAAACCTCACCTCCTGTAAGGAGTGTATTCCCCGGCGGCTCGTCCAAATCCCACATTTTCCGCGCGGACAGGCGCTGACAGAAGCAGAAGGACGGTAAGCAGAGCGCGGCAGGCCCGAAACAAAGAAAATCCCCGCCGGAGATTGCTGCACCTGACAGGGGTAACAACGTTGGCGGGGGGATAGCAGCGCTCGGCATTGACCTGACTCCAGCGGCCGGTCGCGGAGGCGTAGTAGAGCATGCGCGGGTCCTGAAATCCAGCCACCTCGATGCCGAGCCGCGCATACGGCGTGATGTGTGTACCATCCTGCCAGTGGCGGTCATCCGTCGGCGGATATGGGACTGAAACGAGGACGCCTCCAGAATGTACGCCGCGAACGCGGAGGCGTAAGCACATCCCCGTTCAGGTGCTCAGCGAGGGTACCTATTACTGGGGCCACCACGGAACGAAGCTCGTCGTGCAGGCGGAGCTGCCGTCGATGGGCTATACGACGGTCATCCCGCGCAACGGGGAGGCGGAGCACGTCGAATGGCCGCCGCTCGGTGCGCCGCGCGTCGATCATATCGCGGACGAGCCGCTCGTTCTGGAAAATGAAAAGCTCCGCGCGGCCTTTTCTCCGACGACGATGCAGCTGCTCAGCCTTGTGTCCAAGGCGTCCGGCAGAGAGCTTATGAACGCGCCGGGCAGCGATTTCTGCCTTGCGGCGGAGGAATGCTCCAACGAAATGACGGCGTGGCGCGTGGGCCGTTTTGCGAAGGTCGTCAATTTGAGCATGGAAAATCCGGCCTGCGTCGCAAAGATCACGCGCGGAGTCGTTCACCAGAGTATCCAGTTCGCGCTGCCATTCAAGTCCTCCATGCTCACGGCGGAGGGGAGCGCGGTCTATGCGATGAAGCGTGCGGAGGATGCGGACGGACTGGTCCTGCGGCTCTTCAATCCGCAGAAAAAGGCGGCGTCTGCACGGCTCCGCTTTGTGAGGGCCGTACAGCGGGCAGAACTGCTTGCGATCCCCGAGCGGCCGTTTGGCGGTGCGCTCCGCACGGAGGCGGACGGCGTGTACGTTGAAATGAAGCCGGAGGAGGTCGTGGCCCACCGCGTCGTATTCTAAATAAGTACATAAAGGGTATAAGAAACCGGCAGGCACTTGAAGTGCCTGCCGGCGATTTTACGCTTCCTCGGGCTGGAGCTTTTCGGCCTTCTTTTCAAAGCCGTGTACCCAATCGGAGAAGTGGTAATAGATGAGATAGACAATGGAGCTGAGCGACCAGGTGATGGGATACGCCCAGTAGATATACTGGATGTCATGGACAAAATGCATGACAGTCGTGATGTAAGTAATTCTTACAACGCACCAGAACACGAGCATGATCGTCATGGGCACGAACGCCTTTCCTGCGCCGCGGCATACGGATGCGACGGCGTGCGAGAAGGCCAGCAGGCAGTAGAACAACGAGATCGTGCGCGCCTGCTCGACGCCGAGGGCAATGACCTCCGGCGTTTCGGTGAAGATGGCGGTCAGCTGCGGCGCAAACAGATACATCAAAACGCCAATCAGCTCCGCGAGAAGCAGGGAGGTGATGATGCCGAAGCGGGAACCCTTCTTGGCCCGGTCGTATTCGCCCGCGCCGAGATTCTGACTGACATAGGTGGTCAGCGCCATGGTGAAGCTCGTGACGGGCAGAAATGCGAAGCCCTCCAGCTTGGAGTAGGCGCCGTAGGCAGCCATTGCAAGCTTGCCGAAGGAGTTGATGTTCGACTGGACAATGACGTTTGCAAAGCCGATGACGGAATTCTGCACGCCGGAGGGCAGGCCATAGCGGAAGATCTGGCCCAGCATTTCCCGGTCGAGCCGCAGGTCGCGCAGACGGACCTGATAGATCGTGCCTTTTTTCGTCAGATGGATAAGGCAGAGCACCATGCTGACCGCCTGCGAGATGGTCGTGGCGGCGGCCGCCGACCAGACGCCCCAGTGGAATACGGCGATGAACAGCAGGTCGAGCACGATGTTGACCAGAGACGAGAGAATCAGGTAGTACAGCGGGCGGCGGCTGTCGCCCAGCGCGTTCATGATGCCCTTGCAGGTGTTGTACATCACGACGGCGAGAATGCCGAAGAAGTAGTAGCGGAAATAGGAGATGGCCTCCGGCAGGACGTCCGGGTCGGTGCCCATCCAGCGAAGGAAGGTCGGCGTCAGCGCAACGCCGAAAACGGTCAGGACAATGCCGCAGAGAATGGCCAGCAGGACGTTCGTATGGATGGCGCGGGAGACGCGCGCATAATCTCCGGCTCCAAAATAGCGGGAGATGGTGACGCTCGCGCCCATCGACATGCCGGTAAAGAAGCTGATGATCAGGAAGATCAGCGTTCCGGAAGAGCTGACGGCGGCCAGCGCCTCGTCGCCAAGAAAACGGCCGACGATCAGTGCGTCCGCGGTGTTGTAAAGCTGCTGGAAAAACGTGCCGAGGAGCACCGGGAGGAAGAACAGCATCAGCTGCTTCCATATAACGCCATCGGTGATCCCGTTATATTTTGAACTATTCATTTTTATCACCTATATTACACCAACAGTTTTGAAGATCATTGCCCACAGGAAAAGCGTCAGTGAGCACAGCGCGCTTGTCGCGACAACGGCGTTGCCCGCAAGCTTAGCGTCGTCGCTCCGTCCGCTTGACTATCTGCATGCTGACAAACCATTCTGCCAGCACTCCGAGCAGCGCAAAGCACAGGAGCTTTACATTGAACGAGGCTGCAAGGTCGGATACATATATATTATAAAAGACCATGACCGGTATAAAATACCGGAAGATCAATCGGTTAAAGCGGAAAACATCCTCGCGCTTTATATCGCCCAATCGGCGCGCCATGTAGCCGAGAGCGATGATAATGAATATCGGAGCAACTGCGTTCAGGCATACAATAAAGTTTTCCAAAGCGTTCCCTCCGATTCTGAAGATTCGCGTCAAGAACAAGTATACGAGCGAGATATGTAAAAAGCAATCCGGCAGCTCAAAAATCATCGAAATAGCCAAAACCGGCTCGAAACCGCTTCACAGAGTATACAACTTTATGGCGTGAAACGGGCAGAAAATCCGGCGTGAACCTGTAAGTCACGCCGGATTTAGCACTTTAATGTTGCAGATTAGTACAGACTTATTCGTCCCTGCTGCGCTTAGAGTCTATGCGCAGGTACACGACCACGCCGACCAGAGCGGCCAGAGCGAGGAAGCCGACGATGCCGAAGAATATGAGCTGGGTATTATTGCCGCGGTCATAGCTGCCGTTGTCGGAGCTCGTGCGGGTGGGCGTCGCCGTCGGGGACGGGGTAGGCGTTGTCTCCGGTTCAAAGCTGACCTCGGCAAGATCGGTATAGACAGGGTCACTCGTGACGCCCTCGCGGGTGTTCATCACGGCGACACAGTAGTACATCGTGCCCTCGGTCTGGGTCGGGGTATAGCTTGCTTCAGTCGCACCGTCAATGGGGGTAGCCATGCCGCGATTGTTCACATTCGTGCTGTACCACTGATAGCTCAGCTCGCCGTTATTGGGGGAGGTGGCCTGAACGGTCAGCGTGCAGGTCTCGCCCTTCTTGAGACGGGTGCGTTGATGTTCGGCGTCTTTGTGGTGAGGCTGTTGCTGCCGAGATCAGTTCCGCTGTTCTGGTCGCTGCTGCCGTTGGTGGAATTATTCGTGTTGTTGTTCGTATTGTTATTGCTGTTATTATTGCTGCTGTTGTTGGCGCTATTGTTGGCGCTATTGTTATTATTCGTATTGTTATTCGTGGCTTTGACGGTTATGCGCGCGCCGTTGGAGTAGGAAGCACCGTTCTCGTTCTCAAACTTGGCCTCCACGCACCATTCATTGAGCGAGGACGGGATGTTTTCGAGCGTCAGGCGCTCGGTGCCGAGACCGTCAACGCTGAGTCCGGGGAAATAATCCGGGCCGTCGGCGGCGTTATATGTAACGGTCGTGTCCTTGCTGACGAGACGCCAGGTTATCTTGGTCGCATCGTCCGCGCGGGCGACGAACTGCGCGCTGCCGCCGGGCTCGACTGTCTCACCCGTGGGGTGCTTTGTGATGTGCGGCGGGTTGCCGGCCGCGGGAGCCTTGGTAGGTGTCGTGCCGCCGGTGATGGAGAGGTTGATTATAAAGGAATAGTTGCCGTTCTCAGTGACGACATTGTAGCTGCTGGAATAGTTGCCGGCAGTGGTGGGAGTTCCGGCCATGTAGATGCCGTAATCGTCCCATGACAGGCTCAGCCCCGCGGGAAGGGAACCCGCGTATTTTTCATAGGACTTTATGACAAGGTTGCTGCTGAACACCTGAATGCTGCCGATGTCTGTACCGACTTCAAAGCTGTTGACATAGTCCGCGCCCGCACTCAGCCCCGGCAGGGCAAGCGCCACGCAGAGCACAAGCGTGAGCGAAAGCAGAAGCTTCATGGTTTTACTTTTCATCTTTTTCATTCTCCGTTTTCTTTTTGTCTTAAAAATATTATAGCACAGCGGTATTTTCCCTGCAAGCCGGGAAGCCACGATTTTGCACTCATTTTGCAATCTTAATATATTGACGCAGAAAAGCAAAATATGTTTCAGCTTTCTGCAGAGATTCTTTTTTGTAGACAATTACAATTCACTTTCGCGGCGCTGCGTGATAAAATCGTCTGCGTCTGAAGGGAGTGGCTGCAATGAAGAATAAGACCCGTATGATGATCCTTGCGGCGCTGTTTGCGGCGCTTACTGCGGTCGGCGCATTTATCCGCTTTCCGCTCGGGACAATGTCGGTGACGCTGCAATTCATGTTCACTGCTATGGCCGGTGTGCTGCTCGGCGCGAAATGGGGCGCGGTGTCGCAGACTGTGTATGTCGTGCTCGGGCTTGTCGGGCTGCCGGTGTTCACGATGGGCGGCGGTATCGGCTATGTCATGCAGCCAAGCTTCGGCTTCCTGCTGGGGCTCATCCCCACGGCGTGGGTGATAGGCCGCCTGACCGAAAAGGAAAACGGGCGCTGGCGCATCGTACTCGCCTGCCTTGCGGGACTGG
>OJAM01000958.1_pt1 | contig 10986 bp, 10 predicted proteins | sample 1589071 | NCBI WGS metagenome assembly OJAM01 (sample SAMN03283243) | human gut metagenome | biome: human-associated habitat; material: feces | host: Homo sapiens | place: Peru | collected 2012
TCACCCGCCGAAACTATTGAGTGATAGGGGTTTATGCATGAAAGGTGAAGGGTGAAGAGTGTATTTGAGATTGCGTTTTTATCCTTTTCTTCCGAAATCGGCAGGAATCTCGCCCCATTTCTTTGTATCCCATTTCATGATAGGTACGGTAACAGGATGGGTGCGGAGCCAGTTTTCGGCACGGGCAATGACCTGATAGAGCTGCTCGGTCTGAGGAGTGCGAAGCAACTTGGTCTTGCATTGCTTCTTGTTTACCCAGATCTGGGCATTCACGCTGTCGCTGTAGATTACCTTGCCGGTAATGCCCTTCTGTGCCATCAGGGCGAGGGCGTGGACGATGGCGAGGAACTCGCCGATGTTGTTGGTGCCGTGGATAGGACCATAGTGGAAAACCTGGGCGCCGGTCTGAAGGTCGATGCATTGGTATTCCATCGGACCCGGATTGCCGGAACAGGCAGCATCTACAGCCCAGGCATTTGCCGTAACTTCATTGGGTAGAGGGAGAACAGTATCGTTTCTCCAAGAAGGAGGATTGACAGGCATATTACTCATATTTTTCTGATTTTTGTTGCTTGGTTGATGAATTTTGGAGAATAATGGCCTTTATAAATAGTTTTTTTGGACTTTTATATCTATAGAAGTATACGAACCTCTATAAATGTGAAATGAGCAATCCCCAGAGTCTGGCTCTGGGGCTGCTCATTATCTGTCAATAGTCATTATTCGATTGTAGGTTATTATATCTTATGTAAAAATTACATTCTTTCTGGAACCTCGATGCCGAGCAGAGCCATACCGTTCTTCAGAATCTTGGCAACATTGGCTGCAAGAACCAGACGGGTAATCTTCTCTGCCTCGCTCTCAGCATTCAGGATGCTGTAGTCGTGATAGAACTGGTTGAACTCCTTGGTCAACTCATAGCAGTAGTTAGCGATACCGCCAGGGTTGTAGTTGTTGCCGGCATCGGCTACGGCTGTTGCAAAGTCGTTCATCTTCTGGATGAGGTCGATCTCCTTCTCGTTGATAGGAGCATCTGCACCCAACTCAGCAGGAATCTCGATGCCCTCGGCTGCTGCCTTGCGCATGATGCTGCGGATACGAGCGTAGGTGTACTGGATGAAAGGACCTGTGTTACCATTGAAGTCGATACTCTCCTCTGGGTTGAAGAGCATGTTCTTGCGGGCATCTACCTTGAGGATGAAGTACTTCAACGCTCCAAGACCCACGATGCGTGAAATCTCCTGGCGCTCTTCCTCGCTCATGTCCTTGAACTTGCCAAGCTCATCGCTTGTCTGGCGAGCATCCTTGATCATCTCTGCCATCAGGTCATCAGCATCTACTACGGTTCCCTCGCGGCTCTTCATCTTACCGTTAGGCAACTCTACCATTCCGTAAGAGAAGTGAACTAAGTCCTTGCCCCACTTGAAGCCGAGGCGGTCGAGCAAGATGGAGAGTACCTGGAAGTGGTAGTTCTGCTCGTTACCTACTACGTAGATCATCTTGTCGATAGGGAAGTCCTTGAAGCGGAGGTCGGCAGTACCGATGTCCTGAGTCATGTAAACAGAAGTGCCGTCAGAACGGAGCAGGAGCTTCTGGTCGAGACCCTCGTTGGTGAGGTCTGCCCATACTGAGTTATCGTCCTTGCGGAAGAAGAGACCCTTCTCCAATCCTTCCTCTACCTTCTTCTTACCCTCAAGGTAAGTATTTGACTCATAATATATCTTGTCGAAACTTACACCCATCATCTTGTAAGTCTCGTCGAAGCCAGCGTAAACCCAGCTGTTCATCTTCTGCCAGAGTGCACGGACCTCAGGGTCGTTGTTCTCCCACTTTACGAGCATCTCGTGAGCCTCCTTGATCAGCGGAGCCTCTACTTTAGCTTTCTCTGTGGCAGCTTCCTCGTCCATACCCTCCTTCATGTACTGAGCCTTGAGCTCTGCGATTTCCTCACGATAGTGCTTGTCGAAGGCTACATAGTAGTCGCCGATGAGGTGGTCGCCCTTCTTGCCGGAAGTTTCAGGAGTTTCGCCATTGCCCCACTTGAGCCAGGCGAGCATAGACTTACAGATATGGATACCACGGTCGTTCACGATGTTTGTCTTGATTACCTTGTTGCCGTTAGCCTCCATAATCTGGGCCAATGACCAGCCGAGGAGGTTGTTGCGCACGTGACCGAGGTGGAGAGGCTTGTTGGTGTTAGGAGAAGAGTACTCGATCATGACGAGCGGGCTATTCTCTGTAACAGGCTTCTCGCCGAACTTAGGGTCAGCGTTGATGGTGTTCAAGAGTCCTACCCAAGCGGCAGGAGCGATAGAAAGGTTGAGGAAACCCTTTACCACGTTGAAGTCTGCGATGACGTTAGCGCAGTTCTCCATCAGGTAGTCACCAATCTCGAGTGCAGTTCTCTCAGGAGTCTTCTTTGACATTTTGAGGAATGGGAATACGACGAGGGTAAGGTTACCTTCGAAATTACTCTTGGTCTTCTGCAGGGCTACCATCTTTTCAGGTACGTCCTGACCATAAAGCTCCTTCACCGCCGCGATGACAGAGCTGATGATTTCGTTTTCTATCTTCATTATCTTTATATCTTTTTTACCGGTAAATATCTTTTCTTTATGCCCGCTCAAGGGTCATTTGCATCCCCTTTTTGTCTAAGCGGCTGCAAAATTACAAATAATAATTGGATTGTGCAAAGAAAAGCGATATTTTCTTTATCCTTCGAGGATAATTTCAGCCACGTCTTCCGGCGAATTCCAAAGGATTCCATCCTGTAGCTCATCGTTGGTAAATCCGTTGAGCGCTTCCTGTGCCTCCTTAGGAGTGATGGCTGGAGTTCCGTCCTCGTTCTTAGCATCGAGCAATGCCTGCAAGACAGCTGCTCTGTATTCTTCGATTGTCATCATAATTTTTATGCTGTTTCGTTGTTCATTTTGTCGTTTTGATGGTGACAAAGGTAATGTTTTTTTTCGAAAACTCCAAACTTTTTGTCATTTTCTTTCGGAGAATATTGAAAAGTTTAAAATTTTCACGTATTTGAAATGTGAAACTGCAGGAGTGTTAGCCGTTGTCTTGCTTTTCCAGATAGAATGTAACATGGTAGCCGGAGAGACTGTTGTCGGATAGTCCCAGTTCGATGTTCTGCATCATCAGCATCTGGCGGGAGAGGGATAGTCCGATGCCCGTGCCGGATGATTTGGTGGTGAAGAACGGGATGAAGATTTCCCGTGCCACATCGGCAGGTATCGGTTCGCCGTTGTTGCTGAACAGCAGGATAGGGCATTCGTTCCTGCTCATGCGGACGTCGATGTCGGTGGCATGGGCTTCGATGGCGTTCTTGGTGAGGTTGATGAATACCTGTCGCAGCATGTTGCGGTCGGCCTCCAGCGTGGCATTCTGAGGGAGGGAAAGGTGCCAGCTGAGGTCGGGATAGAGCGCCTTGATGCTCTCCAGGAAAGAGACGAGTGGGAGGGGTTCTACGACGGGAGCCTGAAGCTGGGTGAGTTTGCGGTAACTATCTACAAAGTTGGTGAGCGACTTGCTGGTGTCGTGAATCGCCTGAATGCCTTCCTCGTATTCGCTACCCTTGATCTGCGGGTTGCTGAGATAAGCCTGGCAGATGCTGGAGATGGGAGCCGTGGCGTTCATGATTTCGTGGGTAAGCACACGGGTCAGCTTTTGCCATGATTCCACTTCGTGTCTGGCTACGAGGCGGGCAATATCGCCCTGCATGTCGTTGAGTGCTTGCTGCAAGGCTCTTTCGCCTGGTAGCAAGCCCGAAGTGGGGAGGCGGAAGGCGTAATCGCCATTTCTTACAGCCTCACGCATCAGAAAAGCACGAGCCTTCAGCCTTCGCTGATGGCGAAAGAACAGATAGATGAGGCCGCTCAGGATGAAGCAGATTCCACCTATTAAATATATAAGTTTAATAATAACCATAAAATTGCTCTAATACAATTGCTCTAATACATTTGTCTCTTAACTTCCCCCTAACTTCTCTTAACTTCTCTAACTTCCCTTTCCAAAAGTCATCTCTTCAGTTTTGCATAGAGGGTTTGTCGGGTAATGCCGAGCATTTCGGCTGCACGCGAGATGTTGCCGTGGCATTTATCCACGACCTTCCGGATGTAATCGTTCTCAAAATTTTCCAAAGTTGCCACTTCCGTATTGTTGTCGATGGCGTCCTTGAGCACCCTTATCAGTTCGTCATTATCCCAGGGCTTGGTGACGAAATCGGCGGCTCCGCTTTTCAATCCCTTGATGGCAAGCTGCACGTCGGCAAAGGCGGTGATGAGTACCACGGGGATGTGGGCGTGGAGCCGGCGGAAGGTGCGGAGCCAGAGTAAACCGTCCTGTCCGCTGTTTACGCCGAGCGAGAAGTTCATGTCGAGTAGGATGAGATCTACCTGCTCCTGTTGCAGCAGCGTGGGGGCGGTATCGGGGCGAGAAAGGGTGAGGATCCGTTCGAACGTATTGCCCAGACAGATTTTCAGCGCCGTGAGTATCGACGGATTATCGTCGATGACAAGAAGGGTTCCGTATTTCATATCTTTTATTTTTTTGTTTGCAAAAGTACGCTTTTTTCCCGAAACGACAAACAAAAACGGGGCTGTTGTGTGATAATCATACAATAGAGTGTATGAATTTCATACAATCCACCTTCCGGGCTGCCGGAAATCTTGGCAGAAAAAGGGAGAAGCCGTAACTTTGCAGCAGCTAACGAAAACAGGGAGATGGTATTCTTCCTTTATCGTTTGATTTTAGTGAAACAAAAAATAAATGAGTATATGATGAAAAGTTATGTGAAATTCTTATCACGCAACAAGCTTTATGCCACCATAGAGGCCTTGGGCCTCTCGGTGGCACTGGCTTTTGTGCTGATTCTCGTTTCCTACGCTACTGCAGAGTATCGTGTGGGAACGAATCAGAAACTGGCGAAGGAACTCTATGTAGCAGGTTCCGGCGATTATCTCGGAATGACCTGGGGTACTGCCAAGGAATTCTTTCCTTCCATCCCCGAAATCAAGGGATGGACAAGATTTAGTGAATATTATGCTCCGCAGGGAGCCATGATAGATGGACAATATTATGAGGCAAAATATCTGGCTATCGACCCGAACTTCTCTCAGTTTATGGGTTACAAATGCCGTGGTTGTGCGCCGGATCATCTCCTTTCGGATGCTCATCAGGCAATGGTTTCGGAATCTTTTGCCAAGAAAGCCTTCGGTAATGCTAATCCTATCGGCAGCACCATCCAATGCGGTAAGCTGCAACTGAAGGTGGTGGGAATCATGGAGGATTTCGACCGTGAGGACCTTCTTAACCCATACGATATTTTCGTGTCGATGAAACTGATAGAAGCTGAGGCTCAGGCGATGGATCAGTTTGGCTCCTGCATCACGGTGGCGCGACTGGCAAAGGATGCTGACCCGGGAAAGGTGAGACAGACCTTGCTCGGCAAATACATGAACTACTGGAAGGGATGGAAGAAGGAATCGGATGGAGTCACCTTCATGTGGGGTTGCCAGTTTGTGAGATGGGACCAGATTCATTTTACGGCTGATAGTAACGAGATTTTCAAGCATGGCAATCGTACTCTCGTGAATATCCTCCTGGTTGTGGCGCTGGTTCTGCTGCTTTCAGCCCTCTTCAATTACATCAATCTTACGGTGGCTCAGATTGGCAACCGTGCGAAGGAGATGGCTACCCGAAGGCTGCTGGGCGAATCGGTCGGGGGCGTAATGCTGCGCTATTTCAAGGAGTCGGCGCTCTTTACGGCAGTCTGCTTCCTGCTGGGCTTGTTGATTTCCTGGGCATTTATCCCGTTATTCAATTCGATGTTGGATACGAAAATCGACCTGTTCCATTCCATCGACCTTCTGTGGTTCCTGCCGTTGGCTTACGTCATCATTTCCATCTTTGCGGGAATCCTTCCTGCCATCGTCGTTTCCCGTTTCAACCCGATAGATGTGGTGAAGGGAACCATCCGCATGCGCAGCAAGATGTGGTTCAGCAAGATATTTATCGTAGCCCAGAACGTCATCAGTATCACGCTGGTAGTCATGGCGATAACGATGATGCTCCAGATGAAGCATCTTGCCGATTTGCCATTGGGTTATCAGACGAAGGATATTGTTTCCATCTTTTCTTCCTTGGATGGTTCGCCGGAGAAGATGGCTATTCTCAAGAACCGATTGAAAGCGCTTCCTGAGGTGGAAGAGGCAACTTACGGCAACGCCAATCCTATCAGTAGCTGGGGAAACGGCGTGCATGATGACAACGAAAAACTGATAGGAATGCTCCGTATGTTCTTGGCAGATTCCACGGCGATGAAGATGTTGGGATTCAAGGTGATTGAACAGTATTGCGAACCAGCTTATGGCAAGATTTGGGTTACGGAAGATGCGAAGCGTGCCTATGGTGTTTCTGCCCACAAGCCTTGGTTCGGAATGAGAATGAAGGATGGAAAGCATCAATATGAGGTGTGCGGCGTGATTGCCGATTACCATAGTGGAGATGCGCTGAGCGAGAATGAGAAAACGGAGCATAATGCCATTGGAGTCATCACCCCGCAGCAGGGTGGATGGGCTGTTCTGGTGAAAACCCGTGGCGATCATGCCCAGGCGCTGCAGGCTATCCGGAGTACCTGCAAGCAGGTGGCTAAAGAACTGATAGGTGTTCCTACGGAAATGGAGGCGGAGTATATGGATGATACTTTGAAGAATAACCTCAAGGACAAGCATAATATGATGGTGCTCATCATCACCTTCATGAGCATTTCTATCCTGATTTCTGCCCTGGGCCTCTTCGGAATGTCGGTTTATTACGGCAACCAGCAGAAGCGGCAGATTGCCCTGCGCAAGGTGATGGGTGCTTCGATTGGGGATGCGGCTTGGCAACTGGCTAGGAGATTCCTCGTCAGTTCGCTGGTGGCTGTGGTCATCGCCATCCCTATCTGCGTGAAGCTGATGCAGACTTATCTCATGGATTTCGTCCATCGCATCTCCTTCCCTTGGTGGGTGTTGCTGGCTGGCGCCGTCTTTACCTTATTGATAGCCTTTGTTTCGGTTATCGGCTGCACCCTGCGTACGGCGATGTCGAATCCGATAGACAGCATCAAGGCTGAATAATGAGTCATAAACTTTAAAAAAGATTTCTAACGATGATACGAACAGAGAATTTAACTAGAATATTCCGCACGGAAGAGGTGGAAACCATCGCCCTAAACGGCGTAAACATAGAAGTAGAGGATGGTGAGTTTATCGCCATCATGGGTCCTTCGGGATGCGGTAAGTCAACCTTGCTGAACATCCTGGGCTTGCTGGATAGTCCTACGGAGGGCAAGTATTGGTTGAATAGCGAGGAAGTGGGTCATCTGAAGGAGCGTGAGCGTACCGCCTATCGCAAGGGTCGCATCGGCTTCGTGTTCCAGAACTTCAATCTCATCGACGAACTTACCGTTGAGGAAAATGTGGATTTACAGCTGAAATACCTCGGAGTGGGAAAGGCGGAGCGCAAGGAGCGTGTGCTCGAAATTCTGAGAAAGGTGAAGCTGAGCCATCGTGCCAAGCATTATCCTCATCAGCTTTCGGGCGGTCAGCAGCAGAGGGTTGCCATCGCCCGTGCCGTGGTGGGCAAGCCTAGCATCATCCTTGCCGATGAGCCTACGGGTAACCTCGATTCCAAGAATGGTATGGAGGTGATGCAGTTGCTCAGCGAGCTGAACGAGGAGGGAACCACCATCGTGATGGTGACGCACTCCAAGCACGATGCTACTTACGCCAGTCGCATCATCAATCTGTTTGATGGACAAGTGGTGGATGCGATGAATGATCAGCTTTAAGCTGCGGTTTCTGTCCAACAATTAGACGGTGGTGTCTAATTGTTGGACAGTTTGTTTAATGAGAGTTTTTATTTAATGGTTTGATTATCAGGAGAAATGCTGTTTTGGCACGGCTCTTGTCCTTATCATGCCAAAATGAAGAAGATTATGAAAAGAATAGGAATATTGATAGGATGGCTGGTCTGGACGGCTGGCGTCTCGGCACAGAGTTGGAGCCTTGACGACTGTATGAAATACGCCGTGGAGCACGCCACGGAGGTGAAGCGGGAGGTGGTAAACGCCCGCCAGCGCAAGCAGGATTACCAGCATGCTGTGGCAGGATTCCTGCCAACTGTATCGGGTGGCGTGCAGGGACAGTACGCCTGGGGACGAAACATCGACCCGGAAACCAATACTTATAATAATGTAACGACATTCAACAACTATTATCAGCTTTATGCCGAACTGAATGTCTTCGATGGTTTCGCCACCATCAACGCCTTGAAGCAGGCTAAGTTGAGCCGGGATTATTCAGCCACGGCGATGCAGAAGATTCAGGACGACCGTGCCATCGACGTGATGCAGAAATATGTGGATGCAGCCTATGCTGAGGCTAGCATTCAGATAGCAAGTGAGAAACTGAACGAAAGCAAGCGGATGCTGGATAAGATGAAGCGCCTGTATGAACTGGGCGAGAAGGGGCGCCCGGATGTGGTGCAGATGGAATCGCAGGTGGCAGAAGATGAATACAATCTTACGCATCAGGAGAATGTGGCAAAACAGAGTCTGCTCGCCTTGAAATCGGCGATGAATTTTCCGGTGGATGAAGAGCTGAAATTGGAACAGAAGTCAGGAAATAAAGAGGCTTCTGCTTCTGGCGTAAACTACGAAACCGTTTACCAGGGCTTCCAGCATATTTCTCCCGATTTGAAGTCGGCAGAATACGAAGTGGAGCGGGCACGGTATGATTATAAGATAGCAAAAGGCAGATTGCTGCCATCACTCTCTCTCGGTGGCGGCATTTCTACCAACTATTATAAGAATCTCTCTCAGAAAGGGCAATACGATGGGTTTGCCTCGCAGTTTCGCAACAACCAGGGCGAATACCTCGCATTGACCCTTTCCATACCTATTTATAATAGCGACCGATGGCACAGCGTGAAGAAGGCACGCAACGACTGGCAACTGGCGCAGGTGAACCTGGAGGAAACCCGTCGCAAGCTTCACGACCAGATAGCCCAGGCGGTAATGGATGCAGAGGGTTACGCCAAGGAGTTGCATCAGATGCAGAAGAAGGTGGCCTCCGATTCGCTCGCCTATCACATGTCGAGCCGGAAGTTTGAAGAAGGAATGCTTTCCACCTTCGATCTTCATACCGCAGCCCAGACGCTTCTGGAAAGCAGAATCAAGGAACTCCAGATGCAGATGCTGCTCATTATCAAACAGAGGTTAGTTGCTTATTACCAGGGAGAAAATTTAATTAAATAAACCTGGAGAATGCAAGTGAATTCTTCACTTTTCGTTCTTCACTCTTCACTTAAATTATGGATATAAAGATAGAAAAGAAAAAATATCTCGTGCCTCGCAAGTATTGGGCATGGATTGGCGGAGGAGCGGTTTTGATCGCAGTCCTCATTTGGTTGGGATTGAGCAATTTCTCTTCCACTCTGAAGGTGGATAGGAAGGGATTGAGCATCGGAACCGTAGAGAAGGCGCAGTTCAACGATTATGTTTCGGTGGATGGACAGGTGGTTCCTATCTCCGTGGTGCAGATCAGTTCTGAGGAAGGCGGTATTGTTCTGGAGAAAGTGGTGGATGAAGGTGCCCACGTGAACAAGGGCGATGTGATCGTGAAACTGAGCAATTCGAATCTCGACCTGGAGATTCTGAATGCCGAAAGCGAACTTGCCGAAAAGCAGGACATGCTTCGCAACACCCAGATTTCGATGGAGCAGGACCGTCTGAACAATAGCAACGAGGAACTGTCGCTTTCGCAGGATGTCATTACCAAGCGCCGTTCCTATCAGCATCAGGAGGCGTTGCACAAGGAAGAACTCAATTCGCGCGAGGAGTATCTCAAGGCAAAGGAAGATTACGACCTTGCCGTCAAGAAGCATGCGCTCATCAGCAAGCGATTGAAGAAGGATGCCCAGTTGCGCCGTTCGCAGATGGATCAGATGGGCGATAATCTGGAAGCCATGCAGAAGAATGTGCAACTGGTTCGCCAGCGCAAGGAGAAGCTGAACATCCGCAGCACCATTTCGGGCGAAATCGGTTTGCTCGATGTGGAGTTGGGACAGAGCATTTCTGCAGGACAGAAGATTGGCGTCATCAACGACCTCAGCGATTTCAAGGTGCAGGCGCAGGTGGATGAGCATTACATCGACCGGGTAAAACCGGGACTTACTGCCACCTTCGACCAGAACGGCAAGCATTATCTCCTGCAGGTTCGCAAGGTTTATCCCGAGGTAAGAGACGGCAGGTTCCGCATCGACTTCATCTTCAAGGGCGTTCGTCCTGGCAATATCCGAACCGGTCAGACTTATTATGTAGATTTGCAGCTCGGTCAGTCGAAGCAGGCAATAATCATCCCTAAAGGCACGTTTTATAGTGTAACGGGTGGTCAATGGATCTTTGTATTAGACAAGAGTGGCAAGAAGGCTTATCGCCGAAAGATAACCATCGGTCGCCAGAATCCTCAGTATTATGAGGTGATTGAGGGCTTGGAGCCGGGCGAGCAGGTTATCGTTAGCGGCTATGAAGCCTATAAGGATAATGATGTATTAGTTTTTAATTAGTAGTGATTAGTTAGTAATGATTAACTAGTAGTGATTAGTGATAAATTGGGCTAACGCCCTTGAAACAGGATATTTGATATGAATCATATTATTAACGCATTCAAGAATCTGCCTCGAAGAGGCCAGCACAATTTCGTGAAGATCTTGTGTCTGGCGCTCGGATTGGCAATCAGTTCGGTAATTATTGCCGAGATTTATTTCGAGCAGACTTACGATACGTATTTCCCTGGATGGGAGAGGACGTATCAGATATTTGAAGTGAGCAGCAATCAGGGTAAGACCATGACGTTCAACCAGACTTCAGGAGCCATCGCCCAAGGTGTGAAGCAATACGCACCGATGGTGGAAATGGCCACTAGTACCCACTGG
>OJAM01000959.1_pt1 | contig 10984 bp, 10 predicted proteins | sample 1589071 | NCBI WGS metagenome assembly OJAM01 (sample SAMN03283243) | human gut metagenome | biome: human-associated habitat; material: feces | host: Homo sapiens | place: Peru | collected 2012
GTTCACTTCGAATCAACTATAATACGAATCAATTATAAAAGATATGGCTGACGACACTTTTATAATATCACGGTTATACAAAGGCGACGAGGATGCTTTCCGCTACATTTTTGATAATGAGTATGGACTGATGTGCAGTTTTGCCAACAGGATGCTCCACGACAGGGCCATGGCTGAAAGCATTGCTGACGACGTGATCTTCAATCTTTGGGAGAGCCACGAGAGACTCAACATAACCAGCGTCTGCGTTCTTGCAGAAAAGTACATATTCATACCATTCATCCCCTTTGGAGATTTATTCTTATCCAGTATACCCCAACCGTCATATCGCAAGATACGGCGATTGGGGTTCTTTCAGAGTAAATTTATTCTTATATCATCTTACCAGTAATACAGTCATATTGAAATTACTTAATCACAAAAAATTCAACATGCATGTTTTTTGAACCAAATTATGTTTTATTTATTGAGTGTTTGTGAAACTAAATCTAAATATGTACTCAAATTACCTATAACATAATTTTCGGGTTTATCTGTTCCTCCCAGTAAAATCCATGGTTTAAGAATAAATGCTTCTCCATATTTGAGATAGCCAAATAGTGATGTGATTTTTTTAAATTTTTCCTCTTGTAGTAATCCCGATTTTATACTTGGATGATTGAATGCCTCATCAAACAATTCATCTATATTTTTTGTAATCATATCGTTAGTATTGTATTGTGGCTGAAAATAGTACACGTATTGGTTGGCAACACAATACAAAAATAGATCACCAAATGCGGTTGCTACAATAGGAATAAATCTTTTATTGAATTTCCAATTCCAACTTTTAATTATATTAACAGAAGTATCGATATCCAAAATGCTGAAAATACCATCACCGTAGCTTCCAGCGGATAATTTATTCTTTCCTTTCGTAATATAATCAATCGTCGATTGCACTTGATAGTATTCGGTAAGTTTATATTCATCTGAAAATTTCATTTCTATATTCCTTTCGACTAAAAATGATATTTAAAGATGCCTATGGTTGTACAACAAATTAAAATTAACCGGTGAATCTGAAGGCAAAGAACTAACGACATCATAAATAGTATCCTGCCTATATCCATTTTGTCTTCCAATAGAACGGTTTACACCACTATCGCCATATGCTGCCATTCGGAATGGGTCGAGAGCAGAATGACTGACAGCTTGAAGCTTATGTCGCGTTTCATTGTAAAGGGAGCCTTTTATGGGGCTTCGGTTTGTGCTTTTATTTTTTTAATTGTTATTCAATAAGTTTCTCTGCTTTGCGCCGCACAATTCATATTACGAACATAATCGTAAACAGGTTCAAGCTTGCTCTTCGAAAGCGGATATGCGAACTGATAAAGCAGGAATATAAGAGTATAAGTTATTGCGGGAATCAGTGTGCAGATTTTGAGTATTCCCTCGCTTACGCCGTCGACATAGCCGGCGTTTGACATAAGCTGCACATCATAGCCTACCTTGCCGAGAAGCATAAGTCCGCCGTAGTCAGCCGCTGTCTGACCGAGTTTACGGCAGAAGGTATAAACGGCGTATACCGCACTCTCGTTTTTAATTCCGGTCTTATATTCCTGATAATCGATAACGTCGGCGACAACCGCCCAGTTTGTTATGGAAACGAAGGAATATCCGAAGCCTATAATGAACAGCAAGAAAATAAAAATGCCTGCCTGATCTGGTCTCGGCTTTATAATATAGCACGCTATTGCGGCAAGAGCCGAGAAAAACGCTCCGAATCCGCTGAGCTCCTTTTTGCCGAACTTTTTAACGAGTTTCGGCACAAACGGTATCATAACAGCCATAGGTAAATACTGTGCTATTGTACCTATAACGGAAAGGCTTGTATTACAGAAATAGTTCTTATAGAGATACTGATTGAGCGAAGCAAATTGAAGCTGACCGCTTATCAGTATTCCCGTAAGAGCCAAGACTATAAAGGGGCGGCTCTTGAACATTCCGGCATACAGCTTTTTCATATCCACCTTAGGCTCTGCCTCGGAGGGAACACGCTCTTTGGTATTAGCATAGCAGGCATAATAGAATATAACCGCACACGCCGCCATAGCCGCGCCAAACCAAAACATACCGTTGGGATTTGCAACGTTATATGTAGATTCGTCGGGATTTTTGACCTTGGTATAAATAATAAACGGAGCCAAAAGAAGCGGAGCCGCTCCGCCGATTCCGCCGCCTATTGAGCGGAAGGTCGAAAGAAGGGTTCTGCCGTCGGGATCGTCGGTTATAACAGACGCAAGAGAACCAAACGGAACATTCATTCCGGTATAGAGCATACCAAACGCTATATACGTAACATACGCGAACAAAAGCAGTGCCCACTGCTTATTTGTTATCGCCCTAACATCAATAAAGCACACAAGCTGCGAGAGAGCAAGCGGAATTGCGAGCCATTTGAGATACGAACGGTATTTACCGTCCTTATTTGGGCGCCTTTTTGCAACAATCGTTCCCCACATAGGATCGTTTACCGCATCCCAGAGACGCGAAACCAAAAACAAAGTGGCTACCTTATCTGTCGCTATTTTAAGTACATCGGTGTAAAACACCTTTAAAAATGACGAAACATAAGTTAAAACAAAAAGGTTTCCGGCATCACCGAGCATATAGCCTATGCCCTCCTTGATGCCTATTTTGTTCGGATGCGGAGCAGTCGTTTCAACTGCCTTGGATTCTTTTTTCTCCATTATTCTCCCCCGTTTATACTGATGTAAAATACAGTATAACATAGTATAAAATGTAAAGCAATTAATTTTTTTGTGAAATCTGTTTTATTTCAGTGTAAAATTTGTCAATTTTTTGTCAATTTTTCGAGTTCAAAGTAACTTTTAACACTACTTACTATAAACTAATTTAGTCCTTTTGATTAGTTTATTATGTATAGCGGCGATAAGAAGAGTCAACAGCGCAAAAATCAATATGCCGATAATAAGCAAAGCCGCTATAATTAAATATGAAAGTCCGATATTGAACGGCGTATTTTTTGCAACGGTTTCCCATATAAATTCAGGATTGTAAAACGGATACGGATAATATGTAGGGTCGGAAAATCTTCCGCGCACCATTGAAAAAATCGAATAAACAAGCGGATAAATTCCCGACAGCCAAAAGCATTTTTTGCCTATTGCACGGTCGGTAAACGGGAAAAACCATACTATAAGCGCCGCCGGCGGCATTATCATATGGTAATACACCTGTATAAAGCTCGACATCGAATGAGCCGGCGTATCCCACTTGAAGGGCGGAGTAAGCCCCATTGGGATACCGGCACAATATGTAATTCCGGCCACGAGAACATATACGGTAACAAGAGCACCAATATAAGGATTAAAGCCTATTTTCTCCGCCTTTTTAACTCCGAATATCGAAAGTGCCGCGCACAGGAAATACACATACGCAAAGAAATTTGACTGCACGGTAAAGTAAGACAGGATATTGTATTTGCCGTAATCCACCGGGCTGTATTGCGGGTCGTACTCGTAGTGATAGTAACAAAGTCGATAGATAAACACAAAGAACCCGAAGAGAGCCAAAATCAAAAGCACCGTGCCGAGTAATTTACTCTTTGACGCCGAGCTGTATTTTTCAGACATAAGGAATGCCCCTCTCTTTATTCTGCGACCGAAAATCTCAAATTTAGCCATTTAGCTTAAACGTCATATATACCGGATTGTGATCGGAATACTTAAATCCGAGATCGTAGACATCGCTGCCGGAAACGGTAACATTGTCTGAGACTATAAAGCCGTCAACAGTAAGGACAAATTGATTGTCGTTATACGGACCGTCCGCATTTCTGCATGACGGAACGGGTTTTTCCTCGTTAAACGGAGCTACCATACTGAGATTGGTACCGTCAAACAGCGTCGGATCTACCGGCTGTGCCCAAGTATAGTCGGCACCGTCGATTCCGAATATTTTTCCGGAGTCGACGAGCAAATCCTTGTTAAAGTCGCCGCCTGCGATACAATAATTGCCCTTTTCATACTCAGCCTGCATATCATTTATCAGCATATTTAGCTGCTCGGTGGCGATTGTGCCGTCGGAAGTGTATGCGGAAAGATGAAGCGTATACAGCACAAGCTCCTTATCGTTGCTGACGGAAACTCTTGATACCGAATAGCAACGGTCAAGGTCAACAAATTTCATAAATCCGTCTTCGATAGGCAGACTGCGTCTGAGTCCGCTTTCAATATTGAATCTTGATAATGTGAGCATACCGGCATACGATTTTCCATGCGGCTTGCTGAGCGGATAGAATAGATACGGGCTGTCAAAATTCACGGTAAATGTAGAGTCATAACCCTCAAGCATATTTCTGAGAGCAGCCTCTTCGTCATAGTGATAGCTGCGAGTCGCATTTTTATCGACCTCTTCAATAAGGATGAAATCGGGAGCTTCTGATTTAAGAAAATCCCCGACGCCGCTTATCACATTTTTGACCGACTCCTCCGATTCGGCACGGCTTTGTGTACCGCCGTCCATAAAGAAGCCGAAATCGGGAGTATATGCCGCGAAGCCGATATTGTAGGATATGACCTTATATTCCGTATCTACAAGGGCAGCATCACTCGTTGCATCGTTAATTTGTAAGGCTTGATTATCTTCAATTCTGTGATAATCAATCATAACATAGGCGACATATCCCCCCACTATCAGAACCGCCGCAAGTAAAATAATTAAAATAACCTTAATAACCTTTTTAGCCTTAGCTGGCACCACAAGCACCTCTTTCTTGTTATTTTGTAGAAAAATTAAAAGTAGACTGCTTTGAATTATATCACTATTTCACATTATATTCAAGACAAATAACAAAACAGACAAGCAATGTGGGCATTTTTATACATAATATCCGTTTGTGTGCAGAAAACGTCAACAATCGTGAAAAAAGGCTCTCTACCGTTAGGACCTGCTACGAACGAGGGGAGTAGAGTGAGGGATTAAATTAGGCTCCCTTGTAAAGGGAGCTGTCATCGAAGATGACTGAGGGATTAAAAAGCGAAGCACCTTCTTTTTGAAATCTATTTTTTGAGAAAATCCCTCCGGTTTGCCTTAACGAGGCCCACCTCCCTTTACAAGGGATGCTGTTTTCCGCAAAAAGACGGACGAAGAGTTCGAGTCTCTCCAAACAAATTCATATATACAAAAAGAAAAAGCACAAAGGAAAAATCCTTGTGCTTTTTCTGGCGCAGAAGGAGAGACTCGAACTCTCGCGCCGGTTACCCGACCTACGCCCTTAGCAGGGGCGCCTCGTCACCAACTTGAGTACTTCTGCATTGGTAGCGTCTATGACACTATTCGATTGTTAAAAGAGAGAGCGGAAAATCCGCTTTCTCTTCTAAGTGGCGGAGAGAGTGGGATTCGAACCCACGGTACGTTGCCGTACGACGGTTTTCAAGACCGTTCCGTTATAACCACTTCGGTATCTCTCCGTATTAGGCGAAAACTATAATATCATAGTTTTCGCTTTGTGTCAATGTTTTTTTGCTTTATAACGAGCTTTCGGAAGAAGATTTGCACCGTAAAATCACAAATTCAGAAGTATCTCCGAAATGAGCTTTTGCATTTCGCGAGCCTTGAGTTTACCCGTGGTCAGCACCTCTTCCTCGCTTAACGGCTGTTTTAAAACTCCTGCCGCCATATTTGTGATAAGAGAAAAAGCGAGCACTTTAAATCCGCAATGATTGGCGGCTATTACCTCCGGAACGGTGGACATACCGACTGCGTCCGCTCCGAGTATACGAAATGCACGAATTTCCGCCGGTGTTTCATATGACGGCCCGAGGCAGCCGAGATATACGCCCTTTTTAAGGTCGGTACCCGTTTTTGCGGCGCACAATTCGGCAATTTCACGAAGTGACGGATTATATGCAAACGACATATCCGGGAAACGTGTGCCTACGCTGTCGTCATTTTTTCCCACGAGCGGATTTCTGCCCATAAAATTGATATGGTCGGTTATAAGCATAATATCCCCGGGTTTAAAGTCGAGATTAACACCGCCGGCGGCATTGGTAAGTATCAGATTTTCCGCTCCGAGGGCACGCATAACTCTTATCGGCAATACGACTTTATCAAGCTCCCAACCCTCATAGCAGTGAAGCCTGCCCTGCATGCAAATAACGGGTTTTCCCGAAAGCCTGCCTACGATAAATCTGCCCTTGTGACCGGGAGCGGTCGATACGGCAAAGCCTTCAAGCTCGCCGTAATCTATATACACGGGGTTTTCGATTTTTTCGCCCATATCGCCGAGCCCCGAGCCCAAAACTATTGCTGTTTTCGGTATTTCGGTTATTTTCGACCTTATATAATCTGCGTTTCGCTCTATGATGTCAGCCATTTTTCTTTACCTCGCTTATAATTCTGCTCGCTGCGGCATTTACGGTGCTTTTGACCTTTTCAATATCAATCGTTGTGAATTCTCCGTCCTTATAAAGCACTCTTCCGTCCGCCATAGTCAGCACAACATCGGCACCGTCTGCGGCATATACAAGGTTATTTATCATATCGGTTTGCGGATACATATGCTCGCTTTCGATGTTTAAAACGCAAAGGTCAGCTTTGTATCCCGCTTTTATTGCACCGCTGTCCTCTCTGCCCTGTGCCTTGTAACCGTTTACGGTAGCCATTTTTAAAATATCGCGTTCGGAAACCACCGAGGCGTCGTTATGAAGACCTTTCGGCAAAAGCGCGCAAAGGAACATTTCCTTTATCATATTAAGATTGTTGTTTGAGGCGACGCTGTCTGTACCTATTGCCACATTGACGCCGCTTTTTAAGAGCTTGTAGACATCGCATATACCGCTGCCGAGCTTCAGGTTACTCGCCGGGCACGTGGCTACCGTCACGCCCTTTTCGCGTAAAAGCTCAATATCTCCGTCCTCAACCCAAACACAATGAGCCGCAGTTGTCGGCACGTCAAAAACTCCGCATTTATAAAAGAGCTGCGTCGGAGTTAACGAGTACTTCGCCTTACATTCTTCGTGTTCTTTCTTCGTTTCAGACAGGTGTATGTGCGCCCTAAGCCCTCTCTCGCGGACCTTTTCGGCGAACTGCTCAATTATTGTTCTTCTGTTTGTATACTCGGCATGCAGGCTCATATCTATTTTAAGTCTGCCGTCTGCAGCATTGTGAAACCGCTTTACTATATCTTCACTTTCGCGGAAGCTTTGCAGATTTTCAATATCGGTATCCTCAAAGCTCGTTATTGCGCGGCTGAAATTGCATTTAATACCGCTGTCTGTTACGGCTTTCGCGACATTTTCGGAAAAGAAATACATATCGGAAAAAGATACGGTTCCGTATCGGAGCATTTCGGCTATCGCAAGCATTGACGAATAATATGCGTCCTCGCCCTTTATTCTGTCCTCAAACGGAAAAACCTTTTCATTCAGCCAACGCTGAAGCGGCAGGTTTTCGGCATAGCCGCGCAAAAGCGTCATCGGCGAATGCGAATGTGCGTTTACAAAGCCGGGCATCAGCACCTTGCCGGTACCGTCGTATTCTTCGCCCTCATAATTTTCGGGGCGGACGCTGCTCACATAAACAATTCTGTCGTCCTTTGTTTCCACGAACATTGATTTTACATAATCAAAGTTTTCATCAACAATACCGATATTTTTAAATAACATAAAAGCTCCTCTTTGCATATTACGAAAAAAGGGCGTTTTGCGCCCTTAATTCTCGACTATTTCTATTGTCTGTATTTTTACATCCTCTAACGGCTTGTTCTGGAAGAAATCCACCTTGACATTTGCTATATCGTCAACGACATCCATTCCCTCAAAGACCTGGCCGAATACCGTGTGGTGATAATCGAGCCACGGAGTGCCGCCGTTGTTCTCGTATTCGCGCACAGCCTCGAGAGGGAAAAGCTTTTCCGAAGCGGTTTCAAGCTGATCAACAAGATCGTCGGAAACGGAATCCGCCTGAACTATAAAGAACTGACTGCCGTTTGTATTGGGGCCTGCATTAGCCATGGAAAGCGCGCCTCTGAAATTGTGCAGCTCACTTGAAAATTCATCGGCAAACGGCTTGCCCCAAATGCTCTCGCCGCCCGTTCCGGTACCCTTGGGGTCACCGCCCTGAATCATAAAATCCTTAATTACTCTGTGGAATATAAGGCCGTCATAGTACCCGTTTTCAGCGTGCGTAACAAAGTTTTCAACCGCTTTGGGTGCTTCCTCCGGGAAAAGTCTCACCTTAATATCGCCCTTGTCGGTCTTGATAACTGCTATTTTTTCGCCGACAGCCGGCATTTCTTTTTGCTTTAACATTTGTTCCAACTCCCATAATACACTTATAAATTGCACCCGGTTTTCTCTGCGACAAATCGGATACATCATCAAGTTAATAATATCACACAAACACGAAATCGGCAATGAACAATTCCCCGAAAAGTGATAAACACTAAAGCGGTATTGTGTGCAAAACAGAATAATTGTTGACAAATACGGTTTGCGATAATATAATAATGTAAAGCAAAGAAGCGAGTTGTACAGCTCGCTTCTTTTTTATTTAGGAGTGAAAAATATGAAAGTTTATCACGGAAACATACTTACGGTAGATAAAAACGATACCGTCGCCGAATATCTTGTTGAAAATTGCGGCAGGATAGTTTATGTCGGTGACAGTCTGCCGGAGGCGTTTAAAGACGCAAAGACGATAGAGCTTCGTGAAAAGGCGTTGGTACCGTCATTTGCCGATACTCATATACATTTTGCGAGCTTTGCCACTTTTTATGCCGGTCTTAACGTTATGGAGGCAAAAAGCAACTCGGAAATACTTGAAATGCTGCAGTCTCACGTCCGAAAAAGTAAGGAAAAAATAATTATAGGCTTCGGAGCCTCTCCGTATTCGGTGTCCGACGGTCATCTTGTCAGGCGCACCGAGCTTGACCGCGTCTGCCCCGACAAGCCTGTGTTTATAGTTAAATACGACGGTCACGCCTGCGTTATAAACACCGCTCTTTTAAATAAAATACGTGATAAAATAAAAGGTCTTCGCGGCTTTCACGAGGATACAGGCGAAATGAATCAAGAAGCGTTTTTTGCCGTTTCGGATTATGTTACAAATTCTGTTTCACCGTTGCACCTTATAAAGAATATGCAAAAGGCAGCCGACTATATGGCCTCTGTCGGCATAGGAATGATACACAGCGTCAGCGGCGTCGGATTTTCTCACGATTTGGACGTCGATATGGAACGCTATTTCGGTGCGGGATTGAAAAACGGTATGCAATATCGTGTATTTTTCCAAACCATGGATACCGAAAAGGTAATCAAACGCGGTCTTACAAGAATCGGCGGATGCTTTGAAACAGCTCTCGACGGTTGCTTCGGCTCAAAAGACGCATCTCTTCTCACACCGTATGAAAACAGTAACGACTGCGGAGTTTTATATTATTCCGATGAAAAGGTGACGGAATTTTGTAAAAAAGCAAACCGCGCGGGCTTACAGATAGAGATGCACGCAATAGGTGACAGGGCTTTTAATCAGGCGACAAGAGCCTTGAAAACAGCCCTTGACGATTATCCGAGAGAAGATCACCGTCACACAATAATTCACGCGTGTTTGCCCACCGAAGAGGGCATTGAAATATGCAAAAAATACAACATCTCATTATCGGTGCAAACCGCATTTATTGACTGGCGACAAGAGCCTGATGAATATCTCAAAGAGATACTCGGCGCGCGCTCAAAAAGACTAAATCCGATTAAGACTTTCTCCGAAAACGGTATAAGGCTTTCGGCGGGCTCGGACGCGCCCTGCACAACGCCCGACCCTATTAACTGGATATACAAAGCCTGCAACCACTCCTGCGCCGAAGAAGCGTTGTCCGTAAAAGACGCCCTGCGAATGTGCACCTACAACGGGTACCTCGCCACATTTGACGAAAAGGACCGCGGTTCTCTGGAAACGGGAAAAATCGCCGATATGGCAATTCTCTCCGAAAATCCCTATACTGTCCCCAAGGAAAGACTCGGAGAAATCAAAGTTGCGGAGCTTCTTCTCGGCGGAAAGACTTACGAGAGTGCAGTTTCGCCGATATTTACGCATATTATGCGCGGTATAAAAAACAAGGGCAATTGCTGAAAGCAAAAAACGGGAGGTGAAAAATTTTCACCTCCCGTTTTGTATATACTGCGTATCAAACTGTATATGCGACCTAAATCACAAATATTTTGTTACATCTTCGGTTTTTCGTTTCGGGACAACGTAATCGCCGTTACCGTCGATGAAATACTTCACGTCTTCGTCATTTATGTCTTTTATTTTGCTTTTATGTGTAGGATAACCGAATGCGACCACAGTATGGAGCGTTTGATTTTCCGTGAGTCCGAAAAGCTCAGACAGCTTTGCCTTGTTACAGGCGCCTATAACACAACTTCCGACGCCCTTATCCCACGCCGCAAGCGTCATATTGGAAATGGCAAGTCCCGCGTCCGTATCGCAGTTTTTATTTATATCGAGGTTTTCAACCACTCCTATAAACAGCGTCGGCTCTTCTCCTTCTTTTGGCTGTCCCACCTCAGGCGGCAAATAGCCCGCCCATCTTGTATACGAAAAGGTCTTTTTAACCATTTCGGGAGATTTTACCACGACGAAACTCAGAGGCTGTTTATTCGCCGCACTTGAAGCGTAGCGCGCAGCAGTCAAAATATCCTCTACCACGCTGTCGGGCACGGGATCCTGCTTGAATCTGCGGTATGTACGCCTGGTCTTTAATAATTCCATAATATCCATAGGCTATACTTCTTTCTGTACTGAAATTGAATTTATTGCGTCTGCCGCATTATTCGTCGGTGCGATTTTGCAGACAGCTTATATCGACACAATAATAGGACGGATCCTCCGAATCTATCTGCACGGGAAATGATGTAATGTTTCTGCGGGCAATTAAATCCGTAGGGTCAAACCAGAGATTAGGGCTTACAAA
>OJAM01000964.1_pt1 | contig 10959 bp, 16 predicted proteins | sample 1589071 | NCBI WGS metagenome assembly OJAM01 (sample SAMN03283243) | human gut metagenome | biome: human-associated habitat; material: feces | host: Homo sapiens | place: Peru | collected 2012
ATCGGCAAGCATTGCAGCTCTTCGAGCTGCTCGCTTGCAATGTAAAATTTTCTCTGGGAGGGTTTAAGGGAGGGGCATCTCTTTTTAAAAAGAGATGCCCCTCCCTTTTTCGCTGCCGCAGGTACTGCGGCATTTTTTTGCGCGCAAAATTTTGCGCGCGTGCATACGACTGTGCAACAAAACGGGTGCGGCGGGGTTCGGGTGAAAAGAGAAAACAAAATGGGGGGACACGATGGAGAAAAAGGAGCTGGGGCGCGAGGATGTGATCGAGGCGCTTAAGGAGATCGCGTTCGGACGGGTGAACCGCGGGGTGGAGCTGACGTATCTGAGCGAGCCGACGGCGCAGCTCATCCGAAAGATGGACTTGTCGGCGGTGGCGGAGTTCAAGAGAAACGGCAACGGCACGGTGGAGGTCAAGTTCGTCGACCGGGTAAAGGCGCTCAGCGCGCTCTATGACATGCTGGGCGGCGGAGACGCGGACGAGGCGGCGGAGTTCTTGCAGGCGCTGGAGCAGGCGGGAGAGGAGAAGGACGATTGGCGGGCGTGAAGCAGTTTTCCGCCAAGCAGAAGACGGCAATGACCTGGTGGGCGAATCCAAGGTACCAAGAGTACGACGCGATCATCTGCGACGGGGCGGTGCGAAGCGGAAAGACGCTGTCGATGGGGATGGGCTTTTTCCTGTGGGCGATGCGGCGCTTTAGCGGCGAGCAATTTGCGCTGTGCGGGAAGACGATCGTGTCGCTGCGGCGCAACGTGTTGCATGAGATTTTACCGAAGGTGACGGCGCTGGGCTTTCACTGCGAGGAGAAGCGGAGCGAGAATTTAGTGGTCGTGCGAAGCGGAGGGAGGGAAAACCGCTTTTACCTCTTCGGCGGATACGACGAGGGGAGCGCAGCGCTCATCCAGGGTGTGACGCTGGCGGGGGTGCTGTTCGACGAGGCGGCGCTGATGCCGCGCTCGTTTGTGGAGCAGGCGAGCGCGCGATGCAGCGTATCGGGCAGCAAGCTGTGGTTCAACTGCAACCCCGAGGGGCCGATGCACTGGTTCTACCGCGAGTGGATCCTGCGCGCGGAGGAGCGCGGGGCGCTGTATCTGCACTTTACGATGGACGACAATCCGTCGCTCTCGCCGCGCATTCGGGCGCGGTACGAAAAGGCATACAGCGGGACATTTTACCGGCGGTTCATCCTGGGCGAGTGGACGGCGGCGAAGGGGCTCATCTATGACTTCTTTACGCCGCAGGAGTATTGCGCTCGTGTGCCGGAAAAGCCGTGGGAGCGGGTGAGAATCTCCATCGACTACGGGACGGTGAATCCGACGAGTTTTGGCCTGTGGGCGCTCAAGGACGGCGTGTGGTACCGGGCGCGGGAGTATTACTTCGATTCGCGCAGAGAGGGGCGGCAGAAGACAGACGCGGAGTATGTGGCGGACCTTAAAAAGTTCGCAGCGGGGGAGACGGTGGAAAAGGTGATCGTCGACCCGTCGGCGGCGAGCTTTATCGAGGCGCTGCGGCGCGAGGGATTCCCTGTGAGCAGGGCGGACAACGATGTGGCGGACGGCATCCGCGTGACGGCGAACCTATTGAAGCAGCGAAAGATCGTGATCTGCGAGGGCTGCGAGAGCTGCCTTGCCGAGATCGCGGCGTACTGCTGGGAGGAGAGCGGAACGGGAAGAGACCGGCCGAAAAAGGAGAGAGATCACGCGATGGATGAGATGCGGTATTTTGCCGTGTCGATCGCGAAAAAGGAACGCGGAGGCGGCATTGCGATGCGCGCGGTGGAGCGCGCGGCGCGATGAACAAAACGGAAAAGGAGAGGACAGGATGAAAGTACCCTGGCAGAAGGAGAGAAGCACGGGCGGCGAGACCGCCGTGCAGCTGCGCAGCGGCGGACGCAGTACATTCGGACGGCTTGAGAGCTATGTGCCGCTGCTGGACGGGGAGACAGCGCTTTACCGCGAGGTGCGCGAGGCGGTGCCGGTGGTGGACGCGGCCATCTGCAAGCTGATCCGGCTGACGGGCGGCGTGCGCGTGGCATGCGGCAACGAGCGGGCGGAGCAGGGCTTGCAGCGCTTTTTGCGCGAGGTACCGGTGGGCAGAGGGCAGAGAGGCATCAACGCCTTTTTGGACTGTTACCTCGATTCGCTTTTGACCTGCGGGCGCGCGGTGGGCGAGATCGTACCGGACGCGGAAGGACGCGAGATCGCGGCGGTGCTGTGCGCGGACGTTTCGCAGGTGGAGGTGCGCGAGGGGGACAATCCGCTCGAATTCTGCCTGTGCGGTGTGGATGGCGGCGGGCGCAGCGTGCCGCTCGAGTATCAGGACCTACTGCTCTTTACGCCGCTCAACCCCGAAGCGGGGCACCCTTACGGCGTTTCAATGCTGCGCTCGATGCCGTACTTAACGGGGCTGCTGCTGAAAATTTACGACGCGATGGGAAAGAACTGGGACCGCTGCGGCAATGTGCGCTTTGCGGTGACCTATAAGCCGCAGGACGGCGAGCTCGACCGCGGGGCGGCACAGGAGCGCGCCGAGCAGATCGCCGAGGAATGGTCGCGGGCGATGCAGGAGGGCAGAAACGGCAGCGTGCGCGACTTTGTATCGGTGGGCGATGTATCGATCAAGGCCATCGGCGCGGACAACCAGATCCTCGACAGCGAGACGCCGGTACGGCAGATATTAGAGCAGCTGGTGGCGAAGACGGGGCTGCCGCCGTTTATGCTGGGGCTGAGCTGGTCGTCGACCGAGCGGATGAGCTCGCAGCAGGCGGATATGCTGACAAGCGAGATCACGGCGCTGCGGCGCACGCTCGAACCGGTCATCGAGCGCGTCTGTACGCTGTGGCTTAGGATGCACGGCTACGGCTGCCGTGCGGTGGTGGACTGGGAGGACATCAACCTGCAGGATGAGGTGGAGGAGGCCAAAGCGGCACTCTACTTGCAGCAGGCGCGAAAGCTCAGGCAGGAAAATGATGAAGCGGAGGGGAAATGAGCATGGAAGTGAGAAAAGAGAGCAATGGGCTCAAAAACAGCATGGTGACGCGCGAGGAACTGGCAATCATCAATCAGTTCACGAAGCGCGCGCTCAAAGAGGACGAGGTCTACACCTTTGCCGTGCGGCTGTGCGACAACGAGGTGGACCGGGACGGCGAGCGCTTTCCGCGCGCGACGCTCGAAGAGCTCGCGGAGCTGTTTGTGGGCAAAAGCGGCATTTTTGACCACGAGTGGACGGCGAAGGGGCAGGCGGCGCGCATCTACCGCACGGAGATCGTGGAGGAAGAGGGCGTTTGCTCGCAGGGCGAGGGGCGCTGCTATCTCAAGGGCTATGCGTATATGCTGCGCGGCGGCGAGAACGACGCGCTGATCGCGCAGATCGAGGGCGGCATCAAAAAGGAAGTGAGCGTGGGGTGCAGCGTGGAAAGGTGCGTGTGCTCCATCTGTGGTGAGGACATCAACACCTGCGCGCACAAAAAGGGCGAAGTGTACGGCGGCAAGGTGTGCTGCGCGGAGCTTGTGAACGCGCAGGACGCGTATGAGTGGAGCTTTGTAGCGGTGCCGGCGCAGCCGAGAGCGGGCGTTTTGAAGCGCTGCGGCGGAGAGGACGCGGGCACGCTCAAGACGCTCGTCAAGCGGCGCGGGTCAAGAGCGAACCAGAGGGAGCTTGAAAGCCTTGAAAAGCAGGCGGAGGTCGGTAAGCGCTACTTGAGTGAGCTGCGCGGCGAGGTGAAGCGGCTGATGCTCGTGTGCGAGCAGGAGGCGGATGGCGAGGCCATTGAAAAGCTCGCGGAAAAGCTCGACGAGAGCGAGCTCAAGGAGATGGAGAAGCTGTATCGCGGGAAGATGGCGAAAAAGCTGGGGCTGCGCACGCAGCTCACTTACGGAGAGAAGACGAAAGCGGCGGAGGACGAGAGCGACTTTCGCGTGTGAAAAGGAACAAAAAGCAGCGGCGCTTTTTGGATAGAACAACAGATCAAGGAGGAACGGTATGAGCATTTCTTATGAGGGCATCGGCGAGTGGTGCGCAACGTTTGTTTGCGGCGCGGTCAGCGAGGGCGACATTGTGAAGGTGAGCGCGAACGGCACGGTGGGCAAGTGCACGGCGGGCGACGGCTTCTGCGGCGTGGTGCGCGCCGTCGCACATGACGGCAAGGCCTGCACGGTGCAGCTCGGCGGCCTTGCGAGCGTGAAGTACAGCGGCACGGCGCCTGCGGTGGGCTACGCTGAGCTGATGGCGGACGGCTCGGGCGGCGTGAGCAAGCCGGGCGAGAACCAGAGCGGCAGCAGCTATCTTGTGCTGAGCGTGGACAGCGCGGCGGACAAGGCCGTCATCAAGCTTTAAGGAGGAGAAGGACAAATGGCTTATCAGTATGAAAATGTGAAGCTCGAAAAGGGCATGTACGGCCAGAACGGCAGAAGTTTTCTGAAGGTGCTCGAATCGCTCGACCCGAGCGAGAACTACAAGGGCACGGCGCTCGAGGGGCTGGACGCCTTTCAGCGCCAGCTCAAGCGCTTTGATATCCACGTCAAGGGCGCGGGCAGCGACATGGTGGAAAAGTTTTTCCACACGAGCGAATCGTCCGTGCTGTTCCCGGAGTTCGTCTCCCGCGTGGTGCGCCAGGGCATGGAAAGCGACATCCTGCCCGACATCACTGCGACCGTGACGAATTTTGACGGCATGGACTACCGCTCTATCGCGTCCGTTCCGACGGATGACGACAAGGAGCTCAAGCGCGTGGAGGAGGGCGCGGGCATCCCGACGACCAGCATCCGCACGCAGGAAAATCTCGTGAAGCTCCACAAGCGCGGCAGAATGCTGGTCGCGTCCTATGAGGCTATCCGCTTCCAGCGACTGGACCTCTTCTCTGTGACGCTGCGCCAGATCGGCGCGTACATCGCGCGCATGCACTTAAAGGACGCCATCGACGTTTTGATGAACGGCGACGGCAACAACAATGCGGCAACAAGCTATACCATCGGCGATGGCGGCATCGGCGGCACGAAGGGCACGCTGAGCTATGACGCGCTGCTGGGCTTCTGGTCGCAGTTTGACCCCTATACGATGAACACGATGCTGATGGGCAGCGACATGATGCTCGCGATGCTCAAGCTCTCGGAGTTCCAGAACCCGCTGACGGGCCTCAACTTCCAGGGCACGGGCACGCTCGCGACCCCGCTGGGTGCGAAGCTCCTGCGCACGAGCGCAATGCCCGCGGGCAAGATCATCGGCCTTGACAAGAACTATGCGCTCGAGCGCATCTGTGGCAGCGAGGTGCTGGTCGAGTACGACAAGCTCATCGACCGCCAGCTGGAGCGCGCGGCCATCACGAGCATTTCCGGCTTTGCAAAGCCGTATCAGGAGGCCTCGAAGGTGCTGTCCTTACAGTAAAAAGTAAGGAGGAAGAGCGAATGGCGGAGAGCATGAGCGAGCAGATCTTTTCGATCGCGTGTGCGCTGAGCAAGGCGGACGAGAGCGAGAAGAGCATGCTCCGAATGATCTGCACGGCGCAGGAGGAGAGCCTTGTGCGCGCGCTGAAAGAGGGCGTCGCCAAGGAGGACTGCGAGAGCGCGTTTATCTGCGCAGTGTCGTGGTTGGCGGCGGCCGCGCTGGAGAGCGCGAGAGCGGGTGGGGAGGAGTTTTCCTCCCTGCGCGCGGGCGACCTGACAGTGACGAAGCGTTCGTCCGATGAGGGGAGCAAAAGGCTGTCGCTGCTGCGCGAGCAGGCGTGGGCGCTGATGCGTCCGTATACGACGGACGGCGGGTTCTGCTTCCGCGGGGTGGAGACGTGAAGCGGGCGCTGAGTGAGGCATTCGCGCGCTACGGCATGAGCGTTTCGGTGCTGCACGGCGGAGAGACGGCGGAGACGAAGGCATTTTTGCAGCTTGTGAAGAGGGAGAACGGCGAGGAGCCGTTCTCTGTGACGGCGCTGGGCGCGGTCGACGAGCAGTGCTGGCGGTACCTGGGGCCGGAGGACGTCAAGATCGCGATGGGCGACTTTGTGCAGTGCGGAGAAAAGCGGTATGTCGTGCGCGCGGCGGGGCCGTTTTACGTGGGCGAGGAGATCGCCTACTACTGGGCGATGCTGCATCCGAAGGAGGAAGAGGCATGACGGCGGTCGGACAGGTGAAGCGCGCGGTGGCTGCGGCGATCAAGGCGGCGGGGTGCGCGGCGATCGAGAGTTACAGCGAAGAACAGCTCAAGCGGTATGCGACCGCGGTGGCGGCGGTCGGCACGAAGGAGACGGTGATCGAGGAGAGCGGCGCGGCCCAGTATCTGGGAGAAAAGGTCGACGAGGCGACGCAGGAGACGGTATCTGTCTACGGGAGAAAAATGCTGCTGACGCTGCTCATCGAGGTGTATGCGCCGAGGACGCTGGGCGCGGCGGGCTGCGAAAAAGCGGCGGAGGCGGTGACGCAGGCACTGATGACGGCGCTGCCGGAGGGGCTTAAGCTGCGCGAGCTGCACCTTGGACAGACGGAGTGGGACAAGGTGACGGGAATGTTCCGCCTGTGCGCGAGCGCGAAATATGCGGCGTACTTTGTCGCGGAGGCGGCGGAGGATGAGACGGTGTTTACCGATTTTGTATTGAAAGGCACGGTGAAAGAACGTGAATAGTACGATCCATGAGCGGCCGGGCGTGTATTCGTCCTACGACGCATCGAGCGTGGTGAGCGCGAGCGCTGCGGCGAAGACGATCGGCGCGGCAGCGGTGGCGACGAAGGGGACGGCCAATAAGGTGGAGCTCATCACCTCGTATGAAGAGGGAAAGAGCGTATTCGGGGAGGATGCGAGCGGCGTGTATGGCATGAGCACGCTGCTCAAATTCCTCTTCGCCAACGGCGCGGGTGCAGTGAAGGCTGTGGCCGTGGGAAGGACGAGAGTGAAGAGAAGGACTACGCGAGCGCGTTTGCGGCGCTCTCTGATGAGGAAGATGTCGGCGTGATGGTGTGCGACAGCGCGGCGCAGAGCGTGCATCTGCTCCTCAAAACGGCGGCAGAGGATGCCTCGGCGGCGAGACGTGAGCGCATTGCGGTCATCGGCGGTTCGGAAGAGACGGTCGCGCAGATGGTGAACCGCGCGAAGGCTGTCAACAGCGAGCGCGTAGTGCTGGTGGGACCGGATATCGCATCGGACGACGGCGGTACGATGAGCGCGGTGTTTGCCGCGGCGGCGGTGGCGGCGGTGATCGCGGGAAACACCGACCCGTCCGTGCCTATCAACGGCGCGGAGCTGACGCTTTTCGGCGCGGCGGGCAAGAGACTGAGTGACAATGAGATCGACCAGCTGGTGCGCGGCGGCGTGACGCCGCTGGAGACAGTGGGCGGCGTATGCTCGCCGGTGCGCGGCATTACGACAAGGACCTCGACCGGCGGGGCGGCGGACACGACGTGGCGTGAGCTGACGACCATTTTGATCGTGGACGAGGTGATCCCGACGATCCGCAGCGCGCTGCGCGCACGCTTTGCCCGCAGCAAGAACACCGCGCAGAGCCGCGGGGCCATCCGCTCGCAGGTGGTGCTGGAGCTCGAGGAGATGAAGAGCCGCGAGATCGTGGACAGCTACGGCGAGGTGCTGGTGAGCGCGCTCAAGAGCGACCCGACGGTGTGCCTGGTGGAATTCAGCTTTACGGTGGCGCACGGGCTGAACCGCATCTATCTGACGGCGCACATCACGGTGTAAAAGGAGGGAAAGAAATATGGCGAAGACGATCCTGCCGCTGAGCAGCGACATCTATCTGGAGGCGGACGGCAAAAAGGTGGCGGTGGTGCAGAGCTACACGACTAAGGCTACGCGCACGAGCCGCGAGATCGAGGCCTTCGGCGAAAACGAGCCGGTGGCGACGATCGCGGGCGCGAACAAGTACACGCTGGAGTTGAGCCGCCTGTACGCGACGGATGAGGCCATCAGCGACGGCATCAACTTCTATGATCTGAACGACTTTTCGCTTGTGATCTGCAAGCCGGACAAGCGCATCATCTACTCGCAGTGCCGCTGGAGCAGCATTGAAGAGGCGGGCAAGCTCGGCGACCCGGCGGCGGAGAAGGTGACGATCATCGCGCGTAAGCGCATGGAGATCGCAAGCTGATGGACGAGCTTCTGCTGAACTTTTTGGGGCGCGAGCGGGAGAAGACGGTGCGCATCGGGGAGAGAACGTGCGCGATGCGGCTGCTTTCGGCCCGCGAGACGCTCTCGCTGCGGCGCGAGATCGCGCAGCTTGACTGCGCCGACGAAGAAGAGCGTGCGTTGCGCGCGAACGCGGCGCTGCTCAAAAGAAGCCTGACGGAGGGCGGAGAGGCGGCCTTTGCAAGCGCGGAGGACGTTGAAAATGCACTGAGCGTCGGCGAGATCAACGAGCTGGTGCGGTGCTACGCGCTGCTTGACGGGGCGGAGAACCCGTCGAGCGAGGACGGGCGCGAGAAGGTGGAAGCGCTAAAAAAAGCATGGAGCACGCGCCCTACGAACGGCTGAAATGGCGCGTGCTCCGATATGCCGGCGCGCTGCCGAGCGAAAAGCGCGCGCAGGAGATGACGGACGCGGACTACCTCTATTGCCTTGTGCACGAGATGCTCGACCGCGAGGAGGCGATGGAGCGGCTGTGCCCCGAGTGCCGGACGCGCGCGGAGGAGGCACGGTGCAGCATTTGCGGCGCAAAGCTCGGCGAAACCGCAGGCGGCGGCAACGCGAGCTTTGATATGGCGCGCTTTATCCGCATGAAGGAGGGGCGAAAACCTTGAATTACATCGAATGGGCGCTGCAAAGAGGCGCAGAGCTGTGGCGCGCGCGGGAAGAGGCGCTGAAAAAGCGCCTCTCCCTTGTGCCGGAGGGGACGGCGCAGAAAAAGGCGGCGGAGGCGCAGCTTTCGGAAGAGGAAGCCGCGGCGCAGGATGCGGAGATGAGCGGCGGCGCGGAAACTGTGGCAGAAGCAGCGGATGATCCGGTGGAGACGGCGGCGGTGCGGCTTGGGCAAAAGCTCGGGCTGGGTGCGACGCAAGAAGATGATGGCTCGGAGAGGGAGACGGCGTTTTCTGCCGATTTGGCGGGCACTGCGGCGGCGAACGCTGCGCTTCTGCGCGCGAGGGAGGCCGAGAGCGCGGACAATGCGTCCGACTGGATAAGAAAGCTCCTGAGCGCGGACGGCCGCGACGGGGCGAGCGCGGCGGCAGCGCGAGGGAAAAATGACTTTTCACTCGCGCAGGAGCAGGAGGTGCGTGAGACGGAGTCGTTTTCGCTGAGCTTAGAGCGCGACGCGCGCCGATACGACGGCGGATTTTTATTTTACTGAGAAAGGGGCGGGAGGATGAACCTTGCACCGATGCGATACAAGGATTATGTCTGGCCGCACAACCCGGAGACCTACACCATCTCGTTCAAGCGGCAGGTGGCAGTGGCGAAGGTGCCGTTCGGGCGCTACGGGATGCAGGATCTCGGAATGAGCTACCGCGTGATGGAGGGCGAAGGCGTTTTTGCGGGGAAGGGCGCCTACGACGAGTTCAAAAAGCTGGCATCGGTCTTCTATCAGGGCGGGCCGGGGCTGCTGATCCATCCGGTGTGGCAGGCGTCGCAGGCGTACTTTGTGTTGCTGGAACTGGCGCAGCAGCCGCTTGAAAACTACGTGCGCTACCGCTTTGCCTTCTGGGAGACGAGCCCACTCGATACGTCGCTCATCCGCGTGAGCGGCGGGAGCGGCAATGCGGGCACGGGGACGAAAACGGCGAGCTCGTACTACACGGTCAAGCGCGGCGACACGCTGTGGGGCATCGCGAACACGTATGGCGTGACGCTGACGGCGCTTTTGAACGTGAATCCGCAGATCAAAAATCCCAACAGGATCGCCGTGGGAGAGCGGGTGACGCTGCCGTGATGAAGGGGTATCTGACGACGTGCGACGGTGCGCAGTTTGAGCTGCCGACGCTGCTGAAGTGGGAATTTTCCTACACGGGAAGCGTGCCGTGCGACAGCTTTACGCTCAAGTGCGCGTATGAGCCCGCGATGGCGGAGACGCTGCGGCGGGCGGTGCGCTTCACGGCGAGAGAGGACGGCACGGTCGAATTTGCGGGCGTTGTGGACGAGTGCGGCGTGACATGCGATGAAAAGGGCTTGCAGCTTGAGGTGAGCGGACGCGGCATGGCGGCGCTGCTGCTCGACAATGAGGCAGAGAGCGTGAGCTATCAGTGGGCGACGATGGAGGAGATCCTCAAAAACCATGTGACGCCGTACGGCATTGTGTGCACGGGCTATGACGCAGTGACGGCTGCGGCACGGTACCGCGTGGCGAACGGGTCGAGCCAGTGGAAGGCGCTGAACGATTTTGCAGCGCTGCACGGAGGGATCGCGCCGTATTTCGACAAGACGGGCGCGCTGGAGGTGAAGAAAAACCGCAAGGCCGCGCGCGTGAGCATCGACGCCAAAACGCCGGTGGCGGCGCTTTCCTACTGCGATAAGCGCTACGGCGTGATCGCCGAGGCACTGGTGGTGGACAGCAAGGCGGGCGTGAAGCAGAGCGTGAAAAACGAGGCGTTCTGTGCTCGCGGCGGCACGAGCAGGCGCGTATTTTACGTGCCGGCGCGCAGCGGCACGCAGGCAATGCGCTACACGGGGGAGTATCAGATCGCAAAGTCGAAGGAGGGCGCGGAGACGCTGCGCGTGACGATCGTGGGGCGGTTCACCGCCGCGCCGGGGGATATCGCGGCGGTGAGCGGGACGAAGATCGGCATTGTGGGCAATTTCCGCGTGATCGAGTGCGTGAGGCGCTTTGGCGAGAGCGGAGAGGCGTGCGAAGTGACGATGCAGAGGGAGTGAGAGACGATGTGGCTATCGAGAAAGCTGAGCCAGCATGAGATGCAGGACGTGGCCTCGGCGCAGGACGGAACGGTGACGGTCGAGGGCGGCGAGCTGGCGGTGTTCAGCAGCGGGGAAAAGCGCGAGGTGAAGACCGCCGCGCCCGGCGGCTATGAGTGGCAGCC
>OJAM01000966.1_pt1 | contig 10926 bp, 11 predicted proteins | sample 1589071 | NCBI WGS metagenome assembly OJAM01 (sample SAMN03283243) | human gut metagenome | biome: human-associated habitat; material: feces | host: Homo sapiens | place: Peru | collected 2012
TAAAGCTCGGTATTGCGGGGGAACTTGTTGACAAACGGCACAAGAGAGCTGCCGACCTTGAGAAGCCCCTGTCCTGCGCCGACATTCGTGATATAACTGAGCTGAAGGTCGGAGATATTAAGGAGCTTGGCAAGCTCGATACGGTCTGTGGACGCTTGGTTGAGCATAATGATAAACTCGCTGTTGGCGAGCATTGTCCTTGCCGTGTGACTCTGCAAAAGGTCGTCCACATTCTGCGTAATGCCCGTGCAGTACGCACCGTATTTTCTTACTCTTTTCCAGAGCGTAAAGAGGAAGTTGGCGGAGTATTCGTGCTGAAAGAGCAGATAAATCTCATCAATAAAAATGAAAGTGTTTCTGCCTTTGGCTCTGTTCTGGGTAATACGGTTCAAGATACTGTCAAGAACAACAAGCATACCGATAGGCTGTAACTGCTTGCCGAGGTCAAGAATGTCATAGCAAATAAGACGGCTGTGGGTATCCACATTCGTATGCTTTGCAAAAGTGTTAAGAGAGCCGTCCGTAAAAAGCTCAATGGCAAGGGCGATTTCCTGCGCTTCTGGCTCGTCCTGCTTCAACAGCTCCTCACGGAAGTCCTGCAAGGTCGGCGGCGTTCCCATATAGTTGCCTTGCTGATAGTACCGATACACCGAAGCGGTACAGCGGTCAATGATGGATTTCTGCTTTGCGCCAAGACTGCTGCCGCCGATGAGCTGTTCGCAAAGGGACAAAATAAACTCCGATTTCAAAATAACGGGGTTTGCGCCGTCACCGTAATCGGAGTTCATATCCATAGCGTTGATATGGTTTTCGCTCGTTGCCGAGATGTGAATGACCTCGCCCTGCATTGCCTTTACAAGCGGCGAATACTCTCGCTCTGGGTCAATAATGATAATATCGGCGTTGGGGTCGGTCAGAATGATGTTCGTCATTTCTTCCTTTGCCGTAAAGGATTTGCCTGCACCCGATACGCCGAGGATAAAGGAATTACCGTTGAGCAGGTGGCGGCGGTTGGCGATAATCATATTCTTGCTGATTACATTCTGCCCGTAATAAACGCCGTTCTCGTGATAGATTTCCTGCACCAGAAACGGAATAAACACCGCAAGACTTTCCGTTGTAAGGGTGCGCAGGGCGTCAATCTTTCGCATACCGAAAGGCAGCACCGTATTTAAGCCGTCCATCTGCTGATATTTCAGCACGGCAAACTGACACAGGTGCTTTCTGGCAGTCGTAAGCAACGCTTCTGTGTCGCTGTCAAGCTGCTCCTTGCTGTCAGCCGTATGCACCATAGTCAGCACGGCGAACATCATTCTCTGGTCACGGGTCGTAAGGTCATCAAGAAACTCCTTGCTTTCTTTTCGCTGCTGCTCCAAGTCATACGGTACAACGGCAGAAAAATTGTTGTTCTGGTTTTGCTTTCGCTGCCAATTCGTGATATTGGTTTCCACGCCGAGCAGTCGGTTCTCCACCTCTCGCACGGCTTCATCTGTGGGAACGGGGATAATGTCAACGGAGAGCATCATATTTCTGTTCAGCTCACAAAGCTCCGCTACCATACTGTCCTTGATATAGGCGGCGTATTCTCTGAGGAAAATCACACGCCCGTATCTGTCGCCCATTCTGAAACAGTCCTTTTCAAATTCAAAGGTGTCGGGGCAGATAAAGTCCTTGAAGTCGTGACCCTTTCGCATCGTCTGGGAAATATCGAAACGGAACGCTGTTTCTTCACCTGTGCGGTAAAAGTCGTGAAAAATGCGGAGCTTTTCCTCAGCTTCAAGCTCTACGCAGCGTGACCCCAGACGGGAAAAGTGGGCAATAAGGTCAGCGCCCACACGGGCAAAGTAATTTCGGGCTTCCTCGATATTTTTCTTGCAGACGGATACCGTCACATACTTGTCCTGCACAATGGAGTTTGCTCCCGTTGCTTTTTCAAGGAGCATTTTGTTATATTCCTTGCGGTACTTATCCAGACCGTCATCAGCCATAGGAATGAGTACCGTCTGTTCAAAGTCCGCTTTGTTCAAGCGGCGGTTATTGATAGTGATTTTCGTGGTAGCTCCGCTGTCAAGCGAATTAAGCAGCTCCGAGTATTCAAGGAACATTGCTTCCTTATCCTCACGGCTTGCTACGGCGTAATTGATGTCCTCAAATTTGAATGTCTTAGCGTACTTGTTCTTGCCGACAAGGAAGATACCGTCCTCCCAGATAGTTTTAATCGGGATAACGCTTTGCACCGATTTCGGCACTACAAACTTTTCCTTATCCTGCTTGAACAGGTTTTTAAGTGTTTTAAGCATTGTTCTTCAACGCCTCCTTTTCGTGATTTTGGATTGTTGCTTTCAGCGTTTCATAGTAGAGATTATCGGGGTGAAACATCAGCTTTTTCGGCATAAGGAACTCCGATTTAATCCACGCCCAGACAAACTGCTCGGCGTTCATACCGTTGTATTTGACAAAGCCCATCAGCGCAAAGGGCGCAGCACCGAGGATGCATACCCAACTGAGGGTTTCCGTTCCGAAGTACGGGCGCAGCAGAAAATACAGACCTACCGCCACGCCGCAGGCAAGCACCGAAAAAATGAACTGTCGCAAGGACAGCCCGAAAAACATACTTTCCGTGTAATTGCGGATTTCCTTGTTTATCTTAACTTCCAATTCGTCGCACCTCCTTTATAATCCCATCATTTCTCTTACAACACGGTCAGACATTTTGACCGCACCTACCAAGACGAGCATATTAAATACAAGCTCTCCGATATAGCTCCATACCATAGACACCGCAGCGGCATTAGGGTCAACCGCAGGGGGCGAAGCTGCAAAGAGCGAAAAGATGATACAGGCAAGCACAATGATTGCACCCTCCAGACACACGGCGGCATAGCTCTTGATAAAGCTCTTGCCAACGCTCTGGCTCGGCTCTCCCGCAAAAGTGGAAAGCGGAACAGGGGCAATGGCGGTATAAAGGTAGAGCTTAAAAAATCTGCCGTACACCGACATTATCATAATGAACGACAGCACCGTAATGAACAGACCTCCTATCAGCGTGACCGCCCATAACGGGATACTCTCAAAAAAGCCACAATCCTCAACAGCGGTCACAATTTCAGACGGCAATACCGTCTGCTGTGCCGTTCCGAAGCCTGCGGCGTTCATAATGGTTGAGATAAGACCCTGTACGATATTGAAAAGCGCCATCATCAGCTCCAAGCCATAGGTCACAGCACCTTTGGCAAGGGCGAAGCGGATAAACAGCTTTAATGCGTGTTCTGGTTTCTTGACTTCTGCAAAGCTGCCGCAAGTCCGCATTACGCCTACGACGAAAAAGAGAACGAGCAACGCAAGCCCGATTGCCTGCACCGCACCGTGTATATTTACGATAACATTCCATATCGTGCCGCCCTTAAAGCTCTCTGGGGATTGGGTAATGAGTTGCCATATCTCCGACAGCTTCTCATTCCAAGTTTCAAGAGCGTTCTCCAAGTTCTGCACAATCCAATTATCAGACATTCGACCACCTCCTTATTGATTTGGATAACGGGGGCAATTCCGCAAAGCGGATCTGCCCCCGTTACCGTCAGTCTTGTGTCATTCTGTTGTTCTCTCAGCCTGTGATAAGGGTCAAGATTTCCTTTGCAAAGGTAATGACCACGCCGCCCGCAAGGGTCAAAAAGCCGTTTGCTCTCTGGGACGGGTCGTGAGATTTGAGGGACAGACCAATTTGCACAATACCGAAGCCGAGCATAATCATACCAACAGCTCTTACCAGACCGAAAATGAAGTCGGACAGGTTATTGACTACGGCAATAGGGTCATTCGCCGCAAAAGCGGTCACGGATGTTCCCACAACAAGGCTCAACGCCATTACTGCCGTGCAGTAAAAGCGGAAGCCCTTTCTGACCTTGCCAGACATCGGCAGCTTTTCGGTTTTCTTACCCTCATTCTTCTTAAAAAGTTTCATAGATAAATCCTCCTTTTAGATGTTGAATATTTCTTCCAAGTCCTCATCGGACAGAAGCTCGTAGGAAGTGCTGACAGCGTTTATGCTTACGGCGCTTTGAGGAATATCGCTGTCAAACACAAGGGTTGCGACTGCCTGCGTCGGCTCTCCGTGATTATACGGCGGCTGCCCTCCGTCAGCAGTCAGCTTCACATTCGGGTGCTTCATAATGTCATACTTGAAGTCCATTACGGGGCGTTCTCCACGAATAAAAAGAAGTGCGTAACGGTTATCAAGCATACGCACTTCATCTGGGGTCATAAGCTCACGCCCCGATATTTGATAGTTGGTCGAATAGTTGCCGCTTCGCCCAGAGCTTTTTCCGTAGGTGTTGGTATCAATGGTTTCCTTGCCGAGCAGCTCCGACACATATTTGTGGGTACTTTGCTCATTGCCGCCGAGGTAAAGAAATTCATCGCAGTTGCCTACAATGCTTTCCCATTGCTTCTCAAAAAGAGCTTTGAGCTGCGCCAGATTTTGCAGGATAATGGATACCGATACCCCTCTGGAACGCATAACGGACAAAATCTTATCGAAGTCATCGGGCAGCGATACATTTGCAAATTCGTCCATTATAAAGTGGCAATGCACGGGCAGGCTGCCGCCGTATTTATGGTCTGCCAGATAAAAGAGCTGTTGAAAGAGCTGCGTATAAAGGATACTGACAAGGAAGTTAAAGCTCGTATCATTGTCTGGTATCAAAGCAAACAAAGCGACTTTCTTTTCTCCCAGACTCGGCAGGTCAAGCTCATCGGTGGCAGTAAGCCCTGCAAGGCTCTCCAGATTGAATTTTTCAAGCCTTGCGGCAAGCGTGATTTGAATACTCTTTAAGGTCTTTGCCGAGCCAGAGTGATAATCCCTGTAATACTTGAGGGCGATATGCTCTGGGTTTACCATTTCCAGACGGTCAAACAGTTCGTCCAGAGGGCTTACATAGCTGTCGTCGTCCTCACGGACTTCGCCTGCACGAAGCAGCTCCATAACCATAGGGAAATTCTGCTCGTCGGGCGGAGCTTCGTACTTGAGGTAAAACACCAACGCAAGAAGCAGCATACTTGCCGCCGTATCCCAGAACGGGTCTTGCGACTGTGAGCCTTTGGGCGTAGTTGCCTTAAACAGATTCGTTACCAAACGCTGCACATCGTTGTCGTTGCGCAGATACACAAAGGGATTGTAACAATGGCTGCGGTGCATATTGATTAGGTCAAGGACACGCACCTCATAGCCTTTGCTCTCCAACAGACCGCCGATGTCACGGACAATTTCACCCTTTGGGTCAAGCACCACAAAAGAGGTGTTGCATTGCATAGCGTTAGGCTTACAGAAAAAGCGTGTTTTGCCTGCGCCAGAGCCGCCGCAGACTAAGATGTTGAGATTTCGGCGGTGCTTTTTCCCGTCAAGACCAATGCGGACATTCTGGGTCAGCAGCTTGTTCTCGGACGGGTCTTTATCCCGATACTTCTTATTCAGCGCATCGGCGTTGCCCCATTTTGCGGAGCCGTGTTCCTCACGCCTGCGGTAGTTCCTGCGTGTGGAGAAATAAATACCGATAGCCATACCGTATGCGGCTAAAAAAATAAGGACAGTCTTTACGCTGTCCTCACATACGGTTATGGCAAAGGGACTGCCCATAGCATCGGTCAGTCCTCGGATGATTTCAACAATACCGCCGCCCACATAAGGGGCGGTCAGCAGAGCAAGCCACACGACAGGAACAACGCCGCAGGCGGAAAGGATTAGGCTCGTCTTTCTGTCGTTATCGTTCCTCATTGCACCTGCAATGCACAACTTTGAATTTCTTTGTCGGGGCGTGTGCTACCTTGCTAATCAGCTCGTCAACAGGCTCGGTGGGGCGTTCCTCCTGTAACTGCCGTGTACGCAGGGTGTTGAGCGCATTGATAACGATATTTTTATCGTACTTATCAAGTGCGATATGGTATCGTTCTTCTCTCATAGGCTGTACCTCCGTTTATCGTTCCTGTTCCTTGCTTTTGGCAGGCTTGTTTTTCTCCAAACTCTTATACATTTCGCTCTGGATTTCACCCAGAACATCACGCATAGAGCCAAGCTCTCCCTTGAAAGCCTGCGTATCCGTTTCCGCAAGCTCTTTCGGAAGTCTGGAGAAATTAAAGCCTCTGGTATCAACGCCGTATCGAGCGCTTACCATATACGCCACGCAGTAGGATTTGAACTCGGACGCTTCTCGGCTTTCGTTATGCTTAAAGTCAAAAACCGCCGCAGATACTTCCTTTGCCATACTCACGAAAAGCTGTTCCTCGTTAAGACCCGTGCGGATAAAAATACTCTGCTGTTCGCTGTCGTAGTAGGCGGGCATTTCAAGGTCTGCAACAGGCACAAAAGGCACTGGGCTTGCGTCAATGAGTGCCGACACAAGCTCACGCATAGATTTCTTTTCCTGCGCTTCCTGTCTGTCCTTTGCAGAGGTTTCGGAAATGTCATAGACCTCTTTGGCGTTGTAGCCGACCGCCTTAGAGCCGTCCTCACGGGTGTACTCCTTGCTCGGCTCAAGGATAACGACTTTCTGTGCGTCCTTATTCACATAGACACGGCTCTGCTTCCAAGCGGCTTTTTCTTTAAGCTGCGTTGCTTCTGGCATCTGTGCCGATACCAAAATGGCATTGTTTACGGAGTAGCGGTCAAGCCGTCCCTGCACATCAAGGTACTGACGGAAGCTGTCGCCGCTAATCATCATTTCGGAGCAGGTGTTGTCAATCAACTCATAGGCTTCTTTGCGCTGTGCCTGCTTCTGGGCAGCCCATTGTTCTTTGTCAAACGGTTTGCTGCCGCCGCTGAATACATCATAGATACTCATACTTGTTTACCTCGCTTCTTTGGATTTTTTGTGTTTCTTTTTTCTCTGGGGCTGTTTGTGTTCGGTCTTACCGTTGGCACTCTTAGCCCTGTTGGAAGCTCCGCTTTTGTCCAGGGCGAAAGTGCCTTTGTCCGTTTCCTGTTCTTTGCGGCTCTCTTTGATTTTCCGCAGTTCCTCTTTGACAGAAGGCTTTTCCTTAGTCATAGTAGCCCCCTCTGCGGATTTGCTTTGCTTCTCTGAGATAGGCTCGGACTGAGGGGATTTTTCGGTCTTTGCCACCGAGGGGTTTGGGGCGTTTTCCTCCTTGCCGACAGGTTTACCCATAAGCTCATCAAGCAGCTTGTCCTTTTCTGCTTTTTCGGGTGTTGTGATTTCTGGCTCTGGCTGTCCGTTCTTTTCGTCTTTGGTTTTCTCCGCTTCGGTTACGATAGAAGCGGTGTCCACCGACGCAAGGTGGAAGCGTTCCACGATACGGCTGATTTTCGATGCATCCTCCGCACGGGCGATAACATCTACCTCTGCATTAGGGTCGTTATTCTTGCGGTCTGCAAGGACGCAATAAAGAACGCCGTACTTTTTGGCTTCCTGCGTGAATGTTTTGAGGTCGTCATTTTTCACGGTAAAGACCTTCAGCTCTTTTCCAGAGCGAAGCATTGAGGAAAGCCGTGCCTTGCCTTTGGTTTTCTTTTCTTCTTTCAGAATGGAATACAGCAGGATGGCGATGTTTTTCGCTCCTGCGCCTGTGATTTTTGCAGCGACCTCAAAGCCCTCCAAGCTCATTCGGACAATTTGTTCTGCCGCTTCGCCGCCTGTGTTCATTCTTTGTCAGCTCCTTTCTTTGCTGTTCTTGTTCATCTGCCCGTATCGCTGCGAGTTTTTCTTTAAGGGTGTCGCTACGGGCGGCGATACCCTCGCAAAGTTTGACCTCCTTTCGCAGAATACTAAGGCGTTTGGAAATATCGGATAGCTCTGCCTTGACCTGTGATTTTGTATCCTCGTCCTTTGCGGAACGGGATTGGGAGTAAAGCTCCTTGCGCTTTCCAAGCAAGGCGGACATTTCCGTTTCCAACGAGCCTTCGTATGACAAAAGTTGCTGTGCCGTATCAATGTGATTCCGACAAAGCAGCCTTGTTTCTTTTGCTATGGCTTCCATTTTCATAAGGTCGTCCTTTAACAGATAATGAAGCCGGGCGTAATTCTGTTTTTTGTTCTTCGGCAGGATACCGAGCTTGTAGCAGTAATGGAGATAAAGTCCTCGCAAGCCGCCGATTTTCTTAATATCCGAAAGCGACCCCTTGACCCGATAGACCTTGACCTGCTTCGGTGGGGCGGTAAATCGGTCAAACCTTACGGCATAGGAATTTTGGCTGATACGCTCCGTTATTCTGTCGTTGGTATAATCCTCTCCGAGCTTATAGAGTCGCTTCGGTCTTTGCCAGCCCTTTCCGATTATCGTCCAATACTTGCGATTGTGGTCAAAGCTCACACGGTAGCCCATCTCCGCCATAATGTGGTCAAAGTCTTTCAGCGTGTAGGATTTTGCAATCGCTTCATCAACTGCCTGCCTTGCAACATTATCTCTTGTGGGGCGTCCTTGTTTTTCCGCTTGATAAAGCGCATAGGGTTTTTTCTTGCCGCTTGGGTGTTCAATAACGGACAGAGCATACTCACGGCAAAGCTCATCGGAGCGCTGACGGAGCAGCCGTAAATTTGCTTTGTTGTCGTGATAGTGCTTGCCGTCCGCAAAGGAAACGGAGTTCACTACAAAGTGGTTATGCAGGCACTCGGTGTTGAGGTGGGTGGCAACAATGACTTGAAATCTGTCGCCCCACATTTTCTCGGCAAGTCTGACCCCGACCTCGTGCGCCTGCTCTGGCGTGACCTCGCCAGACTTGAAGCTCTGGAAGCCGTGATAACAGACAATCTCGCTCCTGTCGTTCCACTGGGCTTTGGAAATCATCATTTCATCTCTTGCGGTAGTCGGGTCGCAGTTTACGCCCGTGACAAAGAAACGCTGTTCGGTCTTATCCTTATTGGTGGCGTACTCCATTACATCGACCATCGCTTGTAAATCAGCTTCGGTGTATTTGGGGTTGGCGGTCTTTTCGGGATTTTCTGCGTAGTCAATCGGGTGGTCGAGCCTGCCACGCACATCCCATATCTCGCAGACCGCCATTAAGATACCTTGCAGGGCAGCAGATACCTCTTGCGGATTTCGATTTGAAACTCGTGCCATTTTCTCGCTTCATCTCGGAGCATCGGCGTGTCGATAAAGCCGAGGGCGTTTGCCTTGACCGCAAGTTGATTGATACGGTTGCCGATAGCCGACAGCTCACGCATCATTTTATAAAACTCTGGGTCGGGCTTCTCGCACAGGCGGTAGCCCTTTACCGTTTCTCTGAGGAATGCTTCTTTTGAGCGACCCGATTTTCGCACAAGCTCGTTAAGCTGCTCGGCTTCTTCCTCAGTCAGACGGAAAAGTATCTGCACATTTCGTTTTCGCATTTTTCACTTCCTCTCTCTCGGACAGACGGTTTATCTGCAAGCAGCACATAACAACAACGCCCGTCAGCCCGCCGAGCATTATGCCGATGATGAAAAATATAAACTCACTCATTCTCAAACTCCTTTCTGTTTTCACGGGGTATTAGGGGCAGCCCCCTAACAAGCGAATTTGGTTAGCCAAATTCAGTGCTTGGTAAGACATATCATTCTTCGCAGTCGTCCTCATACAGACATTCTCCGCACACGGGGCAGAAGTACGGACAGTCCGAACAATCATCTTCTTCGGACAATTCTTTCTCATCGGTATCGTCAAGACTGTCCTCGCTATGCTCGGTAATATCGGCTTCGCCGCAGACAAAATCCTCATCGGAAAACTCGATAAGGTCGGTATCAAAGAGAATGATTTTGACTTTCTCCGCCGCCTGTTCGGGGCTGTCGGCGCAAATGGAAACGGTCTTTTCGTAGTGGGCGGTAAGGGTTACATCATAGTTTTTCAATCGTCATTTCCTCACTTTCGTTCTTAAATTTAGGGTCGGTTTGGTTGTCGTTTTTCAGAAAATCTGCTGCACAATCAACGGACATCACTCCTTTCACGGACGGGCTTTTGCCTTGTAAGACCCAGATAAGACATTAAAAAATCATTGACATCCTTGCCGACTGGCGGCGGAGAATCAACGATTTCATAATCCTTTTTCAGTAATTCGGTTAAGGCGGCAGTACACAGCCTGCCTGTTTTGTCATTGTCAAGATGCAGAACAACGGTCTTGATTTGCGGATTTTCTTTGAGATAAGTGGACAGCGCAATGGGAACTTTGCTCTCGCTCAGCTTCTTTTTGGGCTGATATACGCCCGACAAAGAAAGCAGATTTTGTGTCCGATAGTCCTTGCCCTCGCATTTAAGGTAGGTCGCATAGGACAGTAAATCAACGGCAGCTTCAAATAAATGCACCGTGTTCGTCGGCTCTTTTGCAAGCAATCGGAACGAATATCGCTTGTCACTTCCCGAAGCGTCCTGCTTGAAAGTGCTTCCGAGCGTGCTGCGCAAGGCGGCATACTTGGCTGTTCCGCTTTTATCCTTGCCCACAAAAACGGCGTTGTGATAATCGGCACTTTCGTAAATCGTACCGTCTGCAATGCACTCCTGTATGAGCTGATAATCAATCCCACGCCCGAAAAGATACTGCATTACTCGGCTGCAATCCTTGTTCTTCGGCGGCAAAAGCAGAACTTTCGGCTCGTCCTTTTTCGGCGTTTGCGGCGGCGTCCATTCAACCGCACCGCCCGTCAGAGCTTCGACGGCTTCTACAAATCCGTAATCCTTGACCTTGATAAGATAGTCAAGGGCAGAAACACCGCCGATACCTCTCGACCACCAATACCATTTGCCGTTGGAAATCTTTAAACTGTCGTGTTCTCTGGTGCAGTAAACGCTGCCGCCGACACGCACCAAATTGTTCGGCTCATAAGCTCTGAGATAGGAGAGCAAGTCCATTTGCCGTGCCTGTTCGATAACCGCAGGGTCAAGCTGCACATAGGGTCTGCTGCTTCTCATTCAATCAAATCACCTCCAGAAATAGAAAAAGCCGAG
>OJAM01000968.1_pt1 | contig 10923 bp, 9 predicted proteins | sample 1589071 | NCBI WGS metagenome assembly OJAM01 (sample SAMN03283243) | human gut metagenome | biome: human-associated habitat; material: feces | host: Homo sapiens | place: Peru | collected 2012
TGGGGCAACAAGAAATACATGAACATGAAGCACTTGGAGGCGGCTCTGGACGACGCCTCTATTGCCGGCTGACTTCACTCAGCCGGAGCCTGCAAACAATTTTGCGCATAAATCTTGACGGGACCAAACGGTAATGTCAATATAGGAAATCCCCCGCGCTGAAGCACAAACAGCGTGGGGGGATTTTTGCATAACTATTTACATTCCGGATATCGATGAATGCTCCTCGATGTTCTCGACCTGCTCCATAACTTTTCGGAAAACCTCGGGGCTGTACTGCGGAGGATACCCATTCTTGATCAGGCAAACTTTGATGTCAAATTTAAGCTGGTCGCGAACATTTTGATTGTTGAGCCAGTCTGCAAACGAAGATTTTGCATCAATGATTTCTTTGATTTTCCTAGCCAGAGAGCTGCACTTCTCATTTACAGAAATACCGTCGACAATTTTGTCTTTGCCGTATTCAAAATTGTACTCGTCGCGCAGCGCCATCAAAATATCATAGAATGCCTTCTCCTCAAAAGTGAGACCAATCTTCCGGAAGCTTTCGCGGTCCGCATTCATTTCACGCAGAATGCGTAAGGCCTGTTCTGTAGCATTTCTGATAATTTCCTCAGAAGTTTGCTCTTGGGCTTCGCCGGCTTCCTCTGCAGTAAGATGTTTTCTGCGTTCATGATACTGTTTGATGGTTTCCTCAAGCATTTCCTGATACTTCTTTGCGGCCATCTGATTTGTTTTGCCGTATTCCATGATCTGCTTGCGAAGCATTTTTACCAGCAGCTCCAGCTTGGATGCGGGCATTTTCACATCAGACAGCTTCTCATAATATTCAGGGCTGAAAATATCCTCCTGTTCTCCATCCTCCAGAACGCTTTCGACCTCGTTATACTTTAATGCTTCCTCGACCATCTTCGCCACATGGCGGTTCATGGTATCGGTATCGACTTCAGTATCGGTGCCATTCATTTTGCGCACAAATCCTGCAATGGCCATGAAGCACTGCGCGAGAGCAGATTCCTCTTCATCCAGTTCACCGGACGGCTGACAGATATCATGCGCTGCCCGCATTCTCTTGACAGTTTTCAGGAAATATGTTTTGAACGAGACTTTCCTGACATCTTTGCCGCCCTTGATTTCTGTTTGCAATTCCTGTGCGGAAACAAAAACATACTCGGCGGCTTTTGCTAAAAGTCTGTACCGCAGGGCAGGATCTCCAGCCGGGTTGAGGAACGGAGCCAGATCATACCCCGAAAAGAGATCCTTCAGGATCGAAAGCTCTTCTCTGAACACATCGGTGGCCTGCTGCACGTCGTCTGCCGTAGGTGCAATAGAGTGATCGCCGCCGTATATTTTCAGAGCCTCGCGCATATTGTCACGGATTCCAATATAATCGATAATAAAGCCATAATCTTTGCCGGGATATTTTCTGTTGACCCGGCTGATGGTTTGGATCAGCAGATGCCTTTTCAGCGGCTTATCATTATACAGATAAGTCAGAGAAGGCACGTCAAAGCCTGTGATCCACATATCAACGACGATGGCAATGCGGAAATTGGACTTATCCTGCTTGAACGCAGCGTCCAGTTCCTCGGACCGTTTGCTGTTCGCAGCGCCGCCGAGATACTTGTACATATCCGACGCATCGTTGCTGGCGACGCTTGCCACCATCGCAATAACTGGCATCGGTTTTAACTCGCGCAATTCTTCTTCGGAAGCTGAACTGCCATCGGGCACCTTCTTTTTCTCAAACCATTCCGGATAGTGTTCCTTGAACTTTTGCAGCAGATCATAGGCGATTTTTCTGTTGGAGCATACGATCATCGCTTTTTGCACTCTATCCGGGTCGTTGGCGCAGGCAGAAACGTAGTGGTCATGAATATCAACGGCAAGGCGCTCCAACCGGGAAGGCTCTCCCAGAATGATCTCCATGGAGCTCATGGCCGTTTTGCTGGTCTCAATATCCTCTGCCGTTGCGCCATCGTCAAAGCATCTCTGGTAGTACGCTTCGATTTGCTCGACCTTTTCCTGATCAAGCAAGACCTTGGCGATCCTAGGATGATATTTGATGGACACAGTGATACCGTCGGCCACAGCCTGATCCATCGTATAACGGTCGATCTCCGCGCCGAAGGTTTGATAGGTCTGGTCGATGGGTGTGCCCGTAAAGCCGACGAAGGTTGCGTGTGGGAATGCCTCTTTCAAAACCTTTGCATACGGCTTGGATACCATCGCCTTCATATTTTCATCTGTATCCTTGCTGAACCTGATCCGGTTTGCGTGTTCGAGCTGTGTTCTGTGTGCCTCGTCAGAGAAACAAATGATATTGGCACGGTTGTTGATCAGTCCGATTTTGTCATCTTCACGGTCACAGAATTTTTGGATCGTGCAGATATAAAAGCCGCCGCTTTCCCGCATACCAAGCTCCTGCCGCAGGGCATTACGGCTTCGGACAACCTGTACCTCACCAAGATTCAAAAAATCCTTGCTCTTGGTAAATAGTTTCGATCCCTGTTTCTGAAGATCGTCGCGGTCAACGATCATAATGATCGTCGGAGAGCCGATTTCCTTTATGCCGGTACACCGCAGAGCGAGCTGTCGGGCAAGGAACGCCATCGTGTAGGTCTTTCCGCAGCCTGTGGCGCCGAAATAGGTGCCGCCCTTGCCGCTTTTCTCTACGACAGATCGAATGATGCTCTGCTTCAGCAGGCGAGCAGCAAAGAACTGCGGATAGCGGCAGACGATCTCCCGCTCCTCGCTGTCGAACGCTCTGTCCTGGAAGTAAATGTAGTCGCGGAAAATCTCAAGAAACCGCACCGGGCTGTACACGCCCCGTATCATGGTCTGCACCTCGTCGAACGGCAAAAGCGACACTTCATCGCCGTCATTCACACGGCGCCACGCGTAAAAGTGTTCATAGGGTGTGCGGACGGTGCCGAGCCGCGTTTTCACGCCGTCGGAAATACAAGCCAGCGGGCAATAATGCAGCAGATGCGGAATATCGCGCCAATAGCGGATATTGATCTGTTCCCATGCATCGTAAATCGTCGCGTTTTTATCCGCCGGGTTCTTCAGCTCGATGATGCACAGCGGCATTCCGTTGACAAAAAGAAGAATATCCGGGCGGCGGGTCTGCGTCTGCCCGTTGTTGGTGTATTCCACGGTGAACTGATTAACCGCGCGGAAGACATTTTTCTCCAGATCCTCAAACTCAATCAAATTGACCATTCTGGGAAGAGCCGCCTGCGGGGTGAATTGAATTCCGTTCACCATCCAGTCGTACACCTTATGCAGCGTGGCAAAATCACTTTCCGCACCCGCAAGGCGCACGGTGTCCATGATCTGCTGAATCTCATCCGCAGTCAGATCCGGGTTGGTTCTGTTCAGGAAAAACTCCATGTCATCAGTGTATAACACGTCCCGCATGGAATCGCGCGGGAGGCTGCTTCCGGCCAGATAGCTCCACCCCGCTTCCTCCAAATAGGAAAGAAATGTGCTTTCAAATTCCGCCTCGCAGTAGCGTCCGTGATAGTTATGCAGGTTCGCCATTGGGTTCACCTCCGTCTTCCAGCGATCCCCGAATCAAAATCGGGCAGATATTCTTGATCTGTGCTTTCAACTGCTCGTTTATCTTTTTGCGTTTGTTATATACGGTGTACATTTCGGCGATTGACTTTTGGATTGCTATATCGGGAATGGGGATTTTGACTTCAATTAAATCGTTCCAAGTGAATGTTTCTCGTGCCGATCCCCAAGAATGAAATCGTGCATATCTATCAAATTCTGTTCTATTGAAGAACATACACAGATATTCCGGATATAACTTATCCTCTTGCGTTGAAAAAACTTCGTTTACTGAAGAAACAACTATATCCTCTTTGGTGTTATTAAAAGCGTATGTAAACACTTTTTCATTGTGTGTTGTTTGGACGAACCCTATTTGGCGTGGATGGCATACTTTATAATTTGCAAGTTCATTTTTGTTGACTTTGGATGTGGGTTCTCGAAATTGTTTGGATGTACTAATCCCCATAACATTTTTACTGCCGTTTTTACCGTTACGAATATCATGTCGTTCAATATACCTACCAATTTTTTCGCACGGCATTTTTCTCCGCAAATCTTCGATATACGCATCGCAAGTGAGCTTCAAATCCTCCAAGCCGCGCTCGTATGCCTGCTGATTGGCGACCATTGCATTATAGACATCGACATATTTCTGCTGTGTCGGTAAATCGGGAAGTTCAATTTCTAATTCACACATATTGTCCCAGCTAAAGAATAGTGTGGCACTTCCATATGTTTTAAATAGCATATATCGATCAAACTCGGGGCGCAGATACCACATATATAGATAGTCTGGCAGCAGAATTCTGTTTTTGACTTCCGGCTTGACATAGAACGACACATAATCATTCGTAAAAATATATGTCTCATCGGATGTATTGTATCCAAGCCCCAATTTGTCATGTACTCTGTGGTTAAAAATGAATCCACCTGGTCTTACAACGAGGAACGTTTTCAAATTGCGCCCTGACACATCAATTTTAGTGTTTGAAATTCCTTTAGTATTGCGAACTCCACGGACATCAGAAATGCCATATATTAAATCTTTGTTTTCTTCTGAATTCCGCATCAGCAAATCGCCCAATTTATAGTTATTCAATGCCATATCCAATCCCCCTGAAGGCATCTTCAAGCATCTTTTGGGACTTCATTTCCTGCTTCAGAACTTCGCGCATCTCTTTTTGAATACGGCTCATTTCAGCGGCATAGTCGATCTCCAGATCATGGTCGATAAACTCGATATACTTGCTGGGGACAAGACTCCAGCCCTGCTTTTCAATTTCGCCCTTCCTGACGCTGCGGTAAAGCTCCGGCACAGCATAATTTGCGCCGTCGGTTCCCTCGGATTGCCATGTGTGATAAATGTCGGCGGCTTTTTGAATCTGTTCGCTGCTTAAAAGGACTTTCTTTTTGCTCTCGTTTTTAACCGGGTTTTCTGTCCACGTGCGCAGATCCATGAACAGGATTTCGCCCGCGCGGCTGCGCAGCATTCTGCCGTGATACGCCCCGCCCTTTTTATTCTGATTCAGGATCCAGAGGGTGACGCTGATATCCGTGGTGATAAACAGTTCGCGTGGAAGAATGATAATGGCTTCGACCTTATCATTCTGGATCAGCTTTTTTCGGATCTCAAGCGTATCGCTGTCGCCCAAAGCGCCATTGGCCAGCAGGAATCCTGCAACACCCTTGAGCGCTTTCAAATGGGAAAGAATGTGGAGGATCCATGCATAGTTGGCGTTGCTCTCCGGCGGCGTCTGGTAATCCACCCAGCGGGAATCGTTTTTCAGATTCTCGTCGTACCAGCCTTTCAGATTGAAGGGCGGATTGGCCATGATGTAGTCGAAGTAAAGACCTTTGAACAGATCGTGCGTAAAAGTGGAGTCGCTTTCTTCGCCGAGATTATGGCTGATGCCGCGCAGGGCCAGGTTCATCTTCGCCAGACGGTAGGTTGCAGCTTCCTTTTCCTGACCGTAGACATTGATCCTTCTGATATCGCCGCGCTTTTCCCGGATAAGATCGGTACTCTGGACAAACATACCGCCAGAGCCGCAGCAGGGGTCATAGAGTGTGCCGTCAAACGGCTCGATCATCGTCGCGATCAGCTGCACAACATCGTGCGGGGTGTAGAATTCGCCCTCTTCTTTCGTGGCGTTGACAGCGAATTCTTTCAGAAAGTACTCATAAACGCGGCCGATCAGATCTTTCTCTTCGCCAAAGACCCTGTGACTGATCTTATTGACTTCATCGACTACCTGCTTGATATCGTTGGGAGCGAGATTGCGTGTGGTAAACGTACCCTCCACAAAACACCCCTTCAACTGTTTGCTGCTGGCAGCAATGCTATGCAGAGCAGTATCAAGGGCGACATTCAGCTTAGGTGCAGGCGTCTGGATGATCGTTGACCAGCGCGCATCCACAGGCAGGTTATATGTACCGTCCGTAAAAGTGGGGTCATCCAAAAACGCGGCTTTAATTGCTTCGTCATCAAGGTCAAGTCCCTCTTTGATCAGATTCTGCCGTAAGTTCTCTACGCCATCTTCAAATTTTTCACCAATGAAACGCAAAAACACCAGCGTGAGCATCATATCGCGTTTTTCAAAGAACGATCCGGAGTTGCGCGCCTTGCGCAGAATATCGCGGCATTTAAACAGGATAGCGTCCAGATTGATTTTTTCTTCCACTTTCTTCTTGGCCATTGAAATATACCTTTCTTTATCTTTTCAGCATCAGCTCCATTTGTTTTCTGACACCGACCAGCGTTTCACATAGTTTCTGCCTTCCACAGCTGCAGCAAACGGCTCAAAAAGAAATTCGTTGATCGTTTTAAGCACAGTACTGTAATCGTCGGTTTTTATATCGGTTTTGCGGCAGAATGCTTTCCACTTTTTCTGCATTGCTTCATCGCTGTTGAAAGCCATCACCTGCTCGAATTGCTTCACGGTAAAACTGTGGTCACGGTTGGCAAAGGTCTTTTTCATGGCTTCGGTCAGCAACACGCCGTCAAAGTCAAATTTATTTGCCAGATAATAAATATCGTAATAGTCCTTCATTCTGCTGGAGAATTCCATCAGATTGAGGATTGCATCGATTTTTTCTGCGATGGTCGTTTCAAGAGAGTATGTATTTACCGCCGGAGCGGAAAAATCTTCAAGCTGCGTAGGAATCTTCCTCTTTTCATACTTTGGAACGATAACGTCACCTACACCAAAATCAATGTTGAGCGGTGTTTTTGTGTTCTTGATCCGAGCCACGAGGGATGCACCGATTCCTGCGTATTTTTTCGCTACAGCAATCGGCGCAACACTTTTAATTTCATAAGTCACAAAATCATTTCCAGTAGGAGCGGAAATAATTTCCTCCAGCACGGTTTTCAGCTGCTCCGGTGTGTTTGGCACTTTCCGGAGAAGAAAGTCTATATCCATTGTCACACGACTGTCAAAATCGGTAATGGTATAGATGAACAAACCGCCCTTAAGTACAAGATTTTCAGCATATTTGGATTCTTCCAATCGGCGCAGAAATTCCTCCTGGCAAAAAAGCTGCAGGCAAAGTTGATAGGTTCTTCCGCTTTCGTTCGCTTTGTTTTTCAATCTCGCCAGTACAGATGCCGCAACATCAGGCATTGAGCAGCACCTCCATCAGTTCAGTCACTTTTTTATAAACTCGCAGTTTTTTAGAGTATGCAGAAAGGTTGTTCAGATTTTTCTTCGTATCGTTTGCGTAAGCATTCAACGCCTTGGAGAACATTTCGTTGTCCAGCCGGGAACGATATTTGAAGCAGTCGCAAATAGTTCTTTCCCGGTCATAAACAGGCAATTCAACACCCTGAAAGCGCCCTGTGGTTTTACCCAGTTCATACAGGTTGTCCTGCACAAAGTACGCCTGCAGAACAAGCGCATCCACTTCAAGTTTTGCTCTGGACATAGTACGAGGCACCGCTATGGACCATTTACGTGGTGCGAAATCACTGTATCCATAGTAGAAGAGGGCTGATTCTGCGCACACAATCCCCTGCGGAACAAGCGTTGCGAGAAGCTGCTCCTCAGAAACAATACTTTCCCCGGCGAGGCTGTAATAGCCGTGGCGTACTCGTTCGAGGTAACCGGCGTTGCACATATTCACGACATCAACTGCACGGATTCCGGCGGCAACAAAATCAGCAGATTTCGCAACGCCACCCCTGCTTACAATAATCACTTTCGCCAGTTCCCGGTTGTCCATGCAATCACCGACCCTCTTAATTAAAATTCGCACACAAATATATTTTATCTGTGCTTGAATTTTATCATGAATTGCAGATAATTGCAACAAAAAATTCACACATAATTCAGACTTGCTTGTGTGAATTCTATAAACAGCAAGACTGCCGCACAGTTGCTGCTTTCCAAATTACCGAGTGCGGTTCAGGCTAACAGAAGGATTGCTTCATCAGAGAGTTATATCAAATCATAAAAAATCTTTCACCAAGGTGACATCACCTTTAGGTTCTCGTGCAGTGATGCGTTGGGGTTCGAGTCCCCATGCCCGCACCAAAATTAACAATTCGAGCCAGTACTCTTCAATGAATATCTGGTTCGGATTGTTTAATTTCCTTTAGGTGTCTTATGGTGTTATCCTTCGTAAACGGCCACAAATATTTCTGAGTAAAAGAATAGATCTTTCAAATTCTTCCTCTGTATATACTCTTGGAGAGTCTGGGTGGTCAATCTTATTTCTAATATAAGTTGGTAAAGTTTTGTAGCCATGACCATATCTATCTATTTTCTCATGCTGTGCAGGAACATATTCGGGTTGCGACTCGATCTCGGTATCTGCAGCGGCTATGGTTGAATTCCCCGTCTGAAGTTGAAAATCGCCATACAAAGCAATGTGGTAATCAACTGTATGAACACCAAATGCTAAGTAATTAATTTCTGCGGCAGTTGCTGTAGGAAGAACCATTTTACTCATCTTATCTGCTTTGATAACGCCTCCGTCGGAGGACAGGATGATAATCAAGGTGTTGTCTAAATCTTTTGTTGCAGCTTGAATAACATTCTCAGAGTGCGTCGCAAAAAATATTTGTGACATTTGCGTACCGCCTTGTGAAAACAATCCCGTATAATAATCAAAAACCTTAGACTGCCATTTTGGATGCATACTTAGTTCGGGTTCGTCGATAAGTACGATACCTCCATTGAGGTTCCTGCTGTTTTTTAATAGCTGTGCGCCTCTGAATACAATTTGTTTTTCACCAGTACTCAGGTCATCAATTGCAATATTTTTTCCATTTTTAGAAAAAATTACTTTTTTCTCATCTGTAGCTTCTTCGTCTACTCCCTCGAACTTGATAGTGTCAAAGAAGTTGTTAAATGCATTTTCAAAGCGGAATATTTTCGATATTCTATGGAAGTCCTCATAGTTTGTGTACTCACCTTTCGAAGTAAGTTTATCCAGAGAAGAATTGTCCTGTGCTTTTACATCAACAATTAGTTGCTTAATGCTGGTAAAATCATCTGTAACATCGTCGTCGTAGCTATCTGCATCTAATTGCTGTGTAGTTGTTGATTTAACCGGTTTAGTATTGAACCCGGAACGAGCCTTTGAGTATGCACATCCGTAATGGCGAATATCAAGAGCATCTTCTTTAATCTTATTAAGATCACCTTTATACCCACTTACATTAGTGGACACATCTTCACCTTCTTTGGTGCGTATATGGAAGCCGACACTCGCATTCACATCACGCGGAGTAATTGTATACTTTACGCCGTTAACATCATAGGTAATTGACCTAAAGGGTTCAATTGTTCCTAAATTTAAGAAGGTCGAAATTGTTTGGAGAATTCGAGTTTTACCCGTTCCGTTTTCTCCTGCAAGAACAATGGTTTTGTAGGGGACCCCCTCGTCCTTTATAAAACTAAGGCTCAAATTTCCTAAAATAGGATCATTATCCCATTGTACATTGGTAATCATCAGATTCCCTCCTTAATTATGTATTGCTTTTAGTTTATCACAATAGTCTTATTTTTTCCATCACAATCCCATCAATCTCCTGCTCCAGCTCCTGAATTCTTTTCTGTAACGACAAAATGTGGGCATCGAGGACTGGTTTCCTCAACGCCCACTGTTTTTGCAACTGTGTGACCTTTTTCAGTTCGGCTGCGTATTGTTCCCGCAGCTTTTCTGTGTAATCCCAAACGGCTTCATCCAGAACCTCCTCATGGATACGGTGGGAAGCACAATAGGCTTTTCCATTCCGGTGGTATCCACGGCACACATATTCCACACGACTCTTGCCGTTCCAGCAGCGAATCATAGGAATGAATGCATTCCCACATTCACGGCAGGTCAGCAGTCCCGCATAGCGGTGCTTGGCCTGATTGCCGTTTGCAGGTCGTGCCTGCCGCTTGAGTAACGCCTGTACTTGCTCCCATTCCTGTTTTTCTATGATCACAGGAAAGAATCCCTCGTGGCGATACCAGTCGGTTTTGTTTATATGCTTGGTCTTACCGTTGTTGTATTCTCTGCGGTGGTTGTTCAGCACGCCGGTGTATCATCCGTCATCTGCTCCACAGCACGGCCAAGGCGCACAGCGCCGCGCACAAGATCAATGCCGCGATTGAGATACTTCATAGTTAAAGTCAACATGACCGGGAGTGTCAATTAAGTTGAATTGATAAGTTTCACCATCATCTGCTTTGTACAGTAGTGTTACTGCGTGAGCCTTAATGGTGATACCTCTTTCTCTTTCAAGGTCCATATCGTCCAGAATTTGGTCTTCCATCTCTCTCTTTGCAACTGATTCTGTTTGTTCAAGAATACGGTCGGCAAGTGTGGATTTACCATGGTCGATATGAGCAATTATGCTGAAATTTCTAATTTTGTCTTGTGGAAATGACATATAATCACCTTCTTTTTCTCACAAATGTAGATTATACCACAAAATATATCTTTTATGCAATATTTTTAATGCAATTTCATAAATTTATATAAGAAAATATATAAATAAGTATAAAGATAAGAAAAAAAGAGATTATTTTCTCTTTCCTAATTCAATCGCAGTTTTTAATTTAATATATGATAATTGTTCTACCATATCTTCAATCATATCATCACATAATATATAGTCTGGCATAATCACTCTCCTTACTTTCATATTTATATTAACACTTTTTTTAATATATTTCATTAGTTTCGACAAATGATGTCAAATGATTACATTTTTAATTAAATATATAGAAAAACATCCATTATTTTATCGTACACTAAAGGAGAGATAATCTTATCTCCACATTTTCCTGCTACTATATTTGTTCTTTTGTATTTTTTACCTGGTATTTTATCGTAAACTTTTTTACCTCTTATAGCTCTTGCATA
>OJAM01000970.1_pt1 | contig 10916 bp, 9 predicted proteins | sample 1589071 | NCBI WGS metagenome assembly OJAM01 (sample SAMN03283243) | human gut metagenome | biome: human-associated habitat; material: feces | host: Homo sapiens | place: Peru | collected 2012
TGATCGCCGATCACGCCGTAGAACTCGCGGATGTTCTTGCAGTCTTCCTTCCAGGAAGCAACATCGACAGAGAGCAGATCTTTGATGGTGTCGATCGTGACGCCGTCAAGACCTTCAATGTTGATGTCCTCAGCCTTCGGAACGTAACCGATAGCGGTGAGGTCGGCATCGACCTTGTCCTCGCAACGGGCAAGGATCCAGTCAACAACGCGGAGGTTGTCGCCAAATCCGGGCCAGATGAAGTTGCCGTCGGCATCGGTCTCCCAGATGTCGGCATAGCCGTCAACGACCTCATACATGTACGCATAGTCTGCTGCGAGAGCGGTGGATGCCGCACGGTTCCAGGAGAACACGAAGTCGCCTGCGGTGACATCCTTGCCGTCGCTCCACTTCAGACCGTCGCGGAGCGTGTAGGTGTAGGTAACGGTGCCGTCAGCGTTGGTAACGCCTTCGGTCAGCTCCTTCGCTGCGTCTGCAACGATCTCGAGCGTGCCGTCATCCTTCTGTGCCCACTTTGCAAGACCCGAGAACAGGTGTGCAACGAGGGTTGCGCCGTCAACAGAGGAGTTGAGGGCGGGGTCAATGGTGTCCGGCTCGGAAGCCAGGCAAACCGCGATGGAGGTTGCCGCAGCAGGCTCTACGACATCTCCGCCGGTTGCCGAAGTACCGCTGTTATCGGTCGATTCGGCAGGCTTCTTACCGCAAGCCGCAAAAGAAAGCAGCAGCATCGTGGCAGTAAGCACAAGTGCGAGAATTTTCTTCATGATAATTCTTCCTTTCAGAATTTTTTTCAAATATCCGTCCGTTTGCGGGCGGTATATGAACGAAATATTGAGCCGCCTTTACGAATTGATCTCGGCGGTGCGATGGCAGGCGACAAAATGCCCCTTGGATACTTCCTTGAATTCCGGCATCTCGGCAGCACACTGCTCGGTTGCATAGCGGCAGCGCGTGCGGAACGGACAGCCGGAGGGCGCATTCAGCGGGCTGGGAATATCACCGGTGAGCACAATGCGCTTGTTGGCGCGTGCAACCTTCGGATCCGGCACGGGAACCGCCGACAGAAGCGACTGCGAATAGGGGTGCAGCGGGTGATCGTAGATCTCCGCCGCGTCCGCAAGCTCCACCATCTTGCCTAGGTACATGACCGCGATGCGGTCACTGATATGACGGACAACCAGAAGGTCATGCGCGATGAACAGATACGCCACGCCGAGCTTTTCCTGCAGCTCCTCAAACATGTTGATGACCTGCGCCTGAATGGAAACGTCCAGCGCGGACACGGGCTCGTCGCAGACGATGAACTTGGGGTTCACGGCGAGAGCTCTGGCAATGCCGATTCTCTGGCGGCGGCCGCCGTCGAGTTCATGCGGGTAGGCGTTGACGAAGCGCTCAGACAGACCGACAGTCTCCATCAGCTGATAGACACGCGCCTCGCGTTCCTGCAGCGTACCTGCGCGATGAATGTTCAGCGGCTCAATGATGGTTTCAAAGGTCGTCATGCGGGGATTCAGAGAGGAAAACGGATCCTGAAAGATCATCTGGATCCGCTTTTTGTATGCCATTGCCTCTGCCTTGGACATCTTTTTCGCGATATTCTGTCCGTCAAACAGAATTTCGCCGCTCGTCGCCTCCAGCAGCATGGCAAGCAGTCTTCCCATTGTGGATTTTCCGCAGCCGGATTCACCGACAATGCCGATCGTGCTGCCGCGCGCAATGGAGAAATCGACGCCGTCGACGGCGTGAAGCTCGCCTGCAGGTACGGAGAAGATCTTTTTCAAGTCTCTGACGCGGACCAGTTCGTCACTCATATTTTACGACCTCCTTCACATCCAGCGCGTTCTCATAGATCAGGCAGCGCACGAAATGTCCCGGCTCCGGCTCGGTAAGGACGGGTGCACGCTCGGCGCACAGCGGGCAGGCGTATTTGCAGCGGGGATTGAATTTGCAGCCAGCCGGCAGCGCGGCGGGATCCGGCATCAGGCCCTCGATGGGCGAAAGGAACTCCACGTCCTTACTGATGTCCGGCAGCGAGCCGAACAGTCCGTTGGTATACGGGTGCTGGGGATTGCGGTAGATATGCTCGAGCGAGCCGTATTCCACGACCTCACCCGCGTAGATGATCGCGACCTTATCGCAGACCTCGGAGACAATGCCCAGATCATGCGTGATCATGATCATGGAGGTATCATATTTTTCCTTCAGATCCTTCATGAGTTCGAGTACCTGCGCCTGAATGGTCACATCCAGCGCGGTAGTCGGCTCATCAGCAATCAGCAGCTTGGGATTGCAGGCCAGCGCCATCGCAATGACCACGCGCTGCTTCATGCCGCCGGAAAACTGGTGCGGGTACTCAAAGGCGCGCTCTGCGGGGATGCGCACCGTCTCCAGCATGCGGATCGCTTCGAGCTTTGCCGCGTGCTTGGAGATGCGCTTGTGGTTGCGGATAGCCTCCGCGATCTGGTCGGCCACCGTCATGGTGGGGTTCAGCGCGGTCATGGGATCCTGAAAGATCATCGAGATTTCCTTGCCGCGGAGCTTCCGGTATTCGTGCTTGCTGAGTCTGGACAGATCCTGTCCGTCAAAAACGATGCTGCCGCGCTCAATGCGTCCGGGCGGACAGGCGACAAGGCCCATAATGGCCAGTGCCGTCGTTGTCTTGCCGGCGCCGGTCTCGCCGACCAGCCCCAGCGTCTCACCGGCCTTCAGCGAGAGCGAAATGCCGTTGACAGCCTCGATCACGCCGTCGTCGGTATGAAACCGGATGACAAGATCCTGGATCTCCAGCAGATTTTTTTCTTCCATAGCTTCAATCCATCCTTTCCTGTCAGCGCTTCATGCGCGGATCCAGTGCGTCGCGCAGGCCGTCTCCCATCAGCGTCAGGGAGATAATGGTGATCACAATGGCAAGACCCGGGAAAATGGTCAGATAGGGCTGGTCACGGATAAACTGCTGTCCGGCCGCCAGCATGGAACCCCATTCCGGCGCGGGCTGCTGTACGCCAAGCCCAATGTAGGAAAGCGTGGAAATCATGGTGATCTCGCCCGCCACAGAGGATACGATCTGCGCGATCAGCGGACTGATGGCGTTGGGCAGCACATGCTTGACCACGATGCGCACGCCAGACGCGCCCATGCCGCGCACAGCCTCAACGTATTCATTGCGCATAACCGAAAGCATCTGGCCGCGCACAATGCGCGCGATGCTTGGCACACCGCTGATGGACATGGCGATGATCAGGTTGAACGTGGTGGGCTTCATGATATTGACCAGCGTGATCATGAGCAGCATGGACGGGATCGCCATGAACACGTCCAGTGTGCGCATGATGATGCTGTCCGGCGCGCCGCCGTAATAAGCGGGGATCGCACCCAGAATAATGCCAAGCACGGAGGAAACGACCGTCGCGGCCAGCGCGATGGTAATGGACGTGCGGCCGCCCCAGAGAATACGGAGCAGAAGATCGCGGCCCAGCTCATCCGTGCCGAGCGGATGACCCTCGACGGGGTATTTGCGGATCATGGCAAGGTCACTGTTGATGACCTGCGCGTCATAGTCGCTGAAAAGCGGGGCGCTGAAACAGACGATCACGATCAGCGCAAAGAGGATCATGCCGATAACCGCCGTATGGCTGCGGCGCATGCGCCGCCATGCATCCGTCCAGAGCGAGCGCTTCTGCCTGCGGACGGCGGTCTGTGTGGGGTCTTGATGCAGGCTCATGCGGCGGCCTCCTTCTTTTTGAGCTTCTTGCCGCCGGAGGTATAGACGGCGCGGATACGGGGATCGACAACACCGTAAAGCAGGTCGGCGACCAGATTGCCGAGCGCGATCATTATGGCGGTAATGATAACGCCGGCCATGACCGTCGGAATATCCTTTTCACGCAGTGCAGAAAGCATCATGCGGCCCATGCCGTTGATGCCGAAGACCTGCTCGATAACGATGGAGCCGCCGAAGAAATTACCGATTGAAAAACCGATGGACGTAATAAGCGGCAGCAGCGCGTTCTTGAACGCATGGCGGAACAGCACCTGCCGCTCCGGCGTCCCTTTTGCGCGGGCGGTGCGGACATAATCCTGCCGGATCGTGTCAAGCACCATGGCGCGGATATACCGGGAAGAGCCGGCCCATGTGCCGAAGCAGGAACACAGCAGCGGCAGGATCCAGTGCAGCGGCGTATCAAAGCCGTTGCTGGGGAGAATGCCGAGCTTGACGGAAAACAGCAGCATCAGCAGCAGGCCCAACCAGAAGGCCGGGATCGAGGATACAATCAGCGCAACCACGCGGAACGCGTCGTCAAAGAACGTATTCTGCTTGACCGCAAGCAAAATTCCGAGCGGAATGGCGATCAGATACGTCAGAACCAGCGAGCCGAAGGCCAGAATACATGTGGCGGGCAGGCGGACAGCGATCATCTTGGCGACAGACTGCTTGGTCGTATAGGAAACGCCCAGATTGCCTGTCACCAGGCCCTTCATGTAGTTCACATACTGAACCAGAACAGGCTGATCCAGACCATTTTCATGGTTGAAGGCTTCGATCTGCTCCGGCTTCGCGTTCATGCCGAGCGCCAGACGCGCCGGGTCGCCAGGGCTGAGACTGAGCATCAGGAAAACGATGATCGACACGCCCAGCAGGACAGGGATCACCTGAACGATGCGCTTGAGTATATATTTGATCATGGCGCAGCTCCTCTGTGAATAGACTATGGTTCAACACCAAAGGGGCTTGCGCCCCTTTGGTGTTGTGAAAAACGGGTCTTCAGACTTAGCCAAGCGTCGCCGTGCGGAAGGAAAGCGTGCCGCTGGGCGAGATGACAACACCGTTCAGATTCTTATTGTAGACATAGCCCTCGTTACGGCCGAATGTCGGGAACATCGGGACATCCTCCCACGCAATCTGCTGGATCTGCTGGCAGGCATCCTTAATCTCCGCTGTGTCGTTGGAGGTCTTGGCGGTGATATACAGTTCGTCGCAGACGGGGTTATCGTAGAAGGAGATGTTCTGGGAGCCGAAACTGCCGGAATAATAGCACTCTGCAGATGTCAGCGGGTTTCCGGTGGTATCGCCCCAGCCGCCGGTAAGCATCTGGAAGTTCATGCCGACCATGTTCTCAAGAAACACGCCGAATTCCTGCGTGACGAGCTCCACATTGACGCCGATGGACTTCAGATCTGCCTGATACGCCTGCATAACAACGTCATTGTTGGAATAACCGATAATCTCAAACGTAAGCGGGTTGCTCTCGTCATAGCCCTCGGCAGCGAGCAGCTCCTTGGCCTTCTCCAGATCATAGGTGATGGCATCGTCGGATGCGTAATAATACTCGGACATCATGGGGAACATGGAGTCGATGGTGTGGTAGTTCTCACCCTTGACATTCAGATAGCCTTCCTTATTGTAGGCATAGGCCATCGCCTTACGGACATTGACGTTGTCAAACGGCGGCTCCTGCGTGTTCATGGCCACGAACGCAGTGTAGGTCGTGTCGCCGGTGTAGAAAACGAGGTTGTCGTTGGCCTCGGCGCGGGCATAATCGGTCGCGTCGATCTCAGTGAAATCAGCGTCGCCTGCCTCAACCGCGATATAGGCTGCGGAGGGCTCTGCGATCGCCTTGAAGGTGATGGTTTCGATAGAGGCCTTCTGGCCGGGGTAATCCGCCCATGCGGTCAGGACAGCCTTCTCGCCCGGGACAAACTCGGACATAACGTACGGACCGGTGCCGATCGGTGCGTTGGCATATGCGTCGCCGACCTCTTCGCAGTAGGACTTGTTCAGGACGGGGACTTCAACCAGATCGCGGATGAAGCCGCTGTTGGCCTCCTTCAAAACGATGGTCACGACATTGCCCTCAGCGGAGACGCTGTCGATCTGCGCGTACAGGTCGGCGGTCTGAGAGACATTTTCCAGACGGGTCAGGGAATAGACAACGTCCTCGACCTCCAGCGGCTCGCCGTTCTGGAACATGAAGCCGTCGCCGACAGTCAGCTCATAGGTCAGCTCGTCCGGCTGCTCCCAGGAGGCGATCACGCCCGGCTGGAGCGAGAAATCCAGATTGCAGTTGAGCAGATTGTCATAGACATGGCTCATGATGGTAAAGGTGTTGATGGCGTTGGCAACGCTGGGGTCCATGTTATTGCCGACGTCGCTGAGCACAACGGTAATGGCGCTTGCGGACGGCGCTGCGGATTCTGTTTCGGCAGCTGCCGTGCTGCTGTCAGCTGCGGGTGTGGTGGCAGCGGGCTTGGTGCTGCCGCTGCAGCCGGCAAGTACGGTGAGCAGCATGGCTGCGGCCATCAGGATTGCTACAAAACGTTTCATAAAAAAGATCCTCCTTTTGATTGATAAATGGCGTTACTTCTTCCAGACCTGCTCAAAGACGCGCAGCCAGTTTTCACCTAAAATTTTGCGGATTGCCTCGTCGGAATATCCACGCGCGACAAGGCCGCGGGTCACATTGATAAACGAGCGGTAATCCTTCAGCCCGTGGATCCATTCGGTAGACGGACCGTTGCCGGGCGCGAAGCCAATCGTCGGGGCGACGTACTTCTTAAAGGTAATAGCCGCCCATTTGGTCTGCGGCATGGGCCAGTCCGTGCCGATGCCGACATGATCGATACCGACCAGCCTGACGACATAATCGATATGATCGATAAAATCATCTACTGTCGTATTTTCGGGGTCCGCGCCCGTGAACCACGGCATTGCGAAAATACCGACAACACCGCCGGTATCGGCGATCGCGCGGATCTCGTCATCGCTCTTGCAGCGTGCGTGGAAGTTGACCTTCTCCACGCCGGTATGGGATGCGATGACAGGCGCCTTGCTGTACTTGCAGGCATCCATCGTGGTATGATAGCCGCAGTGTCCGGTATCGACCACGATACCAAGCTCGTTGCACTTTTCCACAAACCGGATACCGAACTTGGACAATCCCGCTCCCCCGTTCGGCTCCATACAGCCGGCGCCGATCAGATTCTGATTGTTATAGGACAGCTGCTGCACGCGCAGGCCATAATTGTACAGAAGCTCCAGCAGCTTCAGATCCTTGCTGTAGCCCTCCGCCTCCTGGCTGGTGACGATACCGGCCTTCAGGCCCTCTTTTTTGCAGCGGCGGATCTGTTCGGCCGACGTGCATTTGACCAGCCACGGGTAAGTATCGAACTCAGCCTGCAGCTCAACTGCCGAGCGCAGCGCCTCATCTCGGTCCGTAACGCTGAGCTGGCGGCAGCCGCCAGTCAGACCGCTGTCATACCAGCAGTCCTTATACAGCTGCGAATACGAGCCGCCGATCATCCGGCGCAGGATCTCAGCCGTTGCCCAGTTACACTGGGCGATCTCGTCGCCGGGGCAGGCTTTCTGTGCCAGCGCCAGCAGCTCCTCCTCCGCGCCCTCCGGCAGGGAGTACGTCCCGACAGGTCCCTGGAACAGCATGTCCAGAATGATGCTGCTCTCATGCAGCGTTCTGGCTCTTGCCTCCTGCTCCGCAGTCAGAGAAAAATCATACAGGGGTTCAATCATCATACAACCGCCTCCATTTTCTGCCCCTTTTCAAATACATAGTTTCCGGCGGCCAGATCCTCAACGGCAAGCCCCTGCGATTCATAGACCGTAATGTCCTCTGGACTGAGCCGTCCGGCAAGCTCACCGGACAGAACCTGTCCGATCTCACCCAGAAGATGTGACTCAGCAACCTCGCCGCCACGCAGCGGGATCAGGAAATCTCCCGCCTCGTGCATGCACGATTCCCGGCTGTCGCAGAACAGACGCGCTCTGCGGATCGCCTCGGTGTCAAGCTCCCGGTTCGCCGCGCCGCACGCGCCGACGGCATTGACATGCGTCCCGGCGGACAGATGCGCGCCAAACAGGATCGGCTCGCGCGCCGCGGTCACGGTGCAGACGATATCCGCGCCCGAGACAGCAGCCTGTACATTGCCGCTGCAGTCGACCACAGGAATGCCGAATTGAGCCTCCATGTCCGTCTTATAGCGTTGGACGCTTTCCGGCACGATATCCCAGACGCGAACCTCGCGGATCTCACGCACAAGATGGATTGCCTCCAGATGACGTCTTGCCTGCAGGCCGGACCCCAGAATGCAGAGCGTATGCGCATCCTTCCGCGCCAGCGCGTCGGTCGCGGCAGCGCTGACAGCAGCGGTGCGGACGCCGGTGATGGCGTCGCCGTCCAGCAGCGCCTTCAGCATGCCGGTATCCAGGTCGAACAGCAGCACAACACCCTGATGGGACGGCAGTCCGCGCTGGAAGTTGTCCGGGAAGACTGTGATCGCCTTTACACCCATAATTCCGGCAGCTGTATTCGCCGCAGGCATCAGCCCCAGCAGCTTTCGCTCGCTGACCGGCAGGACGCTCCGCAGCGTCTGGATGGTGCGGCCCGCGGAATAGTCAATCAGGACATCCCGCATGAGCCTGATACAGCCGCCCATGTCCAGAAGAGCGCAGACCACTTCTTTCTCATAGTAATGCATGTCAAAACCTCTCGAAAAGAATTTTATTTGATGCTTTCTTGCATGATAATTATAGTAGAGAAGTTCCAGACTGTATATTGACAATAAATCGTCATTAAATTATCATAGGGTGTATCTGAAAACTCATGATGTGACCGGCAGCGAGGGATTTTTGCGTTGCGCAAGACATTTTTTCGCAGGAATACTGACGTATTTCAAGGAAAAATGACGCGGCGCACCGCAAAAAGGCCCGCTGTCCGGGTGCGTTGGGAGTTTTCAGATACACCCTAGTAAAAAACACAGAGGAGGCGCAGCGTCATGAGCTTCAGGCTTGCGCTGGTCGGACACGGCTCGTCAATCAGAGAAATCCAGGAGATCGTAGCCGAAACATTTGAGAATATCGAAACTGTCGGAATTGAGATGCCCAGTGATGAGCGGGTCGATGAGGCGGCACAGGCGCTGAGGCGCTGTCTGCCGGAGCTGGACGGCGTCCTCTACACAAGAAGCGAGCCGTATAAGCTGATGGTGAGCCGCGTGGATCATGGGGCGGTGCTGGCGCGGTATGTCAACGTCGACGCAGCCAGCTTCGTCCACGCGCTTTTGATCGCGCAGAGCAAATACCACGCGGATATTTACAGAGTCAGCGTAGACACGCTGGACTATGTCACCGTTATGAAGACGTATCGTTCGCTGGAGCTGGACATGGATCACGTGCAGCCGGTCAGCATCAGCGTGGATACCAATGCGGCGCATTTTGTCGACGCAACGGCAAAGACGCACCGCGAGAGCTACCGCAGTGGCCTGTGCAGCGTCTGCATTACAAATATCCGCAATGTGCAGGACACGCTCGCAGCCGAGGGCATCCCCTGCGTGCTGATGGCGCCGAGCCCGGATAATTATATCAGCGAGGTGCGCCGTCTGATCCTGTCCTGGCACGTGAAGGAAAAGGCAAAGGAAGGCAGTGTGATCATCCGGATCCACGCAGAGCTCAGCGGTGATTACTATCTGAATCGGAAAACGATGGTGCAGAGCGTACTGGATCTGGCCAAGCTCGCAGAGCAGATCGTTCTGTTTGCGCAGCTGGTGAGCGGCGCGTATCTGCGCATGGGCGAGCAGGATTTCGCCGTGATCTGCAGCTACGAGGTGCTTTCTGACACAACGGATCGGTTTTCCCACTTTGATCTTCTGGCGCAGGTCTACGGCGGAACGCCCTACCGACTGGCGGTCGGGATCGGAACAGGGCTGCACTTCCAGCAGGCGCTGGCAAACGCGGAGCTCGGCACGCAGCGTGCATGGGAGGAGGGCTCCAACCGGGCGTATCTGGTCTACGCGGAGGATCGCTTCGTCGGCCCCATCCAGCCGAACGAGCTGATGCATGTAAAGCGGAGCCAGTTTGACCCACAGCTGCTCAAGGTCGCGCAGGACTGCGCGCTGTCGAACAATACGGTTCTGAAGATCAGCACCTTCGTGCAGCGTAAAAATAACGGCACGTTCTTTACCGCGGAGCTGGCCGAGGAGCTGCACATCAGCTTCCGCACAGCCGCGCGCATCGTGGAAAAGCTGGAGCAGAACGGCTATATCGTCGAGATCGGCCGCAGCGTTCTCAATGGTCGAGGCCGGCCGACCCGCGTCTTTCAGCTGCTGCGCTGAATTTCACGCAGAAAATCAGTTCCAGCGATATGACCCGACGCAGTGTGTTTTTACCGCAATGCTGCAGAACAGCGGCAGCTATACGCCGCGGAAAAGTTTGGATCCTTCCGGTTTGTCCGGATGGTTTTTACGGAATGGATGCGCGAACGGCGGAGAGGATCGCTATCTTATCCTCCCCGCCGCTCTTCTTGTTTTCACCTGATCCAATGGTCCTGTTTTCAGCAGCCAAGACCATTGCCGCGCGGCCCGTTCGCCCCTGCGTATTTCTCTGTTCCCTGCGGCGCAACTTTTGCGCCGTCCTCTGCCCGGCTTATCTTTCAGCGTAATTGCGCCGGTTGACATCATTTCGATCCGTGTTTTTCAAAATTAACAATTCTCAAACAAAACGCAAACAATCGTGAAACGCAGCGCTTGTATGCTATCCATTGGAGCGCGGCCAGCTCGCCCTTGCGTAACCCACTGATGAGTTCCAGATAGAACTTGGGCAGGACACCACACTGCTCAGCAGCTGTCAAATAGGACTTGATTTGCTCTGGCGGCAGGATCTTCATTTCGTGCTTCGGAATTTTTGGCGGTACGCAGTCGTCCGCCGGATTTCGGACAATCAATCGCTCCTTAACCGCGCGGTCGAGTGCGTTGTGCAGCATCGTGTGAATGCCGCAGATCGCGTCCGGTCAGCTTTTTTCAGCGGAATATCTCCGATGCGCGGTGTGATATGCTTTTTATTGATTCTTGAAAAACGCTACCACAACAGCGCCGGGGCCCGCATGGGTTCCGATCACACTTCCTACGGTCGTATA
>OJAM01000971.1_pt1 | contig 10915 bp, 7 predicted proteins | sample 1589071 | NCBI WGS metagenome assembly OJAM01 (sample SAMN03283243) | human gut metagenome | biome: human-associated habitat; material: feces | host: Homo sapiens | place: Peru | collected 2012
GCCCAGAACCTTGTCCACATACATCGTATGCAGCAACTTCTGGTCGAATCCCGTCTGGAACTTTTCGGCCACAATCATCAGTTTCTTAAAACCCATCTTAGAAGCTGTTATAAAATTTAATAATTGCAAATGTACGTTTTTCCTGACAAAAACGCGTACATTTGTACAAATACTTTGCCGAACCTATCAACAGACACGACGTAATGAATTTTATCAGATCATCAATAATCCTGCTTGTGGCAGGTTCAATGTGCATTTCCTGCAAAAATGCCGACAAATACATCTCCATCCAGGGCTACGCGCAGGGCGGGACCTACACCGTCAAACTGAATCTGCAGACCGGCAACGGACTGGTAAAGAAATCGCCCGAGGAAATAAGAAACGGCATTGACTCCATCCTCAACTGCATTGACACCACCCTTTCCGGCTACAACAAAGGCTCGCTCCTGAGCCGGTTCAATGCCGGCGACAGCATCTATGTCAGCCGGTACGGAATGTTCGAAGACATCTACACCCGTGCCTGGGACTACGAAAAAGAAACTGACGGAGCGCTCGATGCGGCAGCAGGCCCTATCTTCGACCTTTGGGGCTTCGGTTTCTCCACCGACTCGCTCCCGTCCGACGACAAAGTGCGCGAAGTACTGGAAGACTGCGGAATGGACAGACTCAGAAGGGATATTGTCAATGACACGAACACCGGAAAGTTCATCACATCTTCAGACGTACTGCTTGATGACCTGAAAGGAGGAGTCCCCGCGAGACTTAATTTCAATGCCATTGCACAGGGCTACAGCTGCGACGTTGTGGCGGCATACCTGTACGGACTGGGCGTAAAGGACATGCTCGTGGACATAGGCGAAATCTATCTCGACGGGCTCAACCCGAACGGAAAGCCATGGAAAGTGGGCATTGACAGGCCTGTGGACGGGAACAACGATCCGGGAAAAGACCTGGACGGGATATGGGAATCCGACGGTGCGGCCTGCGGCATCGTAACTTCAGGAAATTACAGGAAATACTATATCAGTGACGGCAAGAAATATGCACATACCATCAACCCGCGCACAGGATATCCGGTGGAGCATAACCTGCTGAGCGCCACGATTGTAGCGAAAAATGCGACAGATGCGGACGCATATGCCACCTACTGCATGGTAATCGGTATGGAGAAAGCCAAAGAATTCATAGAAAGCAGACCTGACGAACTCGCAGGATACCTCATCTACTCTGACACAGACGGCAAGATGCAGGAATGGAAATCCGACAATTTCAACGCAGATCAGTAAGTTATCACGCTCAACGCAGATCAGTAATTACCCACGAAGAGTCCGAGCCGTCGAACACAAAAGACGAAGCTGCACGGAGCGGGCCGAATGACATTGAACTGATCTTCAGATCCACGACGCCTTTTTTCCCGAGAGAAGCTGACAGTTTAACTATCAGCGGCTTGGCAGCATCTGTAAACCAGACATCCAGTGCCGTGACACCTGTCCCTTTCACAAATGGGACATATGACACTTTATGCAGTTTCTTTCCTGAAACAGATTCCACAGCGGTTTCTGTCGGCCTGAAACTCGACTCAAGCGAACTGATGAGCAGAGCAGGATTCGCCTCGATAGAAGCCAGGCCGTCCACATCCTCCACAATCAGCTCTTTCGCAGCCCTGTCCGCAGTCCATCTCGACTTCCCGTCACACCATATCTCCATGCCATTGCCCTTGACAATGAACATGTTGCCCTGAAGGACTGCCGTACCCTCACCGCGAACCGGAGCATTACCGCGCATCGTAAACGAATAACTGAACGTCACGCAACTTCCCCTCTCCGCATCAGAGAAACGACGGGAAAGAGACTGTGCAGACCCGATATCCTGTGCCACGGCCACAAAAGGCAGAAGCATGAGAATCGCTGTCAATGTCATTTTCAGCATTCGCAACATATTCAATATCATTGATTTGCCTTCAATTCCTTCAGACGGAGTTCCAGTTCGTCAATATCACCGATCAGCACCTGACGAGGCTTCGAACCTTCCTGCGGGCCGACGATTCCGGCAGACTCAAGCTGGTCCATCACTCTTCCTGCCTTTGCATAACCCATGCCCAAACGCCTCTGCAGATCCGAAGTGGAACCCTTCTGGGTCGTTACCACAAGTCTTGCAGCCTCCTCGAAACGCTCATCAAGATCATTGACATTAAGTGCACCGACTCCGCCCTCATCCGACTTGTCGGTAGGCTCCGGAAGATAATAAGGGGTATTGAAACTCTTCTTGTAGCCTTCCTGCGCGCCGATGAACTTGGTAAGAGTTGCAATCTCGTCATTGCCGATAAACGCGCACTGCGCACGGACCATATTGGCCCCGGCATTGTAAATCATATCACCCTTGCCGATCAGCTTTTCAGCGCCTGTCGAGTCGAGAATAGTCTTGGAATCGGTACCTGAGAACACTCTGAACGCGATACGTGCAGGGAAATTGTTCTTGATAAGGCCGGTGATGACATCGACGGAAGGACGCTGCGTGGCCAATATGATATGTATTCCGGCAGCACGGCCTTTCTGAGCCAGACGGATGATGGAAGTAGTGATGCTTCGTGCCCTCGTCTTGTCCTCGCCGCTCGAGCCGGCAGACATTATAAGGTCGGAATACTCATCTATAACTGTCACAAGATAAGGCAGATAGTGATGTCCCATGGTAGGAAGCAGATGCCTTTCCTTATATTTCTCATTGTACAGGACAATATTGTTCACACCAGCCTTGTTCATCAGCTCATAACGGGCATCCATCTCGATACAGAGCGAGCGGAGCACAGCTTCGGCAGCCGGCGCCTTCTTGACAATCGAATTGTCCAGCTCCTCCTTCGCGTCACCCGAATCCGGAAGAACCGCGAGATAATGATGGAGCAGACGCGAATAGGAACTGAATTCCACCATCTTAGGGTCAATAAACACGAACTTCAGTTCTGAAGGATGCTTGGAAAAGAGCAATGAAGCGATCATCACATTAAGTCCCACTGACTTGCCCTGCTTGGTGGCACCGGCCACAAGCAAGTGCGGAGCATCTGCCAAGTCGAACACCTCCACCTTCTGCGCTAGAGTAGCGTATCCGATGGCGATAGGCAGCTCGGCCTTGCTGTTACGGAACTCATCATTGTTCAGAACCGCCTTCAACGGCACTATCGACTGCTTCAGGTTCGGAACTTCAATACCGATGGAGTCCGGAAGCATAACCAGACGCACCCTGTCCGAATTGAGGGCAAGAGCTATCTCCTTGTCCTTGTTCATGATGGAGGCGACAGTGACACCCGGAGCCGGATAAAGCTTGTAGAGGGTAATGGTAGGGCCTACCACAGCCTTCACTTCCCTGACTTCGATCTTATAGGTCTGAAGCGTAGCCTTGATCTTGAAATTGTTGCTCTTCAGCTCTTCAGACGATACGGAATATATGGATGAAGTGTAGTCCTTCAGCAAATCGAGTGTAGGGAACTTGTAATCAGGCAGTTCGCCTCTGACGTCAATCGGCGGCAAATTCTCCTGGACAACAGTGGTAAGGCCCTCGCCCTTGACCACCTCAGGCATATCGTCATCCGGTTTTCCAGTATCCATCTTTCCTGTATCAGCGTCAGCAGTATCCGAGTCCGGTGTCACGGGCTCTACCGGGACCTCCTCTACAGGCTCTTCTGGCACTTCCTGCTCAGGTTTTTCCTCAACAGACTCATTTTCAGGATCTTTCTTCTCCACTTCCACAGATTCGTCCTTCTTGGAGACGAAATCGAACGTCACTCCACGCTTCTTTCCGGACGGAGCCGTTTCAGTAGAAAGCCACCTGGAGAACCGGGAACTTGCAAAATATCCCCAAGCCGCGATGAGCGCGAGTATCAGGCACAATGTAACCGGCACACCCACCAGGTGTTCAGACCAGACCACCATCTGAGAGCCGCAGCCACCGCCTAGACCGGTTCCGAAACAAGTATTGAACCCGAAACGTATAGAGATGAAAGCCAATGCATAAGACAGTATCATCGCTCCTGTCAATGCCAAGAGCACATATCTCAGCACCGGGAATTTCTGCTTGCCGAACAGGCATCTCACAGACACAAGCGCAAGCGCCACGATGACTGCCAATGAGCCGAGGCCGAACCACTCCGAAACGAATACAGAAGCGATCTTGAGTCCCCAAGCGCCACCGAAATTGGCTATTACCTTGGCCGTATCCTTTATCACTTCCGGATCTGCCAAGAGGCTCTGGTCCTGTTTCCATGTAAAGAAATAGGACAGGCAACTTACAGCAATAAGCAGAGTGGCAACGGACAAAACGCCGCCTACCACTCTTCTGAGCAATATATGCTTCTTGTCCAGAGAATCCCGGACCTTGTCAATCATCCCGGACATATGACGCTATCGTTTCTGATTCTTCTTGCCGAAATTCCTGCGCTGGCCGTTTCCGTTCTTTCTGACCTGCGCGAAATCTATGGACATGCCAGGCCTTGCAAACGTGGAGTCCGATGAGATTCTGGACAACGTCAGTCCTTCCGGAACACGGATACGATAGTCGGACAGTTTCTCGATATCATTGAAAATCGTCTCGTCAGCCACGCTGTCCTTGTTCCAGATCAGGTACTGCTGACGCATATACATCGCCAGAGAACGGATCATCGCTGTCTTCTGCTCTCCGTCAGGCTCGCCTGCGATCAGGTCAATGATACTTTCGATATTCCTTCCGTAATGTGTGGCACGGATTGGTTTTTTCTTGATAGGGATAACTTCAGGGCGTGATTTCCTCTGCTCCGGAGACGGAGCCGGGAACGGTGAGTCCACGTCCAGGTCATATCCTGCCATTATATACAGATGGTCCCAGAGTTTGTGCTCCCAGTTGTCTTCCTGGTGCACTTGAGGGTTCAATATCTCCATCACTCGCACCACGGCCTTAGCCTGTTCTGTGCGTTTTTCTCTGTCTGTCAATGACTTGACTTCCTCCACCATCTTCAGGACGTTGCGTCCGTACTCCGGCATATCCAGTTTTTCCCTCTCTGTATTATAGTCCAGAACTATCGGGTTTTCTTCGTAATATTTATCCATAATCGTATTATCTTTTCACTTTTATTTCGCAGGCATTTCCTCATCTTTAGAGAAAAAGCCATACTTTGCAAATATAGTGAAAGCCGAGTGAAGAATAAAATTCTTTTTTTATTCTTCCGAGGGAATGAATACATGTAATGGCATTGATGGTGGCTTCACGCCGACTGACGGCTGGTTACTGATGCGTGAGCGCCGAACAGCGGCAAAGGGCCCGCTCTGCTCAGGGTGCTGCGCAATTCGCCGCGGGCCATGCCGCTGCCCGCCAACTCCGGCCCGGCATCTGATGATGCCCTGGGGAGTCGTGCGATTCAACATAAGGCGCACCACGCAACAGACTGACTATAAACGAATTAAGCATTTTCAGAGTTACAGGATCGCCAACTCTGAAAATGGTTAAACGGCTATCACTCAGCGATTTACAGGTTGCGCTTTATGGCGACACAACATGTGACAGGCAGTAAGGTTGCCCCTGTGGGGACTTACCGCCCTCGGTACTAGAGGGAGGGGCCCGCGAAGCGGGAGGGCCTGGTCCTCACGGGGGCTTCTTGCTGCTGCACGTGCCCTTTCTAGGCGCCCTTTCGGACTGGCCTCTTTGTTTTGGGGTTGTCCTAAACGCTGCCGTGACGTCGCTGTGAATTTTTCAAACAACCTGCATGTTGACATTTTATGGATGTTGCTGATTGTCAATTGATTGCAAGAGTTTGTGAGAGCCAGGTTACCCATTTTTTCATGCAACCTGGCTTTGGCTTTAATTGCTAATGCACTATGTGTCAATGTTTTATACTATTCGTGCAAATGCAGGTTGTTCTACTTTTGTCCTAACTACTTGTTGTTAAATTTCGGTAAACTCTTTTCAGGACGACACATTAGGCGCAGCGCGTAAAGCGTTGATGCTCAGTAAAATAGCCACTTTCAGAGTTATCAAAATTCCAACTCTGAAAGTGGCTTAACTATTGATAATTAGAGGATTACGCGTTGCGCCCCAACATCACCGTTCCCCACCACATTCCACATCAAACGTTCTCCGGAGCGCGAAGATATAGTTTCAGTATAGAAGCAGTGGTCGGAGTAACCATGACAGACTCATCGACGCGGAAAAAGAACCGACCGGAAACGTAGCCGCAGACGCCGGCCACCCGCACGCCTCGAACCGCATCAGTGCCAATGTTATCCGTTCCTCTCCTCGAAGCTTCACTATCCGAAACATCACTGGACGAGCATCCACGCCCCGCCACCTCGCCTGCCGAACCGGGCAGGACAATGACCAGAGCACGGGACTTTTCTTCAATGTTAATTTTCAGACCGGTAAAGATATCGCTGAGCTTTTTCTTGCCATTGAGCCCGACAGGACGCATCCAGTCCCCATTTTGCCAACCGCGCAACAGGAACGGGAAGGTCAATGCTTCTGACGAAAATGCCGCAATCCCTTCTCGGGCCAATGACTTGGCATCCGCTACCGGGTCCGCACCTGCTTCGGAAACAGAGACATTGACACGAAAATCATCGAAAACATATTCGCCGGTCGTGCGGACCACCGAGCAGGTCTCATTTTCGTTTATCACTGTTCCGCCGGGCATCAACAAGCGTGACCTGCGGGCCGAGCCTCGTCCGGCCAATCCGCTGTATGACAAGCCGGACTCAACAAAAGAGGACGTGATTGACGCCGAGTCTCGTCCGGCCAATCCGAAGCACTCCCCCAAACCGTGATTCTCAGACGCAACCGGCGAAGAATCTCCGCCCTGCTCATCAACCTGAGCACCGCCCGGAGTACCTCCCTGCTTATCAACTTGAGCACCGCCCGGAGTACCTCCCCACTTACCAACCATCACACTGCCCCGCTTACCTCCCTGCACACCAACAGGCGTACCAACCGTCACACCACCCCGCAGATCGCCCCGCAGATCACCCTGCAGATTAGCCCTATCCTCATGAGCATCAGCAAGCTCGCTTATGACAGGGCTATCCGGCACTTCCCGAGCGGCCTTTCTGACAATCAGGCACTCCCCTGCCGTAATAAGCTCGTAGCCCGGCGCCTCGAAAACCTTACCGGAAAACGTCTTGCCGCTTTCAAGCAGACGCACCACCGGTTCGAGGAGCCTGTCTCTGAAGCCATATGCTTCCAACAGCCTGTACAGCACATATTTATAATGCTTCAGATGACAAAGCCTTACTGCATTGACACGAAGCAGGTCATCCTTTCCGGCAGGCTCGCAGACACTCTCGCGCACAGAAATGAAATAATCATCCGCAATCTCCTGCACCTCGGAAAACGCATTCATCTCCCGGGCAAAAGTCGTCAGGAACGACGGATTCAGACTCTCAAAAACGGGGAAAACAAGATGCCTTATACGGTTTCTCTTATAGACAGTTTCCGCATTGGTCCTGTCATCATGATACTCCAGAGAGTTGGCAGCCACATATTCCTCAATCTGTTTACGACTGAAAGACAACATCGGCCTCAACAGACGCACACCTGACAATTCATCTCTGGTCACAGGAACTACTGTTTCCGCCTGCATACCGGTAATTCCGCGCAGCCCTGTCCCACGTAAAAGATTCAGAATCAATGTCTCAGCATTGTCATTTGCATTGTGCGCGACAGCCACTCCATAGTATCCATTGTCCTTGCACAACGACGCGAACCAGTCATATCTGAGTTCTCTCGCAGCCATTTCAATGCTTACATTATGGGACGACGCGTACTGCTCCGTATCGAAATCCGCCTTATGGAAACGCACACCGTTCCGCCCGCACCAGGCAGCCACAAGCGCCTCGTCCGAATCACTGTCCTCACCACGGAGATGAAAATTGCAGTGCGCCACAGCAAACCTCCTCCCTGCGGAACTGTTCAGGAACAATGAAGCAAGGCATATGGAGTCAATGCCCCCGCTTACTGCAAGAAGGGCTGTTTCCTTTTCCGGAACCAGCCCCACTATCGTTCTGTCAAATGATTTCTGAATCATCATATTGCCTGTTACCTCGGTCTTGAAGCGATCGTATATGAGAAGCCGAATGCCAATGACTCCTTGAACTGTACCGCCTTACGTCCTTCAGGATATTTCTTCAATGTCTTCTCAGTCTTCACCAGCACCTTGTCGTCATAGATGAGGTTGGTAGTCACTGTCAATGAAAAATACTTGGCGATTTGCCAGTCAAACCTGTTATCCCAGTTCACGCGGATATTCTGCGGCTTGTCGAGATAATCAGAGAAGAGCACCAACTGTGAAGTATATTTGAAATTGTCATTGATCTGAAGCTTTCCATCGATCTTTATCTGCGCACCGAACTCGAACCTTGCCGAACGATAAGCGTCACCGGAAGTCTTGGCAGCGACAAAGGCCTCGTAACGCGCTTTCTCATCCCCTACCAGAGCAGCTGCATCAGCACTGGAAAGCTCATTCAGACTCTCGTATTTCTTCTTGAGTTCCATACTGTAGGACTTCCTCAGGCTCTCATCCGTAACGACCACGAAACCTCCTGTAAGAGGAGCGACATTGACAGTAAGCCATTTGGTAGGAACCCAGTCAATACCGAGCGCGATGTTGGTATAGGCAGGAGCGAAGAAACCGGACTTGAGTTTCCTGCTCTGCTTCCAGTCGGACTTGCCAGGCTCCCAATCGTCCGCAGCACCGGCCGGCTTGGACGGCATAGGATAGTTGTAACTGTTAGAGAACTGCGACTTGAAGTTGAACTGAGCGGAATAGTTCAATGTCTGCAAAGCCTTGTAGCCGAACTTGCCCTCATAATACATACGGTCATCGCTCTTCTGTATGAACGGCTTGTCCTCAGAATACAGGAAACCGTAATCGAGCTGAAGTCGATTGTTGAAGAACAGGTCTTTCTTCTTGTAGTTAGCATTCGCATCAATGAAAGACTTCAGTGTCACGTTGTTATAACCGCCGGCAGCCCAGTTCGTCAGACTTGTCTGTCCGAAATCCAGTTTCGTAAGAAGGGAATTCGTCCAATATCTCGGTTTAGGTGTCTTGACTACAGCTTCAGGAGCGCCCGCAATCGCCTTGGCAGCCTCTTCAGCAGCCTTTTGCGCATCAGTGACATCCTGTGCATATACAGATGTAAATGCCAATGCGGACAAGCACATCAAAAGGATTCTCTTCTTCATGAAATATTCACTAATAAGCGATTGCAAATACAACTCTCTCGTGTGAAGGCTTGCCGGAATAGATATCCGTGCCTTCTTCCTTACATACGACGCTATCTACAGGAATACATCTGATGGTAGCCTTGGTTTCATCCTTGATCTTCTGCTCAGTCTCGGCAGTACCATCCCAGTGGCAGAGCAGGAACTTGCCCTGAGTGATCTTCTCCTTGAACTCCTCCCAGGAATCGCATTTCTCGATACGTGAGTTTCTGAAATCCAACGCCTTCTGATAGATATTGTTCTGAATATCCACGAGCAGGTCCTCGATATACTTGTCAATGCCCTCCAGCGAAACCGTCTTCTTCTCAAGTGTATCGCGGCGGTGTACCTCCACCGTATCATTCTGCAAGTCACGTGCACCGAGGGCAAGCCTTACAGGCACTCCCTTGAGTTCCCATTCAGCGAACTTGAAGCCCGGACGCAATGTGTCACGGTCATCGATCTTCACAGTATGTCCGGCAGCCTCAAGAGCCTTCTTGATTTCATTCATCTTGTCGAGAACGGCATTGTGCTCCTCCTCGCTTCTGTAGATAGGAACCATCACCACTTCGATCGGAGCCAGAGCCGGAGGGAGAACCAGACCGTTGTCATCGCCGTGAGCCATGATGAGCGCACCCATAAGACGGGTGGAAACGCCCCAGGATGTAGCCCACACATACTGCTGCTTGCCTTCCTTGTCGGTGTACTGCACATCGAACGACTTGGCAAAGTTCTGGCCGAGGAAATGTGAAGTACCTGACTGCAGAGCCTTTCCGTCCTGCATCATCGCCTCGATAGTGAGGGTATCCAATGCGCCGGCGAATCTCTCGTTAGGGCTCTTGTGGCCTACAATGACCGGGAGAGCCAGATAGTTGCGGGCAAAGTCAGCATAGACATGGACCATCTTCACTGCTTCTTCCTGAGCCTCCTGTGATGTAGCGTGAGCCGTGTGGCCTTCCTGCCAGAGGAACTCTGCGGTACGGAGGAACAGACGGGTACGCATCTCCCATCTGACGACATTGGCCCACTGGTTGCACATGATAGGAAGATCCCTCCATGATTTGATCCAGTTCTTGTATGTACTCCAGATAATTGTCTCGGATGTCGGACGCACTATCAGTTCTTCTTCAAGTTTCGATGACGGATCCACTACCACGCCATTGCCTTCAGGATCATTCATGAGCCTGTGATGTGTCACTACCGCACATTCCTTCGCAAAGCCTGCGACATGCTCAGCCTCACGGCTGAAGAAAGACTTGGGAATGAACAATGGGAAATAAGCATTGACTGCGCCTGTTTCCTTGAATTTCGAGTCCAGCACGTGCTGCATCTTTTCCCATATAGCATAGCCATAAGGCTTGATTACCATACATCCCCTTACTGCGGACTGCTCCGCCAGATCTGCCTTGATGACCAGATCGTTGTACCACTGAGAATAATTCTCTGTGCGCTTAGTGACCTCTTTTGCCATATTCTTATAGAAAGTCTGCGTTTTTTTTCGAAATTTGCATCTATATATAGAACCGGGCGTAACCCGGGTCTTTGCAGACGCAAAGATACTAATTATTAAATTAACAAGAGACTGTAATATGAAACGTGTTCTTGCTTATTTACTGCCTCTTATTTTCGTCCTCGCCTCCTGCGGGACAGCATCGCAGTATGCGCAGCAGAGGTATGCGGACGGCATATACGAGCGTTTTGAACC
>OJAM01000972.1_pt1 | contig 10912 bp, 9 predicted proteins | sample 1589071 | NCBI WGS metagenome assembly OJAM01 (sample SAMN03283243) | human gut metagenome | biome: human-associated habitat; material: feces | host: Homo sapiens | place: Peru | collected 2012
ATCGCTCCACCGCTGCATTAAATTGCAGCAGTTCATATCGGTCGAAGCTCTCCAATTGCTTCCCGAGCCAGTCCAGTTCGTCCACGTTTGCCATCGTGCCAATTAACCGTTCCAGAGCAGGGCAGTCTGCCGTGCCAATGTCTGCAACGAAGCAGTCCTGCTCCACCACCGCGCCGCTCTGAATTCCATTCAACGCACGAATCGTTTCCTCGTATTGAGCTTCCGGAATTGGGAACTCGACTGTGACAGTTCCCAATTCTGGGATATTGTTATTTTTCAGCGATGCTTTGAACAAGAATCCGTCTCCTTCCATTGATTTCTTCCATGTCTGTCAGCACGCAGCTGCCATTTCCGTGGTCACACTGAAAACCGTGCGCCATGTAATTGCAGTGCTGACAGCGTTCATAGTCGCTGCACACCAGCGGCTCCGGTGGGTCACGCGGGCAGTCCGGCGCACACCGGCTGATGTGCAGATTCCAGTGCTTTGATTTATCTACAATGATCGTTCACCTCCAGAACGCAAAAAAGCCGGGACTTCTGAAAAGAAATCCCGGCTTTCCTTGAATATTACATTGTCTGCCCCATTGTGAGGTGCTGCTCCTGTTCCTGCTGCGGTAGAAGCCGCTCGATCTGCTCCTGCACACTTTGGAGCTGCTTTTCTTCGGCATACGAGAGCGTCGCGTCATCCTCCAGCGCAAACTCACAGGCATCCCGGATCACGGCAAGCTGCTCGTCTGAAAAAAGGCGCTGGCTCTCCACCAGACCGGCGCGGACAGCGAAGTCCTGCTTTGCCGCTTCGTAGTTTTCCATGAAATAATGCCCAGCGTGGACGCCCTGCCGGTCAAAGTCCCATTCCCACGTCACGAACCGAGCGCCCTTTTTGCCGAGCTGCCCAGCCAGCACCGCGTCACCAAAATCCGCAAGTACCTTGTAGGTATCTTCAAGGCCAACAGCTTTCAGCGCAGGCGCGCGTTCAAAGATCCGCATATACTCCTTGACCTGCCCGGCAGCCTGTATCACCGTCCGAAGCTGCCGATCCACTTCAGCCCCCGTAATATCCGCTGGTCGGAAACGGATGATGCCGTCTCTGTCAACCGAGCAGAGCGGCTTCTCGTTCCATTTGACGTGAATCAACCCGTCCTCCAGCAGCCTTGCATCCAGCTCCCTGTGCAGGAGCTTCTGTTCTACCTCTCGCAGAAATCGTTCCTTCTGCGGTGTGAGCTCTTCGTTCATATCATACCTCCAATCTTTAGCGCCCTTTTTGAACGCAAAAAGGGCGCTGGTCATTGGTTCGTGAAAACCAACAATCCAGCGCCCATAACTTTGTGAAAGATTTTTCTTCGTTTTTTCCGGAATCTCGCCGCCGCAGCCCTCTGAAAAAGGGCGCTGACAGCAAAAATCCCTTGAATATGGAAAACCAGAGGTTCAAAACCCCTGCCACCCGTGATTTCATCTATGCTGCGTTCTAAGAATTTTGAGAATAAAAAATTGCCGAACCCATTGAGATGACTGGCTTTTTCGCCATTTCATCTATAGTGTTCGGCAATCATGGTCCGAGTGACTGGATTCGAACCAGCGGCCTCTTGAACCCCATTCAAGCGCGATACCAAACTTCGCCACACCCGGATAGCTATTGAATTAGCTTATGTATCATAGCATATCCGGGTGGGTTTTGCAAGAGGTATTTTTATTTTTTACGCCAGCAGCTTTGCGGCGGCTTCGGCCAGGCGGGCGAGTTGGGCGTTTGCCTGCTCCACGGTCGGCTTGACGGCGGACAGGTAGGCCTTGATCTTCGGCTCGGTGCCGGACGGGCGGATGATGACCTTGCTGCCGCCGGGCAGGCGGTATTCCAGCACGTTCGCTTTCGGCAGGCCGGTGCCCTCGGCCTCGTAATCCGTATAGCCCTCGACCGGAAGTCCGGCGATCTCGCGCAGCGGCTGCGTGCGCAGGCCCTGCATGAGACTGGCCATCTTCTCCATGCCCGTCTCGCCCGCAAAGGCAAAGCTCTTCTGGGCGTTGCAGTAGCAGCCAAACTCGGCATAGAGCGCGTCGATGGCGTCGCCGAGCGTCATGCCCTTTTTTGCGTACCACGCGGCCGCCTCGCAGATGAGGAGCACAGCGTTGACCGCGTCCTTGTCGCGTGCGTGCGTACCGGACAGGTACCCGTAGCTCTCCTCAAAGCCGAAGATATAGCGCTCCGGATGGCCGCCCTGCTCCAGCAGGGCGATCTGCTCGCCGATATATTTGAAACCCGTAAGCACGCGGCGCAGCTCGACGCCGTATTTTTTGGCGACAGCTGTGACCATATCGGTCGAGACAATGGTGGTGACAGCGACGGGATTTTCCGGCATCGTGCCATTCGCGATGCGGCTGCGGCAGATGAAGTCCAGCAGAATGACGCCCATTTCGTTGCCGGAGATGAGCCGGTAGCCGCCCTTTCCGTCCGGCACGGCGGTGCCGCAGCGGTCGCAGTCGGGGTCGGTACCGATGAGAATATCGGGGTGGACGCGGTCGCAGTACTGAAGGCCCAGCTCCATGGCCTGCCGGATCTCCGGATTCGGATACGGGCAGGTCGGGAAATGACCGTCCGGCTGCTCCTGCTCCTTTACGATGGTCATGTTCCGGATGCCGAGCTTCTGCGTCAGCTTTTTGACGCATTCAAGTCCCGCGCCGTTGAGCGGCGTGTAGACGAGCTTCAGGTTTTCAATTCCCTCGCCGCTGCCCACGCGCTGCGCATAGACGGCGTCGACAAACGCGTCCAACACCTCGTCGGGGATGTACCGGATGCTTCCGGCGGCCAGCGCCGCGTCAAAGTCCGTGGTCTTCGCGCTGGTGAAATAGTCCATGTGCTCCAGCAGCGCGACCACGCGCTTTGCCGCCTCCGGCGTCATCTGACAGCCGTCGGAGCCGTAGACCTTGTAGCCGTTGTATTCCGCCGGGTTGTGGCTGGCCGTGACGCAGACGCCGAGCCCGCAGTGCAGGTGACGCACGGCGAAGCTCAGCGCCGGGACAGGCTCGAGCCGGGGATAGAGGTACGCCGTGATGCCGTTGGCGGCGAAGACCGCGGCTGCCTCGCGGGCGAAGACGTCGCTCTTGATGCGGCTGTCATGGCCAATGGCGACGGTCTTCGGCAGCTCCGTCTCGTTGAGATACTGTGCAACCGCCTGCGTCGCGCGGCGGATCACGTAAATATTCATCCGATTCGTGCCTGCGCCGAGCACGCCGCGCAGACCCGCCGTGCCGAATTCCAGATCGCGGTAGAACGCGTCGGTGACCTTCTCCGCGTCGGAGTGCATCGCGTCCAGCTCTTCCCGCAGTTCCGGCTCCAATCCCTGCTGCGCGAGCCACTGCGCATATCGCTTTTCTGCCAGTTCCATATCTGTAAACCTCCGTTTTTCAGTGTGATAGTTTATATGCTTAAGCCAGCGTGCCGCCGATGGCGTTCGGCATGGATGCGCCGGCTTCGATCAGCGGCAGGTACCAGTCGTCGTAGAAATACGGCAGGCGCGTCTCGTCGTCCGTGCGCACATCCTCCCAATCCATGCCCCAGGGGCGCAGATAGACCGTATAGACGAAGGAATCTTCGCTGTTTTCCGGGTCTGTATAGACGCCGGAGATGCAGATCATCTCAGAATACGGCATGGACTCGGATGGGGCCGCGTCAATGTACCACGCGTCCGCGCCGTCCAGCGAGCAGTCAAAGAAGCTGCCGCCCGTCGAAACGAGCCGTCCGCTCGTCGTCAGATCGGTGCTCGCCTGCACCTGTGCATCGGCGATGATCTGTCCGGCCTCGCAGGAATCGTCCCACATGGTGAGCGTTCCGCTTCCGTCCGCGTCAAGCTCGATCTGTGCGCAGGCATCCCACCAGCTGCCTGCGTTGTCTTCATAAGCGCCGGTCCCGGATTCGATCATCCACCAGCCGTACCAGCTGCCGTTCCAGAAGGCCGTCTGCGAGACAGCATTCATTGAGGGATCGACCGGCTCTGCCGGCTGATAGGACGCGAAAAGGCTCCTTCCCACCAGCCCCCAGAGCACGGCGGACAGCACCAGAACGCCTGCGATGATCCCGATCACCAGCGGTGCTTTGGATTTTTTCTTCGGCTTCTGCGGGGGCGCACTCTGCGCCGCAGGCCGCTCCGGCGGGGGAGGGAAGCCGTCTGCGCGTGTGGTCTGCGGCTGTGCGGGTTCGGGCTGTGCGGGTTCGGGCTGCGTCAGCTTTGCGCCGCATTCCGTACAGAATTTCGCTGTTTCCTCGATTTTACTTCCGCAATAGGGACAAAACGCCATGGTCGGTTCTCCTTTCTTATTTCGCCGTCCCGAATGAGTCCGGCATATCGGCAACGCCCCGCGCAAGCAACGGCGCGTACCAGCTGTCGTAATCTGGCGGGAGCATATTGCGGTACAGACAGCCGCTCGTGTCGCCGGTGCGCACATCCTCCCAGTCCGTGCCCCACGGACGCAGATAGAGACGGAAGCGCACCCAGCCGCCGTTTTCATCCTCCGCACGGCCGGAAATGCAGATCATATGGTCAAACGTATGTACCTCCGACACGCCAGGATCGCAGGAAAGCCCATTCGTCAGATCGCAGTCCAGATACGTGCCGGAGTCCGCCGTCATGTGCCCGGCGTCGGTCGTCCCCGCCGAAAACGTGACGCTTGCCCGGAGCAGAAGCTCGCCGGGTTCATTCTCCGTATCCCAAACGGTGAGCATTCCTGCATCCCCGCGCACGCTGATCTGCGCGCAGGCATCCCATGCGGTGTCCTTCAGGTATTGCAGCTCCTCGCTCGCATCGGTAACAATGTGCCAGCCGTACCAATCCCCGGCCCAATAGGCCGCGTGATCCGGCGCTGCATCCGCGTCCGGCTCCTGTGCCTGCTCCGGCAGACTGTCCGGCAGCGGAAGCGCGGCGGAGGCCGTTCTGGAAAAGCTCATACGGATATCAGCGTCAAAAAAGCCGATGGTGACCGTGTTTGCGTCGATCGTTCCTTCGCAGCGCGCGCTGCCCATTGTCAGCGTGAGCCGTCCGCCTGATGTTTCCCATTCGACCGCGGCGGCTTCACCGTCCACGCAGAAAACGCCCTCGCCGCCTGCGTTCAGCGTGAGATAGGTCTGGCCGCTGTAGACCTCGCCGATCGGCTGCCAGTCTCCGCCATAGACGCTGACCTGCTCGCCATGGAAGGTTCCGAGGCCCACGGCGGGCCGCGTTTCACGCTTACAGGCGCAGAGCGTCAGGAGCAGCACGGCGGCGATCAGAAGCGTGCCCGCCCGTTTCATCCAGCCACTCCCCTTCTGTCTGTTTCTCCTGTTTTCAGTATACAACAGCTGCCAAAAAAGCGCAAGAAAAAGTGCTGCCGCGCATCACAGCTTGAGCTGGCGGGCGGCGCATTCGTAGGCCGTTTTGTAGTCCTGGAGTTCGCGGGCGGCAAGCTCCATCGCCTGCAGCAGCTCCCGTTCGAGCAGCTTTGGCAGCGGGCCTGTCCGTTCGGCCTGCCGCAGCGCGGTCATAGCCTCCGCGTACCGGCCGGAGGCCGACGCGAGGCGTGCCTGCAAAACGCGGTATTCCGCCCGGCTTTCCTCCGGCGGCATGGGGACTGCGCGAAGCTCCGCCTCTGCGGTGGCCGTCTTCCCGCGTTCAAGCTGATAGCGGGCCATGGCCAGATGGTACCGGGCGCGGACGGGCTGCGCGGCATAGGCCTGCCGGTAGTCCGCAAAAGCGGCCTCCTCCTGTCCCAGCCCCGCGCTTTGTGCACACCGGGCCAGAATGTCCCACAGGTGCAGCATAAGCGCTGCACTTGCATAGAGGCTGCCGTTGTTCCATGCAAGCCCCCGCTGGGCCAGATGGCGCGCCGTGTCGAACCGCTCGGACTCCAGCGCCCGCTGCGCGCACTGCGCCGCGGCCATGGCCAGCGCCAGCGCCTGCTCGTCGTCCGGCGCGTGCTCCGGCGCAAGCTCAAGACAGGCGGCATACTCGCCGCTTTTCAGAAGTTCCCGCAGCCGCTGCGTGCGCCCGGCCTCCGCCTCCTCCTGCTCGTCCGCCAGCAGCCATGAGAGCCGGACGTTCAGCACCGACGCCAGATATTCCAGCGTCCCGACCGACGGCGAGGCCAGATCATTTTCGATCTGCGAGAGCATATTGCGCGTGATGCGGTCCCCCACGACCTGCGACTGCGTCATGCCGCGTGCAAGCCGCGTCTGCTTGAGCTTCTGTCCGAGCGTCATAGCACTGCCTCCTGCGTAAATGTCATTTACTCTGCATACATTCTATCATATTGCGCATCTGCCCGCAAGCGGCATCGCATAAACGATTGATTTTCCGCGCCCGCATGGTAAAATAGAGGTATCTGAACGAAAAGGATGGGCTTTGCCATGCAGCGACTTCTGATCCGCAATATCAAAACCCTCGTCTCCTGCGACGAGCAGGATACCGTATATGAAAATGTCGACCTCTACGCTGAGAACGGCATCATCCGCGCCATCGGCCCGAAGCTTGACCGGCAGGCCGACGAGGTGCTGGACGCCAGCCATATGCTGTGCTATCCGGGCCTTGTCAACACGCACCATCATCTGTACCAGCAGTTTTCCCGCAATCTGCCGCAGGTGCAGAATATGGAACTGTTCGATTGGCTTGCAATCGTATTCATATGCTGGATTACCGGCGGCTGGGTTGCGGGCTTTATAATCGCGGCGGTGCTTGCGGGGATAATCTTATGTTTATGTCGCGACACGTTGCCGGTAACGACGATACTTTGGACGTTCCTGTTCATACTGGGCGCAAACCGACACAAACTTCAAGGCATGGCGGGGCTTATCGCGGCGGTGCTTTTCATAGTTGTCGGTATTATCGTAAACGTTGTGAGATTCCGCCCGAATTTCCGCTTTATGAGTTATAAAACGGTAACGGCGACGACGGTTGCCATACTTGCGTTCTGCGCGACGGCGATGCTGTCGGGGATTGCAAGGGGCGAAAGGTATCTGAACTTTTCCGAGCACGGCTTATATGCGACGGTTGTCGGCGCGTTGTGCGTGATGCTGGCGCTTGGTTACGTCTTTTTCTCGGCGACGATATCGGGCGGCGAAGACGGCAAAAGGGTATTGAATCACCTTTTATTTCTGATGTTTGCGTCAAGCGTCGTCATCGTGCTGCAACTTATCGTATATTATGCGATGCGCGGTGGCGGATTCAAGGCGGTTATCGACGGATTTGTGCAAAAAGACGTCGAACTCGGCTGGGGCGGCCCGAACAATTACAGCATAATCCTGGCGATGATGACGCCCGCGACGTTGTATTTCGCCGTGAAAAACGGAAAATATTCGCCGTTGTATCTGATTTATGCCGTCGTGCAATACTTTTTCATATTTGCGTCGGCAAGCCGTGGCGCGATACTTTTCGGCGCGTTCGGACTTATCGCGTCGTTCGGACTTGCGATTTACAAAAGCGAATTCCGCGGCAGAATGATAATCACGACGGGCGTGCTGATGGCGGTAACGACCATCGTTCTGATGGCGAAAGCCGACGTCATTTACGACTCGATGGGCATATTTATGGGAAAAGCCCTGGACGAAAACGGACGTATTCCGCTGTGGAAAGACGCCTGGAAGAATTTCAAGGCAAATCCGATTTTCGGCACCGGGTTCGATTACTATCTCGGCGGACACAACGGCGGAAAATCCGACGGATATACGCCGTACTGGTATCATTCCACGTTTTTCCAGGCGCTTGCAGCAACGGGCATCGTCGGTTTTTTGGCGTGGGTAAATCTGGAAGTTTCGAGACTTCGCGCGTTCCTTACGAACGTCAGCCTTGAAAAGTGGTTTATGCTTTTCGGATACACGGTGTTCTGGCTGTACGGCATGGTCGACGTGTTTTATTACACGCCCAACGGGCTGCTTTTCCTGTTCGTCATCACGCTTGCAATCGAAAAGAGCGTCGAAAGCACAAAGCTTCGTCCGTACTCGCTTGTATATATCGAAAGGAAACGCCAGCAAAAATTGCTGACGAAAAATGCGGAAAATGAAAAATAGAAAGCCGTCGTTTTGCGACAAGACGTCGTTTTCGCTTGCGATGGCAGGGGTAAGCCGCGCCGTCGTCCTGAAAGAAACCGAAAGCACCAACGACGTCGCGAAAGAGATGCTGAAAAACGGTTGCCGCGACTTTGCAACGGTCGTTGCCGAAAGACAGACGAAGGGCAAAGGGCGAAGCGGAAAATCCTTTTATTCGCCCGACGAAACGGGGGCGTACGTCAGCGTCGCTTTGCACGCGTCTGACGACAAAAAACAGTACGTCACGATAATCGCCGCGCTTGCGACCGCCCGCACCGTTGAGGAATTTTCGGGCAGTCCCGCCTTTATCAAGTGGGTGAACGACGTATATCTTTTCGACAAAAAGGTTGCAGGGATTCTGGCGGAAAGGGTAATATCCGAAAGCGTCACCGGCGAAGTCATCGGCATCGGCACGAACCTGCAAGATCCCGACGACGGTTTTCCCGACGACATAAAAGACGTCGCGGGCTCGTTGAACCTTTTGACTGACAAACGTGCGGAATATATCGGCGCGCTTGTAAAAAACCTTCGGGACGAATATGAAAACTTTGACAAAAAGTCCGCCCTGAAAACCTTCCGCGAGAAATCGTATCTCACGGGGAAGGACGTAAACGTCCGGGATTTATTCGGCACGTATAAGGCGCGCGTTCTCGATATCGACGACGACTTCGGGCTTGTAGTGATGAAAGAAGACGGCGTGTCCGTTTTAAGAAGCGGCGTCGTAAGCATATCGGTAATAAGAGAAGAATAAAAACAAAAAACGAAAATTTTTAAGCCGTCGGAAGACGGTTTTTTTATTGCGCGGGTTTTATATTTCGGATTAAGGCAAAAATACGATATTATGATCAGAAGCGCAGACGTAATCGAAAAACTGAAAGCCGACGTATCGTCCGACGACTTTATCGCGCGCGATTTTTCGGCAGACGGCGCGGCGGGCGCGTTGCTTTACGTCGACGGAATGAGCGACAAATTGCTGCTGGAACAAAGCGTTGTGAAGCCCTTGCTTTCAATGAAGTGGGCAGGTGTGACGCTCGATGACGTAAAGAAACTTCCCTATGGCGAAGAAATCAAGGAAATCGAAGAAACCGCGGCGGGACAAACCGTCGCAAACGGCGATCTGGTGCTTGCGCTTGACGGGGCGGAGAAACTTTACGAAATCTCCCTTCGGAACTACCCGCACCGCGCCGTTGCGGAGCCGCCCACCGAAACCGTAATCAAAGGCCCGCGCGAAGGATTTACCGAAGAAATCAAAACAAACGTGTCGCTGGTCAGACGGCGTATTAAATCGCCGCGACTGAAAGTGAAAAAATTCACCGTCGGAAAATACGGAAATACAACCGTTATGATGGTTTACATTGACGATATTGTCGATAAAGACGTTGTTTTGCGAATATCCGAAAAAATCAAATCCATAAACATCGACGGCATAATCGACGCGGAATACGTGTCACGGTTTGTCTGCGAGCATGCGGGCAGCATTTTCAATCAGTCGGGAATGACCGAAAAATCCGACATTGTCAGCGCAAAAATTCTGGAAGGACGGGTTGCGCTTTTCATCGACGGCACGCCCGTCGTCATAACTTATCCTTACGTTTTGCTGGAAAGTTTTCAGGACGGATACGATTATTACGTCCAGAACAAGCGCGCCACGATGCTAAGGCTTATCAGGATTATCGGCGCGTTTATGGCGGTGTTGCTGCCGGGGCTTTACGTCGCGTTTCAGGAATATCATTATCAACTGATGCCGCTGAAATTTCTCATATCCCTGCTTAACAGCGTGTCGGGGATACCTTTCACACCGCCGATGGAAATGTTGTTTGTCCTTGCGCTTTTCGAGGTGCTGAATCAGGCAAGCGTCCGTATGCCGCGATACGTCGGCACCGCGCTTTCGATCGTCGGGGCAATCGTTCTCGGCGAAACGGCGGTAAACGCCGGGCTTTTAAGCAGTCCGACGGTGCTGGTGATTGCGATTTCGGCAATCGGCATAAACTGCGTGCCCGACCTTGTGGATACTTTCAGCATTTTGCGGCTTGCGGTGCTGATTACGGGAAGTATTCTGGGGCTTTTCGGCATCGTCGTATTTTCGATGGGGCTTATTGCATATTTGTGCGGACTGGACAGTGTCGGTTCGCCTTATCTTGCGCCGTTCGCGCCGATGATAACCGCCGATTTCAAGGACGCCGTCGCAAAGGAAAACCTGTTGTCGTTTGAAAAGCGGCCGTATTCCGTGCCGACGAAAAACAGAAGGAGAATGCGCCGTGACAGATAATCGGAATTTAATTTATACAAGGCAATTCGCGCTGCTCGCGTTCGCGACGTGTCTGACTTTTCGGGTGTCGAGGTTGCCGCCGCTTATGCGACAGGCTGTCGGCACGAACAATCTTTTCGTGCTTTTACTGTATCTTCTTCTGGACGCCGCGCAATTTTTCGTCGTATATAAATTCGTCGCAACGGGCGGAAAGGAAGCGATACAAGACACCGTGTTTTACAAGGTCGCGGGGGCAATGCTTTTCGTCAACTTTTTTATGAAAACGTTTATGGCGACGGCGGGAACGGCGGCAGTATCGGGAGGCACTGCTGCACAATTGTGCCTACAGCTTTTCTCTGGATCTGTCCGCCGGGACGATGGATGGGCTCTTCTGGGGACCGGCATTGCGAGACCGATGCCGTTTTGCCTTGACCGACGGTCCGATGCCTGTCACGGAAGCGCTTTCCGCCTTGCGGGAAGTGCTCCATCCGGTGGATCAGGCGGGGAGCCGCTCTTCCGGAGATGGGCTGGACATCTCCCTGCTTTTGCAGCGGTATGCCGCAGGAGAGCGGAACTGCGAGTATGACCACTATGACACCTTGCTGGGCAGATATATCCGCACC
>OJAM01000974.1_pt1 | contig 10900 bp, 7 predicted proteins | sample 1589071 | NCBI WGS metagenome assembly OJAM01 (sample SAMN03283243) | human gut metagenome | biome: human-associated habitat; material: feces | host: Homo sapiens | place: Peru | collected 2012
CATCTATCAGCTTCCCGCCGACAATGAAGAAGGCTGGGAGCGCCCCGCAAAGATCGAAGAGGTCAACGACATCGACGTCCTCAAGCCGTCCCGTCCCCTGCCCTCTGCCTTTGAGAGCTTCCTGCCCCTGCTGTTCCCCATTGTTCTGATCCTTCTGAACAATATCTTCTCCGCAGCGGGTATCGCCGAGACCGGCTTCGGCAAGGTCATCACCTTCCTCGGCACCCCGATCATTGCAGTCGGCATCGGACTTCTGCTTGCGATCTTTGTTCTCGGACGTAAGCTCGACCGCAAGACCGTCCTTGCAGAGATGGACTCCGGCATCAAGTCCGCAGGCATCATCATCCTCGTCACCGGCGGCGGCGGCGCACTGGGTCAGATCCTGAAGGACAGCGGCACCGGCAACTATGTCGCCGAGCTGCTCGCGGGCACGCCCATTCCCATCATCATTCTTCCGTTCATCATTGCAACGCTCGTGCGTTTCATTCAGGGCTCCGGCACCGTTGCCATGGTCACTGCGGCAGGTATCTGCGCCCCCATCCTGCAGGCTGCCGGCGCAAACATGATGCTCGGCGCATTCGCGGCTTGCATCGGTTCCCTGTTCTTCAGCTACTTCAACGACAGCTATTTCTGGGTCGTCAACAACCTGATGGGCTTTAAGGAGACCAAGGAGCAGATTCGCAACTGGTCCGTCACCTCAACGATAGCTTGGGCAGTCGGCTTCATCGAATTGCTGATCCTAAGTATTTTCCTGCATTGATCACTTTTCCGCACCGCTGCGGACTGTCCGCGTTGTCCGCAGCGGTGCATCCCTTCCAATATGCCCCGATCGCTATAAGGTAAGTCATCCCCCGTCCGACGGTCTTGTCGGACGGGGGACAGTTGCTTTCATGCGTAAAAATCCGATTCACGGCACTTTATTATAAAACCTTTTCAAGCAAGTCTGATCTGCTTCAGAGAAGCGTCTCGGAGAGGACGGCATCCGCTTGTTCGCAAGGCGTATCGCCCGCTTGAACCGATTGCTTCCGATTGCGCATTTTGCGGATTTCCCGCAGAACAAGGCGTATCAGGAGGCATAGGAGCGATACGCCGATCACGATACAGAGCGCCGCGAGGAGGCAGAGGTGGCGTTGGGTCTGTTGGGCGGAAAACTCCCACGGAGGCGTATTTACCGCTTCCTGCTGCGCCCCGAAAAAGAAGCTGATCGCCGCGGTCCAAAGCGCTGCGATTTGAAAGCGGTCGGTGCAGTCGGTGATCACTGCCGTACCCAGCGCGGCTTGAACCGTTTGCTCCGCAAAGCCGGTATAGTATTCCGGCAGAATGAACTCATAAAAGGTGACGGGCTGCGCGGCGGTGATTTTTGTATAGATTCGAGCCGTGCCGCCGAATGCCCGCGCGTTGACGGACCCTTGCGGCTCCGCTATGACTGCCAAAACCCGACTGATTCCCTCTCCCACGGTAATATACTCGCCGATACACTGATTGGAGCCGAAAAGCTGCCACGCCGCCTCTTCGTTTAAGATTGCCACATCGTCTTCAGATTGAAAGGAAGCAGCCGCGCCGTTTGCCGCGTCAAAGGAATGTAACCGGAAAAAATCCGAGGAGACGCGATACACTTCCACCTGCGTTCTCCGCTTCGCAAAGGAGGCCTCCGATTCCTCCCGGCTTCCGTAAGCGCAGAGAATGTCGTCCTCAAGCTCGGCCTGCAAACGGCGCGACGTGTCGGCGGCTTCCTCTGCGGTGGAGGCGTTTGGAAGAAACGCCGCGATTTGCCGGAAGGGCGTTGTGCTTTCGCCTTGCCAGCGTTCGGCTTCCTTTTGCAGCGATTGATGACCGACCAGCGCCTGCATATACAGCAGCATTGCCGCCAAAATCACCAGCAAAGCTGCGGGAATGCACCATTTTCTCATTGTGCCTCACTCCCGAACCGCACCGCCATGCCCGAAGAAAGCGGCTTGCTGGACAAAACGACCACATACTCCCCGGCGTTCAGGCCATCAACGGCGGAATAGCGGTCGTCGCTGCGCACAACAGTGACATCTACCCGCTGAACATAGCTCCGCGAACCGAGGGCAGTCGCTTTCGTCGTGACCGTAAAAACGAACACGCCGCGCGAGTCCTCGAAGAGTGCTTCATTCGGAACCACCGCGTCATGCAGTGATTTTTGCAGCGAAATCGCCACGCTCAATGCCTGTCCTGCGGCGGCATCCTCCCCCTCCACGGAAAACACCAGCGTTTTACTGTTCAGGGGGTCTGCCTCGTCCGGCAGGATTTGGGAAAGCTGCACGGAAATATCGCCGACGCGCTGATTCGTGACTGCCGCCTCGGTGCCGACCGTCAATAACAGCGCCTTTTCGATCGGGACGGAAAATTGCAGGCGATAGCTGCCGTTGCCGCCGTGCACGGTCGCTAATACGGCGCCCGTCTGAAATTCTGCCTCCGCCGACAGGCTGAAAACGACGCCGTCCTCCGACGCGCGAATTTCTTGTTTGCCGAGAAGAGCTTCTTTTTCGGCAATTTCCTTCTTTAGGTCGTTAATTTCTTCCTTTTGCCGATTTAACTGTAAGGATGTAATTTCGCTGCCGATCTCGGACGCCCGCTGCTGCTCGTAGAAGGATTCCAATGCGCTTCTTGCGGAGAGCACCTGATTTTTGCATTGTACTGATTCTGTACAGCCGACATACTCCGCTTCCAAAGCAAGGAGTTTACTGTTGATTTGATCGACCGATGCCTGTGCAGCGTCAACGGCGGGCTGATAGGCTCGCTGCCGCTCCTGCAAGGCGGTTTGCGCGGCATAGTGCGAATTTTGGCAGACATTTACTTCGGCACTTGCTTTTTCCAGCTCTGCAGATGCCGCCTCCCAAAGGCTACGGTTCGTTTCTTTGGGGTCCGCCTCAAAGAGACTGTGATAATAGCTTTCATTTGCCTGCGCATTTTGCTGCCAGCTTTGCGCATCGGATAACGCGACCTGTGCCTCAGTGAACGCCGCACGGTATGCTTCCACGGCATTGTCATAGGCCTTCTGCGCGGCGGTCAGGGTCTCGTTCGCCGTGGCAGCCTCTTTGTCGAGCGCGGCGCGTTTTTCGCCGTATTCCTCGCAGCGGCGCAGTGCCGTCTGTGCCGCCGACAGGGAATTCTGGAGCTGCTGGAGCTGTAACGCCTCTGCTGAACCGCGCCGGACGGAAGCGCTGAGAAGCGCCTGCTCATAGGCGGCCTCTAAGTTATCTAACTGGTCCGTCAAAATCTTTAGGGAGCCGTCGTCCTCGTACTCGACGGTCATAAGCCGCTGCCCGGCGGTGACTTTTTCGCCCTCGGTCACATCAACCGAGATCAGCTTTCCGCTGAATTCGGCGAGGATGTTTTCCGGCGAGGCTGCCTGTGTTACGTCGTTTCCGGTCACGACCGGCACGATCGTTCCGGAGGTGACGCTTTTGACCGAAACCTCCGGCAGCGACCAGTTACGCAGCGTATTGGAGAAGAACGTGATCAATAGCAGCACGACAAAAAATGCGATCGCCGCAATTTTTACCCACTTTCTCTTTTGCATTATTTTACGCCTCCTGTTGTAAGTCCATCCTCCAAATGCTGCTCGCCGCCCAAAAACAGCAGCAAACACGGAATCAAATAGACAACGGCAGATGCGAACGCGACGCCCGTGTCGGTCTGGTTGATTTGATAGATCGTTACGGAGAGGGGCCACAGGTCCGTACTTTCTAACAGGACGAGCGGCATCTCCACCATATTCCAGTAATCAAAGAAGATCAACATGCCAACGGAAACGAGCGCGGATTTGCACTGGGGCAGATAAATTCGGGTGAAAATCACCCATTCCCCCGCGCCGTCCAGCCGCGCCGCCTCCGCATAGCAGCTCGGAATACGGCGCATACTCCGTTCCAGCAAAAATACGCCGAAGGAGGAAAAAATACCGGGGAGCAGAATCGCCCACATACTGTCATAAATTCCCAGCCATTTGCAGACCAGATAGTTCGGTACTAACGTGACTTGCAGGGGCAATAGGGCCAGAAGAATGTAGCCGAAGGTGATCGCCCGACGGGAGCGGCTGAGCGATTGCGAGAGCCAAAATGCCGCCATTGCCGAAACTGCGGTTTGCAGGAGCGTGATCGGGACGGCATAGAACAGGGAATTCCAAAACTGCTTCAAATACTCCGGACTGTTGAAAAGGAACGTGTTATATTGCTCCAAGCTGACCATATCCGGAATGAATTTCAAAACGACCTGCTCGTTGATGTAAGCGTCCGTGCCGGTGCCGATGGCTGCCGCATAGCTGCGATCGATCTCGTCTGCGGACATAAAGGAATTGGAGATCGTCAGAACAATGGGGAGCGCAAACAGCAGAGCGAAGATCACAAGCGTGACCCACGAACAGTCCCTTCTGCGCCGCTTTCTTTTATTCATTTTCCAAATCCTTTCCCAAGCGTTGCTCTGCGCGCAGAAGCGCAGTGATAAAGAGCCCCGTCACCGCCGTCAAAAGAATTGCGGCGCTGCACAGCTTCGGGTAATCCAGCGAACGGAAGGTATTGTTCATGAAATGCTGCAGCAAATACAGCGTGTCAAAGGGGTACGCGCCGGTCAGCAGATAAACCTCGCGGAAAATTTTTACCGCCGCCATATAGCTCATGAGCGAAACGAAGAAGACGGACGGCGCAAGGAACCGTATTTTGATATAGAAAAAGCATCGGAACGGTCCCGCGCCGTCCAGCCGCGCCATGTCCAAATAGTTCCGCGGGATCGACGCAAGCGCCGCGGTGAGGAGGATGGTGTGGTAGCCGATATTTTTCCACAGGCAAAGCGTGATCGTTACGATTTGGCTGAAGGAGGAGTGAAACCAGTCCACATTCAGGTTGAGCAGCGCGTTCAGCGTTCCGTTTTGGTGAAAGAGCACCTGCCATACCAGCACGACCGACGCGGTCGGGACAAAGAACGGGCTTAAAAACGCTGCCCGCAGCGAGCTTCTTGCGGAAATGGAGCGCTCAAGAATCAGTGCCAGCCCCAGCGGAAGCAGAACCCCGAGCGGCACGGTGATGAGCATTTGGAGCGCCGTATTCTTTGCGGCAAGGAGAAACGCGGAGTTTCGGAACAGCTTCAAGTAGTTCTGAAGTCCGACAAAGCTGCCGCCGACTGCCCTTGACTGAACGCTGTAATATAAAATCACGCCGAACGGCAGCACATAGAACAGCAGAACACCGGTCAGGCTCGGCAGCAGAAACGCGATCGAGCTGTGCCTGTGATGCAGCCCCCTCCGAAGTCGGTCCCTCATCATCCCTGCTCTGCGAGATAGATCGTTACTCGGCTTTGGATACGCTCCGCCGCCTGCTGTGCGGTGCAGTCACCGTTGAAAAATACCAATGCCTCCTCCATGACAATGATGCCGACCTCGTCCGTGGTATTCGATGTCATAAAATGGTCGCTCTGCTCTACTATATTTTGAAATGCGTTGCAGGCATCAACGAAGCCCTGCTGCGCCGCCGCGCTATAGCTGTCGGGGTTTTCTTTGAAGTGCTTTTCCGATGCGGCAATGTAGTACTGCATGATCTCGTCAAACCAATCGCGAAGGATCGGGAAGCCATCAACGGTGTCATAACCCATTCCCATATTGGAAGGTACGCCCGTCTTGCCGTCGGTCGGTGCGAATTCCCAACTGTCCTTGGAGAACATGAAGCTCAAAAAGGCTGCGCAGCCCTCCGCATTTTCGGTGGTTTGGACGGCGGCAAGAAAGCAGGAGGGGGAAAGGCAATAGCCGAGCTTCTGCTGCGTCGGAAGCGGGATAGAGGTCAGCGCCGAACGTCCCTTGAGTTCATCGGCAACACAAAGGGCTTGATACGCTACCGGCGTCGTAAGGAAGTAACCGATTTGCAGCGCTCGCGATTCCGGATGATTTGCCGAGACTTCTTCGTGCGTCATGACAAACCGATCGGCAAAGGTGAGCACCGACAGAAATTCCTCCGAATCAAAGGAAGCCGTTCCCGTGGTATAATCCACCCACGAGACACCGCTTTCATAAAGAATATTGCTTAAAATTTGTGTCTTGGTCTCCTTCAGGAAGATGTCCGGCTCTGCTTCCGCTGCACGCTGTGCAAACGCGGCGAAATCGTCCGGCACGGTCTGATCTGCAAAATCGGACGCGGGGCAGAACGTAACGACCGGAAATACATACTGCGGCAGGAAGCTGCATACGCCGTTGCAGCGCGACATTTCCACGATGTTCGGCAGCGCCTGCTGAAGAATGTCCGGTGTCAGCTCCTCCAGCGACAGCAGCAGGTCTTTTTCCGCATAATTGCGGATGACGCCGTACGACTCCACGGCGATCAGGTCGATTTCGCCGTTGACCAGACCTAAATTCAAGGCGCTCTGGTCCGCGTACTGCTTCACGCTGACCGAAATCGCGGGATGGCTCCGGTTAAACTTTGTGATCGAAGCACTCAGCATCGCAGCCGTGCTGTCCAAGCAGCCGATGGTAAGGACTTGACCCTGTGTTACGGTCGGATAAAACGGCGTCAGTGCCGATTGGGAAAGCGAGAGAAAGCCCCCGTCGCCATACGGGACCATCCGAATCTGAACGGAGAGGTCTACCCCAAGCTCCGAGGGGACACACAGCTTGTCGGAGGGGGTGTCGAGGTCGGCAAGGTAACCGTCCGTCAAAATGTAAGTTGCCGTTTCGGTCGTGCAGCTTCCTTGTATCAATGAGGGGAATTCGGTGCCGTCGGTGGCGGAAATGCTGACGGTATCCTGCGATATGGGGACAAGGCGGACCTGCACGCGCTGTGCCGTGTCCGTGCCGGAGGCCTCCCGCGAAACGAGCTGCACCTGAAGCTGTCCGTCCACAGAAATCAGACCCGCCGCGCTCCATGCGGTGCCGTCGAGCGGAAGGTTGACCGACTGACCGTCAATATAGAGCTGGTTATCCACGCAGAGGAAAAACGTACCGTTGCACACCGCAAAATCTACGCTGTTGTGATATGCCCGCGGTTTGATCTGTGTTTCCGAATACAGCGTGCCGTCGCAAAAAACAGCTAAAGAATGGTCCTCGTCATTGCTCTCGTTTATGCCGAGCACATAAGTGTGCCCGTCCTCTACGGCAAGCGCTTGCGGGAAGTCCACGGCAAGGGGTTCCCGCGCCGTTTCCTGCAGGTCTTGGTCCAAGCGGATGCAGACAGCCTGTTCGCCGTTGCACAGCAGAGTATACCCCGTGTCGGTTTTCGCAATATCCACAAACGTCAGGCTATCAAAATCAACGTTGTCGATCTCCGTGAGGGCTTCGGACGGCGCGGAAGCCTCCGTGGGAGCATTGGGACCGCAGCCTGTCAATAACAGGCACATTGCAAGAGCTGCGATGGCGATGTTCTTTAATTTCATAAGGATCTCCTTTTCTTGTCGCAACGGATACGGATGGTGAACACTATCGTTGGCAGCACGCTATTTTACGCTCATCGGCATCCCCCTTCGGAGATGTCAAGCGCAATCGCTTTGGTGCAAATACATTCTTTCTTTGTATTTTTTGTAGTGTGTTTGCCGATCTCCGTTCGGACGCAGCCGCGATCGGCTTACGGCTGTCGCTTCGCGGTATTGCGGCGGTACGGTACCGGTTACCGACGCAATCGTCCGGTATAACAAACGCTGATCAGACGTTCGCCGTCGGAATTTTTCGTCATTTCGGCATAACGGGGGAATTGCCCTCTTGAAAAGTCCCTTCACTTATATAGACACACAAAATCGGCATTTCGTTACAAGATTTTCAAAAAATTTCTTTCGTCAGCGAATTTTGGGTACGGGAAGGACAGTGCCTGCACGCAGCGGGGTGTGGGCGCCCCGCCCTACGAGTTCTATTGACAGTGCCTGTACGCGGGAAATTATTTTTTCTGCATTAAATTCTGTCGTGCCGTTGCGAGGGTGCAGAGCAGGGCGGCAAGGAGTAACAAAATCGCTTGGGCGGCGACGGTGAGGAGGAGCGTAGTCGGTTGGAGGGCGATGTTGCCCGACAGAACACGTTTAGTGACTGCGTCGTAAAGTCCCGCGCCGCCTGCCGCACCCAAAACGGCGGCAACAAGAATCAAAACGACCGCTGCACCGTACCTCTGCCGCCGAACAGCCCCTGCACGGACACCCAGCAGCCGCAGCTTCCTCGCGGGGTCTGCCGTTTGCCGCAAAAACAGGAAGAAGAACAGCGCCGCAACCAGCACGAACAACGCACTGCTGATAAGAACCATCCGTGCCGCATTATCTTGCATCACGTCCAGCGTTTCCGCCAGCACATTGTAATCCTGATCGAAATACGCAAACAGCCCGCCGCAATCGCGCTCCTTCAGCGCCGCCTCGAACTCATCCGCCTTGCCGTTCTCCAAAATCAAAGAGTACAGCAGGCTGTGCTCAATATTTTCGTACCGCTCCGCGTTCGGGACGGAGGCCTTGGGGAGAAAGATCGTGTTGGCGTTAAAGTTCTGCTCGCCCGTACCGAACTCGGGTGCGGAATAGATGCCGACGATTTTGAACTCCTTCTTGATACCGAGACGGTTTTCCTCTTTACACGGCTCGTAAACATTGCAGTTGACCTCCGAAAGAGAAAAGTCGCCGACCAGCATATTCTGCGTGCGCACCGACGAGCCGTAGAGGTCAAGCTCCAGCGTCTGCCCGACGGACAGATTGTTTTTTGCCGCGTAAGCTGCGCTGACAAGGCAGACATCCCCACCGTCCGCGTATTCCTGCGGCTCAAAGCTGCGTCCCTCAAAAACAGACGCGTCGCCCGTGTTGAACCAGAGCATACTCTCCAAATTATCGGTTAAAATGACCTCGGCGCTTTCGTAATTCGTCTTGCACAGCGGCAGGATCATGTCGCGCCAAATCGCGCCGTCCGCACTGTTTAGGAATTCCTCGACCGTGCCGGTATACTCCGCGCAGTAGGGCAGCGTTCCCTCGTCCATGCGCTGATAGAAGATGCCGTCCTCCCCCTCGACCATCGTCCAGGAATGAAGCATGTCCCATCTCTGATCAAGGTCATCCGAGGTCCCGCCGTTCATAGCCTGCTCGCAGATGTTCAGCGAATATCGCCCGGGAAAGGCGAAATCGTAAATATAATCACCGTTTTCGTCGTAATCGCTGATGATTTTCTGGCTCGGGAAGATACAGCCGAAGAGCAGATAGGTTTTGCCCACCTCAAAGGGCAGCTTGCCGTCGGTCGGATAGACACCGCCGGAGCTGATCGTTTCCATCGGCGGGAAAATTCCGTCGTAAGCCGGAAACAGGCTGACGGTCTCCTCCGGCGTAAACTCTGCGCCGAAGCCGCGCACCGGGTAGTCAAAGAAGTCGATCAGCTCGCCGTTTTCGTCATAATTCGCCTTGGACCAAGTCAATACGTCCTCGCGGACGTCGGTACACCGCACCGCCAAGACCGCAAATGCGCGGTTGAACATATCGTAGGTATCGTTGGAAAAATAGTCCTTTTCGTATGCGGACACCGATTCGCAGCCGGTCACATGGGCTTTCAGGAGGGCGCGGCGATCCTCGGAGAGCAGCCCGGGGTATTTCATGCTTTGCCTCATGAGCGAGGTTCTTTCCGTACTTTCATCTTCATACAGGACACGCGTCCAAGTCGATCCGGCGATGGGGACGGCGATCGTCGCATACTGCCCGCTGACCGCCGCCGTCTGTGCCCGCACTGCCGCCAACGAAGACACGGCAATGCTCTGAAATGCCACCACCGCCGCCAACAGAACAGCAAGCAGCCCGAATACCGCAATCCGCCGCCGAAGCTGCGTGAAAAATATGTTCATATCGCCCCTCCTGTTTAAGTGCATCCCAACACAGGGCGGATTCCGCCCTGTGTCGGGGAAAGGTCAGAAAACTATCGCATTGGAATTATGTGCTTAGATTGGAAGCCACAGGCAATTTCCGGTGTGCGGTCCTCCGGGACAAGTCTTCGTTGAATTTGCCATAAGATAGCCGCAATAGTAGCAGTCGTTTTTCCATGTCTGCGTTCTCCCATTGCAGGTTGCTTGGTAAACACGCGCATAATGCGCGTCGTTTCTAATGTAGCGATAACCAATATGATCCTTTTCGCCACATTTTGTACATACATTATAGTCCTCCCAGTAGGAGTGGCAATTAGTACTACTAACGGTTATTCCTTGATGGAAAAGGGCGGTAGAACGGCGACTCCAAGTATGCGTTACACAATTTGCATGGGGAGAAACCTCATTGCCCGTTACCGGCAGTGCATTTCCTTCGATTTCAGGCTCTGCATAGTCTTCGTGGGCAAACGCGGTACAGGAGATAGACAGGAGGATGGCAAGGGTCAGGAAAAATGCTGCGAGTTTTCTTGATAATTGCTTCATGGTAATCTTCTCCTTTGTAGTTTTTTGTAGTGTGTTTGCCGATCTCTGGTTGGACGCAGCCATGATCGGCTTACGGCTGTCGCTTCGCGGTATTGCGGCGGTACGGTACCATTTACCGACGCAATCGTCCGGTATAACAAACGCTGATCAGGCGTTCGCCGTCGGGATTTTTCGTCATGTCGGCGTAACGCGGGAATTGCCCTCTTGAAAAGTCCCTTCACTTATATAGACACTCAAAATCGGCATTTCGTTACAAGATTTTCAAAAAATTTTTCTCGTCAGCGAATTTTGGGTACGGGAAGGACAGTGCCTGCACGCGGGGCGTCATGGATGCCGCCCCCTACATCTTATTTCTTCTGCATTAAATTCTGTCTTGCCGTTGCGAGGGTGCAGAGGAGGGCGACGAGGAGTAACAAGATCGTTTGGGCGGCGACGGCGAGGATGAGCGCGGTCGGTTGAAGGGCGATATTACCCGAGAGGACGCGTTTGGTGACCGCGCCGTAAAGTCCCGCGCCGCCTGCCGCACCCAAAACGGCGGCAACAAGAATCAAAAC
>OJAM01000975.1_pt1 | contig 10890 bp, 10 predicted proteins | sample 1589071 | NCBI WGS metagenome assembly OJAM01 (sample SAMN03283243) | human gut metagenome | biome: human-associated habitat; material: feces | host: Homo sapiens | place: Peru | collected 2012
TTGATATTGTATATTATCGGAAGTGTAGTAGCATATCAACAATAGATTCTAAATGAATCTAAAGCAACTCACTATTGCAACCGATCTTTTTTATCAGTTATTAAATCTTTTAAATCGACTTGTAATATCTCAGCTATCTGTTGCAAGGTTTCCAGATTAGGCTGAATCCGATTACAGGCATAGGCATTAACCATACTAAAACTCTTATCAAGTTGTTTGGCCAACCATGTCTGAGAGATGCCTTTTTCGGCTAAAACAGCCTTTATTCTATTCAGCTTCATTCTTAAATGCAATTTTATTGTGCAAATCTAGTGAATTATATCCGATAGATAGGTTTGTTTCATCATCTTTGTTATCAAAATATTATCAATTATAATAGAACTTAAATGAATAACAGGAGAAATATGTATAAACAATAGTATCTGAAACGCACGAATGGAATGAGAATAGCGATCATATAGTCCTTTTCATGGATATTATATCACCAAAACCACCTGACTGCATGGTATGTAATTGTAAAGTTTTGATATGATATAATTTTTATGACAGGATAACTAAAGATGGCTCTACTCGCACTTGACTGTTGACTGGTTATTCTGCATTGTTGAATAAACAAATGTCACCATTTACCTGAATATCCAAAGTTTGCGTAGTGCTTAACTTCTGCTCTAATTAGACTGTTAATGTCTTTTTCTTCGATGTCCAAATTATTTTCAATGAACTTCAACAACTCATCATCTGTATGCACGGTCCCAAGCGCGTGGAGTGGAGACGGAGTTCACGGCAGTGCAGCGGGCGGGCGCTGTGCGCCCAGTCCGATGTGCTGCTGGGGACTCGGTCGGAGCGACTTGCAGATTGCGATTGTCATAGAAAATCATTAAATTCGCACATTAGTAGTAGCGTTATGCCGTTCGATTTCAAGAAAGAATACAAAGAGTTCTACCTCCCTCCGGTGACACCCACGCTTGTGGATGTCCCGCCGGCAAATTATATCGCCGTCCAGGGCGTTGGCAACCCGAATGACGAGGACAGTGAGTACAAAGCTTCCATCGGGCTGCTGTACGGAATCGCCTTTACCATCAAGATGAGTAAGAAGGGAGACCGGCAGATTGATGGCTACTTCGACTATGTTGTTCCTCCACTGGAAGGTCTCTGGTGGTCTGAGAAGGGTGAGGTGAACTACGCGCACAAAGAGGATTTCCACTTCATCTCCATGATCCGGCTGCCGGACTTTGTGACCAAGGCCGATTTTGACTGGGCTGTCTCCGAAGCCACCCGCAAAAAGAAAACGGACTTTTCCAAGGTGGAGTTCCTTCACTATGAGGAAGGCCGATGCGTTCAGTGCATGCACGTGGGTCCCTACGATATGGAGCCGATTACTATCGGCAAGATGAAGGTCTTTGCCGCTCAGCAGGGGCTCAGCCTTGCGATTGACGATATACGGCGGCATCATGAGATTTATCTTTCCGACCCACGGAAAACAGCCACAGACAAACTTAAGACAGTGATTCGTTATCCCGTAAAGTGATGAACAAGGTGAAGATTACAGCCGTCCGGAAGACGGAGTATCCGGATCTCATGGAAAAGTATGAGAATCCCATTCTTCATACCTGTGACGTGCTCATCGGCCAGAGCTGGATTTCCGAAAACGGACAGCGGCCCGAGGGCTTGTGTGAATCGGCCTGGGGTTCGATGCTGGAATTTGTAGAAGACATGGCCGCAGGGAAGGGCGACTTCTTCGACGGAATTCAAGGTGATGTGCATCGAAGAGGCGTGGAAGGCCATTATGGGCACCCAGATGGCCACTTATATGTTGGAACTCTGGAAGACGGCCAGAAAGCACCGCACGGCGGCGATGGTGGTCACGCAGGAACTCAAGGACATCACGTCTTCGCCCATCATCAAGGACTCCATTGTGGAGAATTCCGGCGTAAAGATTCTGCTGGACCAGACCAAGTATGTGAACCGATTCGAGGAATTGGCCGGGCAGTTGTCGCTGTCGGATGATGACAAAGCGATGGTGTTGTCGCTTAACCGGTTCAAAATGCCCGGCCGGGCCGGGCATGACGCTGGGCGCGAGGTATTCTTCAACCTTGGCAACAAAAAGAGTTTTGTGATGCGGCTGGAGGTGTCTCCGGAAGAGCGCATCGCGTTTTCATCGGCCAAGAAAGACAAGATCCGGCTGGCCGCTGCCGTGGAGAAATCTGGCGGATTGGTGTTTGACCGGACATAGTTATTCGGAGCGAAGGTTTCCCCGCAGAGACGCTGATTGATAAAAAGGACAATTCTTCATATTAACTCACAATTTCGGGAGCTCGATTTCCGGTATGACCATGTCGGCGGAATCTGAGGAATCACCTGTCAAGAACATCACATAATAAATTGGGAGATATGTGATGCCGTTCTCCTGATAGACTTTCTGCCCGCTGTGGAGTACGACGGCATTCTTAACATTGTAATCGGGAGTTTTCATGAAATTATCGAGAGCACTGTGAACCTTATAATCCTTTCCCGACTTGACCTCAATCGGAAGAACGGACAGACTATCGTAGTCGTCAATGAGGAAATCCACCTCCCCGCGCTGTTTGTTGTCGTAATAGTGAAGCTCGCACCCATGCGCATGGAGTTCTTGCGCCACGACAGATTCATAGACTGAACCCAGGTTAATGCTGCGCTCATCGCCGAGCACGGCATTGATGTTATTCTTGTAAAGAAGTCCTGTAAGCAGCCCGACATCGCTGAGGTATAGTTTCAACAGATTTTTGCTCTCCGATTCTTTCAACGGGAATTTCGGATTACTGATAGCTTTAACGGCAAGCGCGACACCAGAGTTGGTCAGATATTCAAATTCATCCGCATAATCACTGAACTGCTTATGCCCGGCTGTGTTTTCAATTTTCTTTACGACAACGCGCTTCCTCTTGTTCTCCATATTCGACGGAATGAGATCATAAATATTCCGAATCACGAGTTTCTTTTCAGAATCATATTGGGAAGCGTCTAACTTGTACAGTTCATGGATGTCGTTCTGTATCTTGCGAACAAGGGCAATGTTTCGTGTTTCCAGAAACTTGTTGACAGCATCCGGCATCCCTCCGGTAAGCAGATATATTTTGAACTGACGCAACATATAAGCATGCAGAGAATCATTTAGAGACTCTCTTTTGAGAAAACAGTCTCTAATGCTATCAATAGTCTCCTTACCACATCCGCTGGCAAGCAAAAATTCCTCAAAGTCAAGCGGAAACATTTGCTCGATGGCAATACTGCCTATCGGTATTGACGGAGTCTGCGCCAATGCTATGCCCAACTCCGAACCGCTGGCAATATACCGGTATCGTCCCTCCTCATTCAGAAATTTCAGCATAGTCATCAGATGCGGATAACTTTGAATTTCATCAAGGAATACAATCGTGTCAGATGCGTCTCCAAGTCGTTCCCCTGCAATCGCACCGAGTTGCATGTAGAAGTCATCAGTGCTGCGGACATCAGCCAGCAAACCAATACCCTCCTTATCTTCCTTGAGGTTGAGTTCAATATAGTTGCGAAACATCCCTTCGCAGATATGACGTATCAGATAAGACTTGCCAATCTGCCGAGCTCCATTTATCAAAACTATTTTGTGTGGTTCATTCCGCAAAAAAGCCTCTATGTGCGATGCAAATTTCCTGAAAAGCATAGTATTCTTACATTTTATGCAAATGTAATAAAAATCAAGCACATACAAAATTCTTTAGGAAAAATTACGTGTTTTCACAGCACGAAATCGGGAATTATTCCAAGTTTCGGAAGGGTAAAATCAGGAATTTTGCAGTAACTCCTGTCGCAATTGTACCGCGCGTGGAGGCACAACCAAGAAAACAGGATTATGATACACCAGTTCACCTATTTTCATTGACTTGGCCGTAGCAAGTTTTACAAAACCTATTTCCTCTTACCTCGTCACTACTTCAAGATTTATTTTAAGAATATTATTCCGCTGAGTTGTACATTCATATCATTTTTGCCTTCGCTGTCGATGGAAATATTGTTTGTAAAGAACACTCCGCCATCTCCGTAGAAGTATAGTGGCTTGCATCCGTTCTCTTTCTGCGCCGTGTCAATCTCGCTCACAGGAATCGTCAGCGTGACAGAATCTGATGAGACGGTTACGAAGGCCGTGTCGGCCAATGGTACAGAGCAATTGAAGTTGATGTTTTCGAAGCGTGTGAATCCCTTAGGAATTATGGATGCCCCTTTGGTGTTGATTTCAATCCAGTGGAAACCGGATTCGTCTACCTCTACGGTGTCCATCTGCATAAGTCCAAAGTTCCAGAATCCCACAGTTGTGTCAACAATCTCACGCACGACTCTTTCCGGGTACATGCTGTAGAGGTATTCCATCTTCTCGTCTGTCTCAATCATAGTTGCATTATCCCCGGATTTCATTATCTCTGAATATCTTGCCGAGTCCAAAGGAAAATTGATGTCGGGACTGTTGGAGGATAGTGCTTTCTTTACTTCGCTGACTAGGACTCTTCGGGACATGGCTGAGAAATTCTGCGGGCCAACAGACGAAAGTGCTGCAAGCGATAGAAAGGACAGCGGAATCCATCGGAATCTTTTGCATTTGCTGACCGTCAAACCTATGCAGACAGCATAGCCCCAAACGTTGAAGAGGACTACGTATAGGCGTGGCGCGGTGATTCCGTAGTCCGTTATCCTTTTGGCGATTCCTACCGTCATCAATATAAGAAGCGGAAGGAAAATGGCAGGCAAGAGTTTGAGCGCCTTGCGGTCGAATCTCCACTTGTTGTCTTCTTTTCGAAATTGTATCGGATAGAGCAGAAACATCATCAGTATCAGGCATATCATTGATACCATTACAAGTGTAGATACCCATCCGCAGGGAAGCTTCCATTCAAAAAGGATCTTTACGGCATATACATAGAGCGTTACTACATAAGTGCCGAAAAGAGGAAATATCAAATAGTTAATCAGTCCGAGTCCGGTTGTTCCGGGACGTTCAGTGTCATATCTCTCTTTTTCTGGAATCAATTGCATGAACACCATCGGCGCGACGAATATCATGCATACCAGGAACACGTCAGCGAACACCTTCCATCCGATTTCAACTCCGAAGAGTACATTGAATGCAAGAACGAGCAACTCCAGTCCTCCAGCGAGGAGCACCCCGACAGCAAAAGCAGTCGCGAATGCTGATGAGCAGTCGATGATATAGTTCCATAGCCTCATGTCATTGTTGGATTTTTGAAAGACAGGAGCAATGAATATTCCTGAAACTATTATCCCCACGAGTGTGACAGCTGCATTGGTCCAACTCAAATCCAGCGGCCATGCCTGGCGGAACGCGAGGCAGACCCCTAGCCATAAGGCATTGACGGCTATAATCCAAAGCGGTTTTACGGTGTGTCTCTCGTCATTTCTCCAATCCGTGAGCACGAGCTTTACCACCAGATTCAGCAGACCGGCGGTTATTGTCCAGAACATCAGGAAAAAAGAGTCTTTTCTATCTATTTTGTCTCCAAGATGAATCAACACGACCGACATGATGGCAGCCGCTATCATAAAGCAAGCCGAAGTCGTAAATCTCTTGAAGGTTCCTGCCATTTTCCGGCATAAGTCCTTGATTGTGGTTTTGTCTATCATATTGCAAAATAATCAATTCTTAAATTTAACAATATTTTCTGAACCCTCAAATTCCAAATTACCCATCCGGCTCTGAAGCAGCTTATCAAGGAGAATTATCCCACGGCAAAAGTTATCATGTATGATGAATTGCCGATAGCCGGACCGTATTCTGTGACACCGGTGAGATTTGCCCAATTCGTGTGATTTATCTAAATTTGACACGTCGAAATTCGCGACAGTCACGTTACGGATTCCGGAACATTGGATTTGAACTGGATTGGAAATGGAAAATACTTACGACATTGAAACTTACATTGACAAACTCGAGGGGGAACTCGTGCGGATTTGTCGCGAATGCGGCTTTCCTGTGACGTCGGCGCCCAAGGAGGAATCAGCGTCCCAAACAGCACCGTCAATGCTCTTGTCAAGTCCCGACATTGACGGGCATTGGCAAAAATTGGGCGGGGACTATATTGCAGATGCAATGCCGCAAATTGCTGATTATCCTACAGTTGCCGTCGCGTGGGCTGCTTATCTGGGTATGGCGGTGGCCTGCGGTTGGGATTCGGACTGGGCAATGTGTGCGAACATGCCTTATTCAATCTATTATGGCCGTCAAGGCTTCGATGACATGGATGACCACATCATCAGTGACATTATCGGCATTGACCTGAATTCTCCGGAAGCCGGGTCGCTTCGGGAACTTTTCCGCAAATGTGCAGATGCCACAGTTTCGCTGATACGTCACGAACACATTGAGCCACAGAGTATTGCTGCATACCAGGTCTTCGTGGCATCATGTCAGGAGATGTACCGTATCGGCGCTGCCGTCGAACTTGCGCGTCTCGGCTACAAGTTCGAAAAACTATAACAGTCCCTTTAAAGAATGAAATCATGTATCCCGTTTTGGCAACACTTCTGATACCGTTCCTTGGCACGACTTTAGGAGCTGCTTTCGTGTTCCTTATGAAACGCGATATGCCGGCATTTATGCAAAAGATTCTGCTGGGGTTCGCTTCCGGCGTGATGGTAGCGGCATCGGTCTGGTCATTGATAATTCCGGCCATCGACATGGGAGAGGGGTCGTATTCCGTAGTGCCTCCTACCATCGGTCTGCTGGCCGGCTTCGCATTTCTGTTGCTTATCGACTACATCACACCGCACATTCATATCAGCGGAGAAGCGGAAGGTCCCCGTAGCCGCCTGTCACGGACCGCCAAACTGGCATTGGCAGTAACAATTCATAATTTCCCGGAGGGTATGGCGGTTGGAGTCGCGCTCGCCGGTTCACTCTCTGCGGATTTCAATCTGGCCGGTGCGCTGGCTCTCGCCCTGGGAATAGCAATCCAGAACATCCCGGAAGGAGCTATTGTGTCAATGCCTTTGCGCGCTGCCGGCAACTCCCGTTGGAAATCATTCTGCCTAGGAACATTGAGCGGAGTCGTGGAACCGATTGGCGGTGGGCTTGTATTGTTTCTGGCGACATCCATTCTGGGCATCATGCCTTACATGTTGGCGTTCGCAGCTGGAGCCATGCTATATGTAGTGGTCGAGGAACTGGTTCCTGAATATTCTAAGGGAGAGCACTCCAATATCGGCACAATAGGTTTTGCGCTCGGGTTTGCTCTAATGATGGTGTTGGACGTGGTGTTGGGGTAGATTCTTTTAAGACAATGAAAATGGTTTATCAAGATAAGATTTTGGTGCGTGGCGCCAGGGTGCACAACCTGAAGGACATAAATGTGGACATCCCGCTTGGAAAGATAGTGGGAATCGCCGGGGTGTCGGGTTCGGGGAAATCCTCGCTGGCGCTTGGTGTGCTGTATTCCGAAGGCTCAAGGCGTTATCTTGAGTCACTTTCGACATATACGAGAAGAAGAATGACACAGGCCGCGAGAGCCGATGTGGATGAGGTGCTTTATGTTCCGGCGGCTCTTGCAATGCATCAGAGACCGGCAATTCCTGGCATACGCAGCACTTTCGGCACTGGAACGGAACTGCTCAACAGCCTCAGGCTTATGTTCTCAAGACTGGCCAGTCATAGATGCCCCAACGGACACTATGTGGAACCATCCTTGCGGGTCGCTGCAGGAAAGGACCTTGTCTGTCCCGTGTGCGGAGCGCATTTCTATCCTCCTGGAGCCGAAGACTTGGCATTCAACAGCCAGGGGGCCTGCCGGACTTGCGACGGCACCGGAACAGTCCGAACAGTGGACGAATCCACACTCATCCCTGATGAGAACCTTACTATAGACGAAGGGGCGGTCGCTCCATGGAACACGCTGATGTGGTCGCTCATGAAGGATGTCTGCAGAGCAATGGGTGTGCGCACTGACATTCCTTTCAAAGACTTGACAGACAAGGAGAAAGACATTGTCCTTCATGGTCCTGCCGAGAAAAAGCACATTCTCTACAAAGCCAAGAATTCCAATGACGCGGCCGAGCTGGATTTCACTTTTTACAATGCCACTTATACTGTTGAGAACGCATTGGCGAAAGTCAAGGACGAGAAAGGCATGAAAAGAGTTGAGAAGTTTCTCAAGCTCAATGTCTGTCCTGACTGCGGAGGTACAAGGCTTTCCGACGCGGCCAGGGCACCAAGGCTCAGGGGAATATCCTTGGCTGATGCCTGCAAGATGACTCTCACAGAGAGTGTAGAATGGATAAAAGGCGTACCGGCTTCACTTCCTGAAGAAATGAGACCTATGGCCAAAAGCATCTGCGATTCTTTTCTCGATGCAGCCAAACGCTTGATGGACTTGGGAATAGGCTATCTGTCCCTGGACCGTTCGGCCGCGACTCTTTCGACTGGAGAACGTCAGAGAATGCAGCTTGCCAGAGCCGTCCGAAACCGCACTACCGGAGTCTTGTACGTCTTGGATGAGCCGTCAATCGGTCTGCATCCGTCGAATATCATTGGCCTTTGCGGCGTAATGGAAGACCTTATAGTTGACGGGAATTCAGTGGTGCTGGTGGACCACGACACCCAGATTCTGGCCAAATCTGACTGGATGATTGAAATGGGCCCCGAAGCCGGCTCGAACGGCGGAGAAGTGGTGGCGCAGGGCACTGTCAATGACATTGAGACCAATGCACAATCGAAGATCGGACCGTTCCTTTCAGGCAAAGCTTCTATTAAAGTAAGACAACAGGTTGAGGCAGCCAATATGTTCAATGATGGAAAGATAGCGATGACTACTGATGCTATCCACACAGTCCGGCCGCTCAGCGTGGAAATTCCAAAGGGACGGCTTACTGTGGTCACAGGAGTTTCCGGTTCCGGCAAGACCACCATGGTGCTTGAAAGCCTCATCCCCGCTTTGCAGGCGAAAATCTCAGGCCATGATCTGCCGGCGCATGTGAAGTCAATCGAGGCTGACGGAATCCGTCAGGTCAAGCTCATCGACGCTTCTCCTATCGGTATCAATGTCCGCTCCACCGTAGCTACTTATGCCAATGTCCATGATGAACTCAGGAAAGTGTTTGCCAAGACTCCGGACGCTAAGAAGCACGGCTACAAGGATGGTGACTTTTCATACAATACAGGCAAGTTGAGATGTCCTACATGTGACGGTACCGGAGTGATAAGCCTTGACGTGCAGTTTCTTCCTGATGTGGATATCCCCTGCCCTGATTGCCGCGGCTCCAGATATTCGAAAGTCGCTGGAAGCATAAGGCGGGAAAACGCTGCCGGAGAATTCCATTCGCTTCCGGAACTTATGGACATGGACATCAATTCCGCCCTGGACGCCTGTGCGGACCTCAAGCTTATCAGCCAGAGGCTCAGAGTATTGCGTGATCTCGGTCTCGGTTATCTGACATTGGGAGAGGAAACCCCGAGTCTGTCCGGAGGCGAAGCCCAGAGGCTTAAACTTGCCAGCGAAATGGGCCGAGGACAGAGCGACTCCGTTTTCGTGTTCGATGAGCCGACCATCGGTCTTCATCCGTCAGACGTGATGACGCTACTGAATGTATTCCAGAGCCTTATCGACCACGGCGCCACCGTCATTGTCATTGAACATGACCTGGATGTCATCCGCAATGCCGACTATATCATTGACATGGGCCCCGGCGGAGGCTCCGAAGGCGGGAGAATCGTGGCGACCGGCACCCCGGACCAGATACGCGCGGCAAAAGACAGCGCGACCGGACGGTTCATATAAGATAATTTACACATATAAATAGAGATGAAATTCAGAATGCCATCATTTGCAAGAGTTCTGCTTGCTTTCGCACTTGTAGTCTCCGTGCCTTCGTGCGACGGAATGGACAATGACTCGGAGAACACAGAGACGCCGGGCGGTAATGACAAAGAAGAAGAGACACCTCCTGACAATACCGAGGTAGAATCGAAAACTGAAACAGACGTGACATTGTATTCAGATGAGATGGATTACTATTTTTCCAATGTTATAAAGCCTGAAGACCAAGTTACTGTGAAAGGGCTAGACGGAAAGTCTGTGAACTGGATAGACATTGATGAATACATAAAATCCGGATATGAATACAAGTATCTGAAAATCAGCGAGAACATGTCCAGGAAGGACCGCAGGGCTGATGCTGTCATCACCAGAAACGGACAGACGGTTTTTACGTATCACATAACGCAGAGTCATGTGGATTTGTATGGATATGACCCGTCTTACTGGGAAATCATCGGTTCCGGAAACATATATGCAAGTTTCACAGGTGGTTCATATGCAACTATGTGGAATAACCGGAACATGACATTGCTTGAAGGAGCCGAGTTTGTTTCCGGCATTGGAATGCTCAAGGACCGGTATCTGTATTCGTGCGCATTGGCCAAAGGCAAAGATTTCAGGACGCTAATTTACAAGGACGGAGTTCAGGCAGAAGTGATGGAGAACTGCAATGCTACTGATTTCACGGTTTCCGGTATTTCACTTTACGCTGGAGGTTCATGGTCCGAGAACAAGAAGGAATATCCCGCTTATTGGTATAACGGGGATATGACCGATTTGAGCAAAAACAAGACCATAGAAGGCCGGGTATCATGCATCACCGAAGCCAACATTAACGAATTTGGCCGTTTTGATGACCTGAAAGCCACCGTAGATAAGGCAAAAGCAAAGGCATATTTTGAAGCAATCGAGGGTACAAAGCTTATTCCGCCCAAGGTGCCTGTCAAGTATGATAAACTCTTGCGCGAGTTCATCGTAAGTGGCGGATTTGATTTGAAAATGCCAAAAGAATCATAAAATGGGTGCAAAATCACCCTGCTGACCAAGAGCCGAGGCG
>OJAM01000976.1_pt1 | contig 10870 bp, 9 predicted proteins | sample 1589071 | NCBI WGS metagenome assembly OJAM01 (sample SAMN03283243) | human gut metagenome | biome: human-associated habitat; material: feces | host: Homo sapiens | place: Peru | collected 2012
AGCACGAAATGTGAAATTGGTGTGAAAGCAAACCTTGCTTTCTGATGTAATCTCGTCTTGTATGGGTACAAGCTCAAATGCAGCAGCGACTCAGGAAAACAACTGAGGTTACATATCCGTTTTCTGTTTTTACTCTTACCATACTCTCTCCGCATAAAAGGCTCTCTGGCATATGCCAGAGAGCCTTTTGCATATGATTGGGGAAACGCGACCATGATGCGTCGCTGTGCTGCGTTACCTGCAAGGGCAGCGTTGCGGATCACTGAGTGATCCGCAACAGCAGGTTGCTTGTCATACCGATAACTTTGGGGTATGATGACCGTGAGGTGATGATCGTATGGATACAAAGGATATGATTCTGGAACTCAGGACAAAGATGGGACTGTCACAGGACGAGCTTGCGGAAAAGGTATTTGTGACCCGTCAGGCGGTCTCCCGCTGGGAAAACGGCGAAACAACGCCGAATATCGAAACCCTGAAGCTGCTCTCAAAGCTCTTTGATGTCTCCATCAATACGCTGCTTGGCTCACCGAGACAGCTTATCTGTCAATGCTGCGGGATGCCCCTTGCGGACGGGGACATCAGCAGGGAGACGGACGGCTTTTTCAATGAGGAATATGATTACCTTGCGGGAGCATGAAATAACTGATATAATATATTATATTTCTAACTTAGGAGTAAAGCGGCGGTAAAATCAGCCGTTGGGTGAATGAAATGCTGCAATACAAAGAAATTTTGAAAACGGTTTTGCCGGATTACATGCCGCTGAAGGCGGCTGCGCATGACATTCAAACAGAGGACAATTATCTTGCACGCTCAAATCAGGATGTTGCCGAATTGGCGAAAGCCGGGGTGCTCCCGCACCGTGTTTTTGCCGACACACGTTCCATGGATGAGGCGCAGATTCAAAGCGCGTTGGGAAAATGCCGCTTTGTCGCCGGCAGTATGGAAGACGTGCGCTTAATTAACAGGGTCGCCTTGGAGAAAGGCCGGGAACAGTCCCTGACAGCAGTCGGACTGTATCTGGTCCCGGAAGGACATGACAGCCGCCATGGAATCCGGGAGGCTGACTTGCCGCGGCTTGCACCTGAGCTAAAACAGCTTTCTGCAATTTCAGTTCAAGGCTGTTTTGTGGAGGACTGCACGGAGGGCCTGTACGGAAAAGACCTGGGGCGGTATTTTCGGACGTGCTATGAATCGGCCAAACGCATGACCGTGATCCTTCCATGCTCTATGCCCTATTTGTGCATCACCGGTGCGTTGGGGGCTGTGGCCCGTAATTTGCGGGAACAGCCGGAGACGGTTTCCGAGGTTCGGCGGGCAGCTGAGATCGTAGCCATGCAGAATCGAACCGCATTCTATGCAAAGCTCCTGGTCACTTGATAGGCAGCGAAAGCCCGGGCAGAATGTTCTGCCCGGGCTGTTTTTTCGGTTTTATTTGCGGTATGGGGTATCCTCCAGCGGGAGGCTCTGGCGGAACTTGCCGTCCAGACGGTAATAAGCGTGGGCGCAGGCAGGCGCTGTGGGGATCATGCACAGCTCACCGCAGCCCTTGGCTCCCAGGGAGTACGGCAATTTATCTTCCTCCTTGGGCTGACAGAGAATGACCTCCAGCTCCGGAGCCTCCGTGGCCCGCATGAATCCGATGGTGCCGAACCGGCTCTTGGGATACCCGTCCACACACTCGAATTTCTCCGTCACACCGTAGCCAATGCCCATGACCATGCCGCCCTCGATCTGGCCTTCAACAGACTGGATATTGACTGGCGTTCCCACGTCAAAGGCGGATACGGCCTTGGTGATCCGCCCCTCCTCATTGAGGATAATGACCTGGGCACCGTAGGAATAGGACACATGGCTGACGGGATTTTCCTTAACTGCGCCCAGAGGGTCGGTCTTTGCGGAATACTCGCCGAAGAACTCCTTCCCCTCCAGCTCGGCAATCGTCTTGCCGCCCTCCAGCGCCAGCTTCAGCTTTTCACCCGCGCGGCGGGCGGCTTCGCCGGTCATCACCGTCTGGCGGGACGCTGTGGAGGTGCCCGAGTTGGGGGTGCGGACGGTATCGGCGTTTTCAAAGACGAACAGCGCCGGGTCCAAACCCGTGACATGGCAGATCTCCGTCAGGGTCATCTGGCCGATGCCCTGCCCCATGCAGGAGGCGGAGGTGCGAATATGGATCTTGCCCTGCTCGACGGACAGCAGGACGCGGCCGATGTCCTTTTTCCCCATGCCGGTGCCGGAGTTCTTGAAGCCGCAGGCGATCCCCGCATAGGGGTTCTGATAAAACACATCCTTCACCGCATCCAGACAGGCTGCCATATTGGTGTTGGGGTCGGCGGTCTGCCCATTGGGCAGTATATCGCCGGGCTTGATGGCATTCCGGCGGCGGATCTCCCACGGATCGATGCCGACCATCTCCGCCAGCAGATTGATATTCATTTCTGTGGCAAAGCAGCTCTGGGTAACGCCGAAGCCGCGAAACGCGCCGGAGACCACATTGTTGGTGTACACGGACATACCCAGGATATCAATGTTCTGATAGTTGTACGGGCCGGCGGCATGGGTGCAGGCGCGGTGCAGCACAGGGCCGCCAAGGGAAGCGTAAGCGCCGGTATCGGCGATAATGACGCCCTTCATGCCGGTCAGGATCCCGTTTTCGTCGCAGGCGGTGGTGAATTCCATCTCCATGGGATGGCGCTTGACATGGTAGTTCAGGGATTCCTGGCGGGTATATTTGACCTTAACGGGGCGCTTTGTGACCCATGCCATCAGGGTGGCGTATTGCTGCACGGACATATCCTCCTTGCCGCCGAAGCCGCCGCCCACCAGCGGCGCGCGGCAGTGGACCTTTTCCGGGCTGATCTGCAGCATCTGGGCACATTCCCGCTGTACGTCATAGACGGATTGGCTGGTGGTGTAGACGAGAAGCCCGTCCTCACCCTCCGGAATGGCCACACAGCACTCCGGCTCCATAAAGCCATGCTCCTGCCAGGAGGTCTTATATTTGCGCGTGACCACATATTTGGAATTTTTGATGGCCTCGTCGGCATTTCCGCGGATGAGGTTGGCCCGGCTCATGATATTGCCGTCCGGATGGATCAGCGGCGCATCGCCCCGCAGCGCATCGAAGGGATTGGTGACCGGCTCCAATTCCGTATATTCCACCTCTACCAGAGCGCAGATCTCCTCCAGTTTTTCCTTCTTGTCTGTTGCCACCACGGCCAGCACATTGCCCACGTAGCGGGTGATATCGCCCACACCCATCATGACGTCCCAATCCTGCTTGATGTGACCGATCTTGTTGCAGGGCACATCCTCCTTAGTCAGAATTTCGACGCAGTCGGGATGCTCCAGGGCCTTGCTGAGGTCGATGCGGTCGATGCGGGCGCGGGGATATTTGGAGAAAACAGGCTTTGCGTAGAGCATACCGTCCACGGTGATGTCATCGGCAAAAATGCCGGTCCCGTTGACCTTCTCCGCCGCGTCGATGCGCTTGAAACGTTCATTCATGTGCAGCGTGGTGGGCGGAGCGGGGATTGCTTTCTTCTCACGGAAGAACTCGGCGGCCATTAAAATGGCGTCCTCGATCTTTTTGTAGCCGGTGCAGCGGCAGAGGTTTCCCTTGATGGCCTTTTTGACATCCTGACGGGTCGGATTCAGATTGACGTCCAAAAGACTCTTTGCGGAAATGACCATGCCGGGAATGCAAAAACCGCACTGTACGGCGCCGGCTTCGGCAAAGCAGTGCTCGTAGACCTTCATTTCCTCGGGAGCAATGCCCTCCACCGTCAAAACACGCTTGCCCGCCAGCTTGCTCAGGGACAGGACGCAGGCCTTGGCCTTGACGCCGTCTACCAAAACCGTACAGGTGCCGCAGGCGCCCTCGCTGCAGCCGTCCTTGGCGGCCGTCAGATGCAGGTCCTCCCGCAAAAACGGAAGCAGCTTCTTGTCGTGGGCGGATTCATACTCTTTTCCGTTGATATTGACTACATACATGGCAGTCCCTCCTTTTTAAGCAAAGAGCCGCGCCTGCGCGCGGCTCTTCTGTGTTTGTTCAGATGCCGAATTTCGTCAGGAAGTCGTTCAACAGGTTCATGCAGACGGTTTTGCGGTACTCCGCAGAAACACGGCCGCGGGTCAGGACCATGCGGTCGGCGTAAGCCTTGAGATAGTTGGCCTTGAGGGCTTTGGCCTCCTCCGGCGTTTTGCCAATGAGCATCTGCTCAATGTCCTTGTAGCGCAGGACGGTATCGGCCACCGCACCGAAGGCCGCCGCGATATTGGTGATCCGGCCTTCCTCCTGCGCAAAGACGCCGGCGAAGGATACCCGGGAGATGGCCAGGGCGTTTCTGCCGCCCACCTTCTGATAGGCGTATTGCTCCAGCCCGGTTTTGGGCAGCAGGATCTCGGCAATCAGCTCGCTGTCGTCCAGGTCCAGCTCTTTCCGGCCGCGGTAGAATTGGGCGACATCCACGATACGCTCCCCGTTCAGGGAGACCAGTCTCAGCTTGGCATCCGTCACAAACTCGATCAGAACCGAGTCCGCTTTGGCGGAGCCGTTACCGAGATTTCCGCCGAAGGTGCCCGCGTTGCGGATGGCGGGAGCCGCGATGCGGGAAACGGCCTCCTTCATCAGTTGGGGGACCCGCTCATCCGCCAGTGCCTCTGTAAAGGTCACGGCGGCGCCGATGCGGATAAATTCCTCATCCACGGTGATCTGCTTCAGCTCGGGCACTTTGCCCAGAAACAGATATTCCTGATTCGGCTTGTTCTGCACCATCAGATCCGTACCGCCGGCGTAGGGAACAACATCATAGCGGCTGCGAATTTCCAGGGCCTCTTTCAAAGAGGCGGCAGTATATCCATTTACCATAAACCATTGCCCTCCTTTGCGGCGATGGAGACCGCGTTGATGATGGCGTTATAGCCGGTGCAGCGGCACAGGTTGCCGGAGAGCCCCTCCCGGATGTCGTCCTCAGAGGGGTGGGCGTTTTTGCTCAGCAGCGCCTCGGCCGCCAGAATCATGCCGGGGATGCAGAAGCCGCACTGGACGGCCGACGTCTGTGCAAAGGCCTTTTCCAGAACGGAGAACCGCTCTGTCTCCCGGTAGCCCTCCAGTGTCACCACGGAGTCTCCCGTCACGGCGCCCATCGCCACACAGCAGGAGTTGACCAGTGTGCCGTTGATCAGCACGGCACAGGCGCCGCACTCGCCCTCCTTGCAGCCGCACTTGACGCTGGTCAGGTGATAGGTGTCCCGCAGGACGTCCAGCAGGCGGTCAGCGGCGCTGCCGCAGTAAGCAGTTTCTTTCCCATTCAGGATAAAACGGATCGCATCCATCTCAGTTTCCCTCCTTCATGATCTCTTTTAACGTGTCCTCTGCGGTGAAGGGCGCATGGTTCAGCTTGATCCCATTGCCCAGGGCCTGCTCCACAGCCTCCACATAGGCGCCGGGGGCTCCCACCAGAGGCAGCTCGCCCGCGCCCTTGGCGCCATAGGGACCATCGGGGTATTTCTCTACATGGAGCATACACTGGAGATTCGGCACGTCCTTTGTGGTGGGGATCAGATAATCGGAGAAGGAGTTGTTGCGGATGCGGCCCTTGGCGTCATAGTCCATCTTCTCAATGGAGGCGTAGCCGATGCCCTGGAGGAAGCCGCCCTCCATCTGTCCCATGACGATGTTGTAATCGATGGGGGTGCCCACATCGAAGGAGCCGTAGGCGCCCAGAATTTTGGAGATGCCGGTATAGGTGTCCAGCTCCACCTCAATGGCATTGACAGCCCAAGCGTAGGTGGGGTAGGCATCTCCCTGGAACTTATCCAGATAGAAGGGGATCATGAAATCCGGCTCCTTGAAGTGCTCCTCCACCTCCTGCTCCTCGCCGTCCTTCCAGACCGTGCGCAGCTTGATGGCCGCGCGGCGCAGCAGCTCGCCCACCACCATCAGGGAGCGGGACGCCACAGTCGGGCCGGAGTCCGGCACACGGGCGGTATCCGGGTGGTTATAGTAGACCTTTTCCAGGGGCAGGTTCAGCTCATGGGCCACGATCTTGGGGAAGGTGGTGCGCAGGCCCTGGCCGATCTCTCCGTTGGCGGCCAGGATCTCCACCGTGCCGTCTGGGTACTTATGCAGCTTGGCGACAGCCTTGATGATGTCACGCTCGCCGGAGCCGGTGAAACCGGCGCCGTGGAAATACATGGACATACCGATGCCCCTGCGGTAGCGCCCGGTCTGGGGCTTGGCATACTCCTTGTGCTTGCGGCGGTAGTCACAGGCCTTGTCGATCTCGTCGATCATGGCGGGGATGGGAACAGGGAAGTGGTATTTGCCCTGCGTGGAGGTCATATCGCCCTGCTTGACCAGATGGGCCTCCTTAAACTCCAGCGTGTCCATGCCCAGATCCTGCGCCACATGGTCCATCATCATCTCCACGGCGAAGAAGGTCTGGGGCGCGCCGAAGCCGCGGTAAGCGCCGCTGGGCGTGGTATTGGTCTTCAAGGCCCGGCCCCGGACATGGACATTGGGGATGTTGTAAATGCCGGGAGCAGCGATGATGCCCCGCTGCAAAACCACGGCGGACAGCGTGCTGTAAGCGCCTGCGTTGAAGGTCACATCACAGTCGATGGCAGTCACACGGCCGTCCTTCACGGCCACCTTGTACCTGCACAGGGATGGATGCCGCTTGGAGGTGAACTCCAAGTCCTCCCGCCGGTCGAAGATGCAGCGGACAGGGGCCTTTGCCTTGTGGGCGGCGACGGCTACCTGAGAGGCCAGAATAGAGGGGAACGCCTCCTTGCCGCCGAAGCCGCCGCCGGTCACATCCTGCAAAACGTGAACGCCGCTGGGGCCGCAGCCCAGGACGCGGGCCACAGCGCCGTGAACATAGTAGGCGCACTGCATGGAGCCGTGGATGAACATTCTGCCGTCCGCCTCCGGCTCGGCCATCATGCCCTGGGTCTCCAGATAGGTCTGATCCTGATAGCCGGTCATGAACTCCTCTTCATAGACTTTGTCGGCTTCCGCAAAGGCCCCCTCCATATCGCCATGGCCGAATTCATAGTTAAAGAAGGCGTATTCCGCGCTTCGCAGGTCCAGCACCGGCTCCAGTTCCTCGTACTCCACCTTGCACAGACTCAGCAGATGGTCCACCATCTCCTTGTCCGGCCCCACTACCATGCCGATGGGCTCGCCGATGTACTCCACGGTATCCCGGCAGAAAACAGGCGTGTCATCCAGAACGATGTTGACATTGTTGTCACCGGGAACATCCTTGGCATCCACATAGAAATACCCGGCGGGCAGAGGTGGAACCTCTACGTGAAGGACCTTTGCCCGTGCCAGCTTCGAGCGGAGCATTTTGCCGATCAGTACCCCTTCACTGGGATAATCGCCGACATATATGCTACGGCCGGATACCTTGGGGGCGTGATCTTTTTTCACGACAGACTGACTGATGTTTTCCATGTGCTGCATAACCTCCCACTTAAAACTTCGTATGTTTGTTTACAATTTTGATAATCTGACTGTGTGTCCAGGTCTACCCAGACGCCCTCGTCATCGACGGGGACTGTGCAGATCAGCTCCGTGTGCTGCCGCCAAAGCTGGCGAAGCCCGCCGTCTCCGTGAAACGCGAGAATCTCCGGGATGAGCCTGGCGTCCACCAGCGGGGGATGCTTGCGGTATCCATCCAGAGTGGGGAATACGATGCTCATGCGGTCCGCCGGGCGTTCCGACAGCAGCTTTTGAAATGTTGTCGGGCGAATGACCGGCATATCCCCCGGCATTAAGAAAAACGCGTCGCAGTCCGGGAGGCGGCGGCAGCCGATGCGGATCGATTCCATCATATCCGTTTTACAGAAGTCCGGATTCCTCGCCAAAATCAGCTCGGCGCCATACCGCCGCCGCAGCACCTGCTCCAGCTCTTCTCCGCGGTAGCCTGTTACGACGACTACCTGCTTCGCACCGCCGTCCAAAACGCTGTCGACGGTGTTCTCAATCATTGTTTTCCCCCGCAGAGGCATGAGGGGCTTGAACGCTCCCATGCGGGAGGACATGCCTGCGGCCAGGATCAATCCACAGATCACAGGGTTTTCCGGCAAAAAACCACCCTCTCCACAGAAAGACAGTCATTATTCTTTCAATAGAATAATGCTGCTTTCATTATGAAGGGAGTGGCTGTAATTAGCAAGTTCCTCTCAAAAAGAACTTGCAGATATTCGCTACATGATTTTTGACAGGATAAACAATTCGTGAAACTTGCTTTGCGTAAATTGAAAGACAGATTCTTCGTACTGCTGATACGCCCGCAGGAAGGCTTCCCCCTTTTCCGTCAGGCAGGTGCTTCCACCCTGCTTTCCGCCCTGGGTGCGTGCAACGACAAAATACCCCAGTTCCTGTTCCAGGCGGTTGATCATGGACCAGGCTTTTCCATAGGAGAGCGCCATGGCCTCACAGGCCTTTCGCATATTTCTGGTGTCTGAGATCAGAAAAAGCAGCAGCTTCAGGCGGGCATCGAAAAACGAGGTCTCCCGCTCAAAGCTGAGCTGGACCCGTGGGTGAAGGATCGCCTGGTTGTGTTCAGCCAGCTGCGCCTGAAGCTCCTGTTCGTTGTGGACGCTGGTCAATATCCCCTTGTCCTCAACGGTGACAAATGTCCGGTTGTGCCCAACGGCGGCCAGCGCGCCGCGAAGTCCCTGCCCGCCGTCATAGGCAAGGATGCTGTTGAGGACATTCTCTGACAGTACCAACGGATGCCCGGCGCGCCCATGGTAGGAGGGGGAGACAACATCACCCTCCGCACAAATCAGCTTATTCAAAGTGTTCGGCGTAAACATGGGCACATTGACCGGTGAAAACACAATGCGGTCACATTTTCCCTGTAAATACCGGATGCCGATTTTGGCGGAATCGAAAAGCTCCGAACAGGCGGAGTGCTCATTCGGAATGAAAATCACGCCATAGTCTGAAAGTTGGGACTTGACTTCTTCCTCGTCAACGCCCGTGATAATGACGATAGGAAAGATACCGGCCTGTTGAAAGGAAATCACAATTCGGCGAACAATTGGGATCGAGCCGATCTGCAGCATCGGCATGGCATCTTTCTGGCTGGCGGCAGCAATGACGCCCCCCACACGGCTGATTCGCATTTCACCATTTCCTTCCATCTCGTTATTTTTTTAATAATATCACGGTGGGCATCTAAATTCAAGAACCATAATACCAGTATTGTGCGTCGTTCGTGATGCGCTAAGCATTGTCATCTGAAAAAACGATTGAATTGTTCAGGGCTTATATTACTCTTTCGCCAAGGATCAAGAGGAGTTTGTCGCTCACGTGACAGCTATGTAATCATTATCCTTTGGCCTGTTCCACAGGGGCTGACTACTGTTTGACTACTATTTTGAAAAAGCAGAAAAATCTGACAAGCCATTGCGGTGCAATGACTTGCCGGATTTCTCATAAAACTGGTTTAATTTGTGCAAAAGTAATGAAACGCTTGCGCCGCAAGGCTTTTTCATTTGACGACCTGATAACTCCGACTCTGTAGGCCGCTGGTTCGAATCCAGTCGGGCGTACCAACACGAAAAAAGACACGCTTCTGCGTGTCTTTTTTCGTGTTGGTACGGTTTTGCAGCGCAAAACCGGTCGCCTGCGGGCGGGTGACTGAACGCGCAAGGGAAACCCGACTAAGGTTTCCCTTGCACACATTCCCTTCCTTGCGATATGCGGGGGTGCGGACAACAAAAGTTGTGGGCAATCACAAAAACCGTCTCAAACGATACGTTTGAGACGGTTTTTATATGCGGAAAGTTAGGAGAATTGGAACCTGATTTGACCACTACTGCACATTTTGCGATCTAACTGAGCTATCCTATGTCATATCTCCAGCATTCCCTGCAAGCCCGCGCTGGCGGAGACACACAGCTTCTTCCGCTTTAGACAGGTGCTTGACCAGACGTTGGAAGACATCTCCGGCTTCTGGTGGGAGGGACCACATACGCGTTTGACGCGTGCGCGAGAAACATAGGGCCTTGCTTATTGAGAAAAATCAGTGGACGATGTTCTGCTCGCCCTCGGGCAGCAGATTCGTCATGCTCTTGAGGCTGATGGCGAGCGTGGACATGTTGTGCAGCAGCGCCGAGGTCGTCGGCGGCAGAATGCCGAGCACGCCGAGTACGATGAGCGAGAAATTGAAGCTCACGATGAAGCGGTAGTTGCGGTGGATGCGCGCCATGAGCTGCTGACTGAGAGAGCGCAGCGTGACGAGCGCGAACAGATCCTTGGACGAGATCGTGATATCCGCGATCTCGCGCGCGATGGCGGCGCCGCTCGAAATGGCGATGCCCGCGTCGGCTTCGGACAGAGCGGGGGAATCGTTCACGCCGTCACCGATCATGATGACCTTGCGGCCTGCGGCTTTTTCACTGCGGACGAATGCGGCCTTATCCTCGGGGAGCACTTCGGCGTAGACGGCGTCGACGCCGACCTCGGCGGCGACGGCCTCGGCGATCGCAGCGTAGGCGGCATCGGCCAGACCGAGCTGCTTCGCTTCGTCGCGGCGGCTCTCGGCGGTGTCCACGCCGACGATCTGAATAGCCGCGTCAATGCCTTTGGTCAGCCGGGCGCGGCGTTTGCCCATGCTGCCTAAACCGACGATGAGAAGTTTCATACCAAAACGCTCCTTTGCGGGTCAAATTCCGGCACAGGGCCGTCATAAAAGATTTTAGGTCTTGCAAAATCAAATTTTGCCAGCACAGCGCAGATTTTTTCGCTGGTCTCGCCGCCGTTATACGGGCTGACGGCGCCGGCCGCCACGGGGGCAAACGCCGGGGACAGCGCCCTGCGCAGCGCGGCCTCGATGGCCGG
>OJAM01000977.1_pt1 | contig 10869 bp, 8 predicted proteins | sample 1589071 | NCBI WGS metagenome assembly OJAM01 (sample SAMN03283243) | human gut metagenome | biome: human-associated habitat; material: feces | host: Homo sapiens | place: Peru | collected 2012
AATCTTGAAATACACAAAGTATTCCTGCAATTTCCAAACCTCAATTTGGAACAAAATCCCTCGCTGACCACTCTTGCAATTTAATTCAGAGGTTCCCTAGAAAAAAGCGTCGCCGCGGCGGCCTTCAAGCGAATTTCGGGGGAATTTTTATGAACAGACTTTCGGACGCGCCTGTGCGCGCCGAGCGGGGACGCGTGGCCTATCTGGATATGCTTCGCATCGCCGCGACCGTGGCGGTCGTGATGATCCACGTCGCCGTCAGGGGATGGCGCACCATGGACATGCACACTGCGCAATGGCACGCGCTGAGCTTTTTCGGCTCGATCTCCCGCTGGGGCACGCCGATTTTTGTCATGATCAGCGGCGCGCTGTTTCTGGATGAGCGCCGCGAGGTGCGCCTGAGGCGGCTGTTTTCCAAAAACATCCTGCGCATCCTGATCGCCTTTGTCTTCTGGTCGGCGGTCTATGCCGTTCCGTTTTTTCTCCGCGACCGGAGCGTTTTCGGCCTGATCTCCAATTTTTTGACCGGGTCTTATCAGCTCTGGTTTCTTTATATGATCGTCGGGCTTTATCTCATCACGCCCCTGCTGCGGCGGATCACGTCCGATCGAAGCGCGCTGCGATATTTTTTGCTGCTTTCGCTCTGCTTCACCTTCCTGCTGCCGATGCTCGGCAAGGCGATTCGCCTTGCGGACATTCTGCTGCATAAGGACGGCGCGCTTTATGCGGGACTGACCACGGGCTACAGCACCATGAAATTTTATTTTACCCTCGGCTATGTCCCCTATTTTCTGCTCGGCCACGCGCTCAACACCGCGCAGATCAGCAAAAAAGTCGAGCGCGCGATCTATGCGCTCGGCCTGCTCGGCTTTGCCGCGACGGTTTGGGGCACGGAGTGGCTCAGCCGGGTCTTGGGCGCGCCCTGCAAGGGATTCCTAGACGAAATGACGCTCAACGTGCTGCTGCAAAGCGCTGCGGTCTTCACGTTTGCAAAATGCAGACTGTCTGCGGCCTGCTCGGGGAAGCGCGGCAGCGCGGTCGTGCGCTCCCTCTCCAAGTGCAGCTTCGGGATCTTTCTTGTGCATCCGGGCGTGCTCAGCATACTGGAGCGGCTCGGGTTTCGCGCCTCGGCCTTTCCGGCGGCGATCGGCGCGGTCGTCGTGACGGCGGGCATATTCGCGATCTCCTATGGCCTCTCGGCGATCCTGAACGCCATTCCGATCGTGAAAAAATACCTTGTCTGATCCAAACACCCGATGAGCGCCCATGATGATAATCAGGGAACCTCTGATTAAATCGCAAGAGCGCTCAGCGGCTGCCCGCGCGAAACGCGGACGCATAAAAAAGAGGAAGCACCTGCGGTGCTTCCTCTCTTGTCATGCCTTGACGGGTCTCGTCACGGGCTCAGCGCATATCCAGACGCTCAAAGACCAGAGTCGCCTGAATCCGGTCGCCGCCGCCGAACCCCTTGCTGCCGCCGTTGGAGGTCGACATCGTATGCAGACGGTATCCCTTGGCGACCTGCTCGTTGATCACAGCTTCAAGATCGGCCAGGTTCCCCGAGCCGGTTCCAAAGAACTTTTCCTTCAGCGTTACCTGCAGCACCACATAGGGCAGCGCATCCCCTGACGCAGCAGAAAATCGAGATTCCTGATTCCAGATTCCCATCGTGATTGTCCTCCTTGTTATGTTTGTTACAATACATTTTGCCTGTCTGAACATCCCGCCCCGGCTGACCCGTCCCGATAGGGCCGCGCCGATTTATGAGCTGCGGATCACCAGGCATATCCGACGCCAATGCACGCCACGCTTTCTATAGCAGAGGCCTTTATCAGACCGGACAAATTTATTGTGATTTCTGCTTGTATTTTACAGCATTTTGCGCAGAAAAGCAAGCATCTTTTCCTGTATAAACAGGGAATCTTCCTGATCGGGAAAAGATGCAGGAATGCGCGCCGACATTTCCGCCTTGACCCGCGCCGACATTGCGCTGATGCCCGTATTTCAGGCAGAGAGATGCCGCCGCAGCGCGGCCGTGCTTGGAGGGCGGAATGCAAAAGGGGAAGCAGCGTTCGCGCTGCTTCCCCTTTCAAAGGCGTATTTTACTGTTACTTGCCGAAATAGCGATCCAGCAGACCCTTGAGCGCCTTGCCGTGCCGGGCCTCGTCGCGGGCCATTTCGTGGACGGTGTCGTGGATGGCGTCGAGGTTGTTCTTCTTGGCGACCTTCGCCAGCTCAACCTTACCGGCCGTTGCGCCGAATTCGCAGTCCACGCGCCAAGCCAGATTCTGCTTGGTGCTGGCGGTCATGTTCGGCTCCAGCTCGCTGCCCAGCAGCTCGGCGAACTTCGCGGCGTGCTCGGCCTCCTCATAGGCGGCCTTTTCCCAGTACAGGCCGATCTCCGGATAGCCCTCGCGGTGCGCGATGCGCGCCATGCAGAGGTACATGCCGACCTCGCTGCATTCGCCGGTGAAGTTGGCCTTGAGCTGCTCCAGAATGAACTGCTTGTCCGCCTCGGGGACGCCGTCGAGCTGCGCGCCGATGCCGAAAACGTGCTCGGCTGCGAGACCCGCGTTGTCCTCCATAAGCTTGAACTTGCTGCCGTCGACGCCGCAGACCGGGCACTTGAAGCCCTCGGGCAGGTCGCCTTCGTGAACATAACCGCAGACGGGGCATACATACTTCTTCATTTGAAATTCCTCCATAATCACACAAAATTTTTATTGTTCGGCATCCGTCCGGATGCAGTGGTTACAAATTCCGCTGAAGCTCAGCGTGCAGCTGCCGACGCGGCCGCAGGTGACCTGCTCGCAAAGCCCCTCGGGCGGGGAGAGGTCGACGTCGATGACGGCGTGACACCGTTCGCAGACAAAATGCGCGTGGGGCGTGACGTTGAAATCGAAGCGCTCCAGACCGTCCACGACGCCCACTGAGGTGATCAGCCCCTCGCGCTTGAACATCGCGAGGTTGCGGTAGACCGTGCCGAGCGAGAGGTCGGGGATCTCCGGCTTGAGCCGGGCGTAGACCCAGTCGGCCGTCGGATGCGCCGTGGTCGAGCGGACGCACGCGAGGATCGCGTCGCGTTTTCGGCTGCGTTTGTGCGCGGGCATCGGCTCACCTCCCGGTTGATTTTCAAAACGATAATGATTATCGTTTCTGTTATTATAATATCAGATGGGACTAACTTTGTCAAGCACTTTTTCCCGAATTCCGAAAAAATTTTTTTCGCCCCGGCGATCCGGGCGTACAAGCGAAAAATCCCGATGCAATTTCCGCGCGGGGATGCTATAATAATAAAGGAACCTCTGAATCAATCGGCTGCGGCGCTCAGCGGGTCTTTTGCCCCAGCTTATCGGTTTGAAAACCTTGAAATACACAGAGTATTCCTGCGATTTCCAAACCTCAATCTGGAACAAAATCCCTCGCTGACCACTCTTGCGATTGAATCAGAGGTTCCCCCTTTTTTTCATCATATCACGTCGGGCGTGCGCCGTCAACAGCGGAATTTCAGACGGCTCGTATGATTATGCAGACGTGAATTGGGAATATGTGCAAAATATACAAGAAGAAACGGGGAACTTTTGCAATTCTTTATCAAGTTGATGCGCTAAAAATTCTGGACAAACGAAAATCACTGTGATAAAATACCAATAAGTATTATCCGATACTTTTTCCCGGCGAAACTATTAAAAAAGGAGAAGAAACCATGAGAAAATTCAAAGGTGTTCTTGCAATGCTTCTGGCTCTTGTCATGCTGCTTTCGTGCGTAGCAGGCGTTTCCGCCGCTCCGGCTGACGCTTCGGCTTCCACGGCGCGCAAGGCAAGAACGGCAGATGTCAGCAAGGATTTCGACACCCCTGTCAAGGATGTTCAGGCGAAGGGCTTCAAGTCCGCCTCCTTCCAGAAGGACAACCTGAATACGTACAAGGACAGCGATGTGGTTCGCGCGATCGTCGTTTTGAAGACCGCCCCGACCGCAGACGTTGCCCAGAGCAGCGACAAGCGCGCGATCTCCTATCGCGGCAGACTTGTCAACCAGCATAAGACGATCCGCTCGAAAATGTCCGGCATCGACTACACCCTGCAGTATGACTTCACCGACCTCGTCAACGGCTTCAGCTGCGACGTCGCCTACGGCGACCTCGACAAGATCGCCGCGATCGACGGCGTCGATGCGGTCTACATCGCCAACACCTATTCCGTCCCCGAGCCCGTCAAGCGCGAAGAGACCCCGAAGATGGATTATTCGAACTGGGTCACCGGCGTCGATGCCGCTTACGACGAATTCGGCGTTGACGGCACGGGCAAGGTCATCGCCGTCCTCGACACCGGCCTGAACTTCACGCATGAGGCGTTCGCGGATGCCGACGGCAACTGCGCCAAGAACGGCCGCCTGACCGAGGAAGACCTCGTCGACGCGGGCGCCCCCGGCAAGTACATCAACGCAAAGGTTCCCTTTGCTTATGACTACGCCGACAAGGACAACGACGTCACCGATCGTCAGGGTCACGGCACGCACGTTGCGGGTATTGCCGCCGGCTGTGCTTATGACAAGGAAACGAAAAAATACACCTTCCTCGGCTCTGCCTCCGGTGCGCAGATCCTCGCGATGAAGATCTTCTATGACAGCGAAAGCAAGTCCGGCACCTCCTCCGACGTGTACTTCTACGCTCTGGAGGACGCCTACCGCCTCGGCGCGGACGTCGTCAACATGTCCATCGGCGCGCAGAACGGCTTCACCTATGACGCCGAGCTGGAAGACGCCGTCTTCGGCAACATCTATAAGCGCCTTGAGCGCGCGGGCATCGTTGTCTGCGTCGCAAACGGCAACGAGTATTCCATGGCGGAGAACTCCTCCCTCGGCTACATCGGCCCGGATTATCAGGACTATGGCGTCGCCGGCTCTCCGGCCAGCTATGACGGCAACTTCTCCGTCGCCTCCATGGAGAACCTCGCATACCCGGCCTATGTTGTGACCGTCAACGGCAACAACTACGGCTACTCCGACACCTCCGATAACACCCTCTGGCAGACCACCTTCGGCGATAAGGACACGGACTATGTCGTCGTGCCCGACGGCACCGGCAAGAAGGAAGTCGACATCGGCATCGGCACGCCCGAAGAGTTCGCGAAGGTCGACGTCAAGGGCAAGATCGCGGTCGTGCAGCGCGGTGAGCTGAACTTCCAGGATAAGGTCACCAACGCGGCTGCCGCCGGCGCGATCGGCGTGATCGTCGTCAACAATGAGGCCGGTATGATCAACATGGGCATCGACAACTTCGTCGTTCCGGCCATCTCGCTCCCGCTTGCCTCGCTCAGCGATTTCATGAACGCCGAGAGCAAGGTCGTCAAGACGCCCACCGAGAAGCAGGACGTCATCAACGACAACGCGTTCCTGATGAGCGACTTCTCCAGCTGGGGCACGACCCCGAGCCTGACGATCGACCCGGCGATCACCTCCATCGGCGGCAACGTCAACTCGGCCAGCAAGAACGGCAATGACCAGTACGAGGTCATGTCCGGCACCTCCATGGCCACCCCGAATATGGCCGGCACGGTTGCCACCATGCTCGAGTTCCTCGATTATGTCGGCCAGAAGCATGAAGATTCCGAATGGCTGAGCCTGACCAAGGCCGAGAAGGCCGAGCGCGCAAGAGCGCTTCTGCTCAGCACCGCCGAGCTTGTCACCGACAAGGACGGCTATCCCTATTCCGTCCGTAAGCAGGGCGCCGGCATGGGCAACCCCTACTATGCCTCCGAGGCCTACTTCAACGCAGGCTACATCGCCGACCCGCTCAAGGAGCTGGGCGACGACGTCGAGAAGACCGGCCGCTATACCTTCGACGTGACGCTGGTCAACGAGAGCGAAGGCGAAGGCTACTATCTGCCCTCCACCTACCTGCTGTATGACTATGTCTACAACTACAATAAGGACGACCCGAGCAAGGAGCCGCTCTATCTGAACACCCTGACCTCCGACGTTCTGGAAGAGGGCACGGACTTCACCGCGACCTACTCCGTGAAGACCGAGAGCGGCGAGCTTGAGCCGATCGACGGCCTGCTGAAGCTGGCCTCCGGCGAGTCCGCGACCGTCACCGTTGACCTCCAGCTTGCCGACGCCACCAAGGCCTATTTCGACCAGCTGTTTGAAAACGGCAACTATGTCGAAGGCTATGTGATGTTCGACAACCTGAACGTTCTGGACGGCGCCCCCGTCTATGTGGACGATTCGGACAACCTCTATCTGTTGGATGATACCGGCTATTATCTCCTGACCTACACGGAAGAAAACGGATATATCCCGGCGACCGACGAGAGCGGCAATAAGATCTATTTCGACGGCGACGAGGACAAGCTGAGCCTGTCCGTGGCCGATTCCCTCCACGCCACCATGCTGGCCTTCTACGGCGACTGGACGAAGGCCGACATCCTCGACGAGGGCGACTTCGCCGACTACATCGAGACCAACAACCTTGTCCACACGGTTGTTGCCGATGAGGAAGGCCACACCTATGCGGATCTGGGCTACACCGCAGACAAGTTCATGTCTGCCTACACCTCCCCGAGCATGGCCTACACTGCGATTTTCCGGAACGACGAGTTCTATGATCTGCGCTATTACCTCGGCGATAACCTGATCGGCTATGCCGATTACTATGCCGTGCACAACGGCTTCTCCACGCTCGCGACCGACGGCGCCTGCTATGCCAACGGCGTTTATATCACACCGTATATGCTGCGCAATGCCAAGAGCATGAAGATGACCGTCTCCAACGCCGAGACCGGCGAGGTCTACTACGTGGACAACACGCCGTATCTGCCGAAGGCAGCCTATAACACCGAAAAGGGTGTCTGGTCCGCGCTCGGCGCGTTCTACTGGACCGGCAAGGACAGCAAGGGCAACTATGTCCCGTCCGGCACGATTGCGACTGTGCGCTTTGACGCCGTTCTGCCCTACCGCGACACCGTCAAGGAGAACATCTGGAGCTTCAACGTTGAGGTCGACTACACCGCTCCGGTCATCGAGAGCGCGAAGTTTGACGCTGCGAAGAACACCCTGACCGTCACCGCGAAGGACGAGAGCTATCTGGCCTCCATCTACCTCTATGACGAGTCTCTGAATGGTGACGACGCCATCGTTGCCTCCCAGTCCTTCTCCTCTGACGAGGCCGGCAAGTCCTTCACCGCGACCTTCGACGTCTCCAAGCTCATCAAGGCCGGCTACACGTCGATCGACGTGCTGGCGCTTGACTACGCGACCAACGAATGCGCCGCGACCACCGTTGACCTGATCGACACGAGCAAGGATGTCACCGTCACCGTCGTCACGCCGGAGGGCACGACCACCGAGTCCCACAAGGCCGGCGATGTCTACACCTTCCCCGAGTGCGCCGATTATGACGGCTATGAGTTCTATGGCTGGACGGACAAGGAAGTCGAAAACGACCCGACCGGCGAAACGCTCGACACCTTCTTTGAGGCCGGCGAGACCTACCGCCTGACCAAGGATCTGACCGTCTACGCCCTCTTTGCAAAGGGCAGCGTTCAGAAGCTCGACCCGACGCAGTTCTATTCCCCCGCAACCATGCCGACCGACCTGACCGGCCGCTGGGCGATCGTCGGCTACGACGTGGATTCGAACTATAAGTTCATCACCTCGCAGCCGAAGGTTCTCAACAATGCGCTTGAGACCAAGGATGCCGTTGCCGATCTCGGCGCGACGGTTTCCGACAAATATCTGGAGTTCACCACGAACGAGCAGTCCATCCGCTTCGACTTCGAGAAGACGGCCGACGGCTCCTACACCATCCGCAACACGGTCGACAACACCTATCTCGCCCTTGAGGGCACCAAGCTGGCGGCTGTCGAAACCGTGACCGACGCCGCGAAGTGGACGGTCGAGGTCGAGGATCAGGGCAATGTCACGGTTCTCAACGCCGAGGCCGAAAACATGCTGCTCACCTACGACGATAAAGAGCATACCTTCGCCGTCTTTGACAACTCGAAGGCGCTTGGGAAGATCAGCGGCGTTCCGTTCTATCCCTCTGATTTCTATTACCTCTGGCTCTACCGCTGCGTTGAGGAGGACTTCGTGATCGAGTACTTCACCACCAAGGTCGACCTGCCCACGCCCGAGGCGCCCGAATGCTTCTATGAGAAGTATTCCGACTGCACCGCGAAGTGGTATCACGAGGCCGTTGACTTCGTCAGCAGCAAGGGTCTGATGGTCGGCTACAGCGCGACCGAATTCGCCCCCGAGGACACCGTGACGCGCGGCATGATGGTCACCGTTCTCTACCGTCTGGCCGGCAGCCCCGCCGTTTCCGGTCCGTCCACCTTCGCTGACGTCGATCCGAACGCCTACTATTCCGACGCCGTCGCATGGGCGCAGGATAACAGCATCGTCCTCGGCGTGACCACCGAGTGCTTCGAGCCGGAGGAACCGGTCACCCGCGAACAGCTTGCTACCATCCTGTGGCGCTATTCCGGCAAGCCCGCTGCATCCGCCGATGAGGCCAAGTTCAGCGATGCCGCCAGCGTCAGCACATACGCGAAGGGCGCGGTCGCCTGGGCGGTCGAGCAGGGCATCCTCAAGGGCTTTGAGGACAGCACGCTCCGTCCGGCTGACACCGCGACCCGTGCGGAATTTGCCTGCATCGTGATGCGCTTCCTTGGCGGCAGCTACGACTGCGCCAAGCTCGCGCGCTGAGCAAGCCCGCATTTTCGCAAAGATCCCCGCACCTGCGCAGGGGCTTCGGCCCCTGCATATGAATCAGGGCGCTGCTTCGGCAGCGCCCTTTTTTGCACGAGGTAACGATCCTTTTTTCCGCAAAATCTGCCAGTTTTGTCATTGCGAGGAGCGAAGCGACGCGGCAATCTGAAACGGAACGAAACGGCATCCCGGAACGAAATACGGAGAGCCGGAACGAAACGGAATCCCCAAATATGAAAAAAACGAGATGCGGCGGAGTGACATCCGGCGCGTTTTTGCAAAACCGCTCCGATCGGACGAAAAAGCTTGACGAAAACCGCGCGTCTGTGGTATGATACTACCATGGAACGAACATTCAGACCGGTGCTGTCCGTGCGGATCTTCGCAGAGGATAAGTGCTTCGGGCCGGGCGTGGCGGAGCTTCTGCGCCGGGTGAAGGAGCTGCATTCCCTGCGCGCCGCCGCCGCTTCGATGGCGATGGCGTATTCCAAGGCATGGACGGTCATTCGCGCTGCCGAGGGCTGCCTCGGCTATAAGCTCCTGATCTCGACGACGGGCGGCAAGCATGGAGGAGGTGCGACGGTTTCTCCCGAGGCGGAAAAGCTTTTGGCTGCCTATAACGACTATTGCGGGAGGGTTCGCGCCTTTGCCGCAGAGGAATTCCGCGTCTGCTTCGACGGAATTCTGAACATGGAATAGAATCCCAAGAGCAGGTGCAGATTTTCTGCGCCTGCTTTTGTTCATCCTGTACAAAAAGCGGGCGGCAGGCCGGAATTGTCGAATTTGGGTTTGCCATTTGGACGCAAAGCGTGTATAATAGATTGGGTATGAGATTTGCGAACGACAGGGGCTGAACCCCGGAGGAGAGAGAACATGTCCAATATCATTGTCATAGGAATTGCCGGCGGCAGCGGCAGCGGAAAAACGACCCTGATGAAGAACCTGATCGCCCGCTTCGGCGACGATGTGACCGTCCTGAGTCACGATAATTACTATCGTCCGTACGATGACCTGAACATCGAGCAGCGCAGGGCGATCAACTGGGATCACCCGGACGCCTTCGACACCGAGATGATGATCGAGCATCTGCGCGAGCTGAAGGCAGGCCACGCGATCGAATGCCCGAATTACGACTACACGAACTACGCCCGCTGCACCGAGACGACGCACCTTGAGCCGACGAAGGTCATTCTGGTCGAGGGCATTCTGATCTTCGAGAACAAGCAGCTGTGCAGCCTGATGGATATCAAAATTTTTGTCGACACGGACGCTGACGTCCGCCTGATCCGGGACGTGGCCAAGCGCGGCAGAAGCCTCGACTCCGTCCTGACGCAGTATCTTTCCACGGTCAAGCCCATGCACGAGCAATTTGTCGAGCCGAGCAAGAAAAACGCCGATCTGGTCGTCCTTGAGGGCGGGCAGAATCTGGTCGCCCTTGAGATGATCATCGACCGCATCCAGCGCCACATCGACAACGAGTCCGAAAACAACTGAGATCCGACCGCGCACCCGCAGGGCAAACCTGCGGGTGCGTTTTTTGGTTGCAGCCGGGCGCGAATTGTGGTATACTATAGTATGAAATGGTATAGGTTGAAACGCGACGCGCCGCCGAGCGGCGCGGAGAGGCAGGAGGCGCTTATGAAAACGATCGAAGCTTTGCGGCAGACGCTCTATGACGCGCTGCCGCGTCGGATCTTCCGTGAGGAGGAGCCGCTGGCGCGGCATACCTCGTTCCGCATCGGCGGCCCGGCGGAGCTGATGGCCTTTCCGACCGAGCCGGCGCAGCTGCAAGCGCTGCTGCGCCTTGCGCATGAGGCGGGCGTCGCGCCGCATATTCTGGGCGCGGGGACGAACGTGCTCGCGCCCGACGCCGGGCTGCGCGGGCTGACGATCTGCCTGCGCGACTGCCTGATCGGGCTGGAGCTGCTCGACGGGACGCATATTTCCGCCATGGCCGGCGTTTCGCTGGCGAAAACGGCGCTCTTTGCCGCAGCCGACGGCCTGAGCGGCATGGAGACGCTGCACGGCATCCCCGGCACGGTCGGCGGCGCGGTCTTTATGAACGCGGGCGCCTACGGCGGCGAAATGAAGGACGTGGTCGAGTCGGTCGACTTCCTGCACCCGGACGGGCGCATGGAGCGCTTCGCCGCTGCGGA
>OJAM01000982.1_pt1 | contig 10842 bp, 10 predicted proteins | sample 1589071 | NCBI WGS metagenome assembly OJAM01 (sample SAMN03283243) | human gut metagenome | biome: human-associated habitat; material: feces | host: Homo sapiens | place: Peru | collected 2012
GGCCTGCCGCAGATCGCGTTTGCGGGCAAGTCCAACGTCGGAAAATCCTCTGTCATCAATAAGCTCCTGCTTCGGAAGAACTTCGCCCGCGTGGGCGAGGCTCCCGGCAAAACGACGCACATCAACTTTTTCCGCATCGACAACAAGCTCTATCTGGTCGATCTGCCGGGCTACGGCTACGCCAAGGTGCCTATGGCGGAGAAGGAACGCTGGGGCAAGCTGATGGAAAAGTATTTCGCAGCCGAGGATACCATCGATTACGGCGTGATGATCGTGGACGCGCGGCATAAGCCGACGGCCAACGACGTCATTATGGCCGATTACTTCAAGGCCAGCGGAAAGCCCTTCGTGGTCGTCGCCAACAAGATGGACAAGCTAAAAAAGAGCGAGATCGAACCGAATCTGGCCTGCATCCGCGAGACGCTGACGCTGCCGGAGACGGTCGAACTGATCCCGTTTTCGGCGGAAAACGGCCTCGGCCGGGAAGCGCTCCTGCGCGTCCTCCTGCGCGTCGCCGGAGAATGAGCAAAAAAGCAATCGAAATGATCGCCCGGAGTGGCTGCGCGCCCTCCGGGCGATTTTCCTATCGCCACGCCGGAGGTAGCTATGTGCGGCGGCGGAATGCCGGGGATATGCGCGGACTCCTGCCGCAGGAAATGCGATTTATGGCCGGATACGATGCCTTTCCTTGCCAAGCGGCGAAGAATATGCTATACTAAACTGAAAATCTGTATCAGGGACGGGATGGCATGGAGAAATTTCAGGCATGGGTGCAGCAGCTGGATTTTACGCAGCTGTGGGAAATGCTGATCATCGTCGCGGCGTCGCTCCTGTGCATCACGTTCCATGAAACCTGTCATGGACTTGTGGCGTACTGGATGGGCGACCCGACGGCAAAGAAGCAGGGGCGGCTGAGCCTCAACCCGCTGCGGCACATCGATATCATGGGCCTTGTCATGATGGCGGTCTGCCATTTTGGCTGGGCGAAGCCGGTGCCGGTCGATATGCGCAATTTCCGCAGGCCGAAGGCCGGAATGGCGCTCACGGCGCTGGCGGGGCCGGTGTCGAATCTGCTGCTGGCGATGCTGCTCTTGCTCGGCGCGCGCATCACGATCGCGCACTATGTCGATACCGCGTTTTGCAGCGGCCTTTTGAATTTCCTTGCGATGACGGCGTACATGAGCGTCGGTCTGGGGCTTTTCAACCTCATCCCCATCTCGCCGCTCGACGGGTCGAAGGTGCTCTTCGCCTTTCTGCCCGACCGCGCGTACATGACGCTGATGCGGTATGAAAAATACGGCATGGCCGTGCTTTTTGTGCTCGTCTGGCTCGGCGTGGGAAACAATATCCTCAGCGAGGGCATCTACCGCGTGTACGAGCTTCTGGTCAACTGGATCGTATATTGATAAAGTGAGAGGAATGTCATGGACAATCCCGTTTTCAAGCTGGAGGGCGTGGTGCACGAGCGCAGCGCGGAGGCGCTGCAGGACTTTGAAGGGCCGCTCGACCTCATTCTCTTCCTGCTGTCGAAAAATAAAATAGAGATCCAGGACATTCCCATCGCGCTGATCCTGGATCAGTACCTTGCGTATCTCGAGCAGCGAAAGCAGCTCGATCTCGAGGTCGCGAGCGAATTCATCACGATGGCGGCACATTTAATGTACATCAAAACGCGCATGCTGCTTTCGCTTGAGGATGAGCAGGCGCAGAGCGAGATGGACGAGCTCATTGCCTCGCTCAAGGAGCGCCAGCAAAAGGACACGTACCTTCGCATCAAGACGCTGACCGAAACGCTCGGCCCGATGGGCGAGTTTGGCCGCAGCATCATGACGCGCCAGCCCGAGCCCATGCAGCGCGGCAAAATTTACGAGTACAGCCACGAAAAGGCTGACCTCGTGCTTGCCATGCAGACGATCATGGAGCGCGGGGAAAAGCTGGCCGCGCCACCGAGCGCGGCGCTGAGCGAGATTGTGCGCCGCGAGCCGTATCCCGTCAAGGGCAAGGCGGAGGAAATTCTGCACCGGCTCAAGGAGTTCGGCATGACGCGTTTTAAGCTGCTGTTCCGCGGCAGCCGCAGCCGCAGCGAGATCGTGGCGACGTTTATCGCCGTTTTGGAGCTCTGCCGCGAAAAGGTCATCCATCTGGCCGGTTCCGACACGGACTGCACCGTGGAGTGCGGGGACGACGCCCCCGACCGTATCAATCTGTAAAAAGCGAGGAACGCTATGTCTTTGGAATCTTTGGATCTGCGCGAGGTCGAGTCGGCCATCGAGGGCATTTTGTTCGCCAGCGGCGAACCGCTTCCCATCGACCGCATCTGCCTTGCGCTCGATTTGGACCGTCCGACCGCGGAACAGGTATTGCAAAAGCTCGGCGATTACTACGCCTTTGAGCGCCGCGGCATCCGGCTCGTCCGCATGGAGGACAGCTATCAGCTCTGCTCGTCGCCGGACTATGCCGACGTCATCCGCAAGGCATTTGAGATCCGCAAGACCGCCAAGCTCTCTCAGCCCGCGCTGGAGGTGCTGACCATCATCGCCTACTACCAGCCCACGACCCGCGCCTACATTGATCAGGTGCGCGGCGTGGACAGCTCGTACACCGTGGGCCTGCTGCTTGAGCGCGGGCTCATTGAGGAGTGCGGACGTTTGCAGGTGCCGGGACGGCCGAGGCTGTACCGCACGACGAAAAAGTTCCTGCGCGACTTCCACTTGGGTTCGCTCGAGGAGCTGCCGGAGATGCCGGGTCTTGAGGCCGACGGTCAGCTCCGCATGACGGAGGACGGCACGATCCTCGACCCCAGCGCCATGACGGAAAAAGAAGGCAGCATTCCCGAAAACAGGGAACACTGACCGCGTAAAGCATAAAAACCGCGTGAAGCGTAAAAAGAGGGAGGTGGTCGATTGACTGCGCTGAAGGTAATTGGCATCATCCTGCTCATTTTTATTTTGATCGGCTTTCTGCGCGTGGGCGCGCTGATGCAGTTCGGCGACGAGCTGCGCGTGCAGCTTTCGGTCGGCCCGTTCCGCTTCACGCTGCTGCCAGCAAAGGAAAAGAAAGAAACGCCGAAAAAAAAGGCAAAGGAGAAGAAACCAAAGTCAGAGGGAGAAGAGGCGAAGCAAAAGAAAAAGCCCTCGCTCCCCAAGCCGACAAAAGAGGAGCTCAGGGACCTCATCACGACGGCGCTCTCGGCGCTCAAGGAGACAGCGAAACGCACCTGCAAGCGCCTTCGCATCGACCCGCTGGAAATTCTCGTCGTCTTTGGCGGCACGGACCCCGCGGATATCGCGCAGACCTACGGCTATGCGAGCGCCGCGATGTGGGGTGTGATGCCGCACCTTGAAGACCTCTTCCATATCCCTGATCCCTCACTGCACCTGCGCATGGACTACAGCTCTGAAAAGACGCACGCAGTGGGTTCCGTTGGCCTGTCGCTTCGCATCCGCGACGGGCTGCACATCTCGCTTGCGCTGCTCATTCCGATGCTCAAATGGTACCTGCGCTATAAAAAGGCGCATAAAAACGACGCTCCCGCGGAAAAACCAACGGAGAGCACTCCGCAAAACAGTGAACACAGTGAAAAACTGACCGCATAAAAAGAAAGGATGAACCTCATGGAAAACATCGAAAAGAAGACCCCACTCAACGATCTCATGGACACCACGATGGATAAGATCCGTGATATGGTCGATTCCAACACCATCATCGGCGAGCCGATCACGACGCCCGACGGCGTAACGGTCATCCCCGTTTCGCGCGTGAGCTTCGGCTTCGGCGCGGGCGGCGGCGACTACGGCAAGACCGACACCGCACACTTCGGCGGCGGCGCGGGTGCGGGCGTCAAGGTCGACCCCGTCGCGTTCCTCGTCGTCAAGGACGGTCTGACGCGCGTGATGCCCGTGGCCATCCCTGCGGCGGCAACGGTCGACCGCGTGCTTGATCTTGTGCCGGAAGTGCTCGACCGCGTGCAGAATTTCGTGGACAAGAAGAGAGAAGAGAAAGATATCTACTGATTTCGGGCATAATAGGGGCATTCCGAATGAAGGAGTGATCCCATGCCGCGTTTTGCCCGATGCGTATTTGCCGTTTTCCTTGCTGTTTCCTGCCTGTCAAGCAGTTTGACCTGTCAGGCTGCCGCGCCTGAAACTGCCGCCGCCGCGTTCATTTTGATGGAGGCGGGCAGCGGGCGGGTACTGGCAGCGAGAAACGAAACGCAGGAGCGCAGCATCGCGAGCACGACGAAGATCATGACCTGCTTAATCGCGCTGGAGCACAGCGAACTCACGGAGCAGGTCACGGTCAAACGCGAGCACTTGCGCGAGGGCTCGTCGATGTACCTTCTCGAGGGCGAAACGCTCACGATGGAGGAACTTCTCTACGGTCTGATGCTGCCGTCCGGCAACGACGCGGCGGAGTGCATCGCCGCCCACTGCGGCGGGAGCGGCGGCAGCGCGCAGTTTGTCCGATGGATGAACGAAAAGGCGAAAGCCCTCGGCATGGAGCACACGTCATTTGCCAACCCGAGCGGTCTCGACGAAATGGGGCACAGCTCCTGTGCCCTCGATATGGCGCGCCTTGCGGCCTACGCCATGCAGAATCCGACGTTCGCGCGCATCGTCTCGACGCGCACGGCGAGCGTCGGCACGCGCACGATGACGAACCACAATAAGCTGCTCGCGTCGTACTCCGGCTGCGTCGGTCTCAAGACCGGCTACACCGGCGACGCAGGGCGCACACTCGTCACCTGTGCCGAGCGCGGCGGGATGCGCCTGATCGCCGTCACGCTGCACGACGGCAGCGATTGGGCGGATCACGCGGCACTCTACGACTACGGCTTTTCGGCGTATGCGCTCTCAAGCGGTGCGAAAAAAGGCGAGGCCTACGGCAGCGTAAGCGTCGACGGGCAGAGTGTGTCCGCCGTCGCGACGGAGAGCTTCCGCTATCCCACCGCGGAAAATGAAGCATTGAGCGTGCGCGCCGAGCTGCCGCAAACCGTCTCCGCCCCCGTGCGGAAGGGACAAACGTTCGGCACGCTCGTCATCTCCTGCGGCGAGACTGAGGTCGGAAGAGTTGACCTTGTCAGCGCGCGCAGCGTACAGGCGCAGGAAACAAAGAGCGAAACAAGCAAAAATAAGTCGCTGGCGGAAAAGCTCTGGCAATTTCTGTCGGCAAAGTAAAGGAGGGATCGACCTGGCCGAAGCAAGAATTCAAAAGCTCATCGCCGAATCGGGGCTCTGCTCCCGTCGCACCGCCGAGCAGTGTATCGCCGCGGGACGCGTGCACGTGAACGGCAAGACTGCGCTTCTCGGGCAGAAGGCCGACCCCGAAGTCGACGAAATTACCGTCGACGGCAGGCCGCTCACACAGGAGGGGCAGAAGCGCTACCTGATGCTCAACAAGCCGCGCGGCTATGTCTGCACGCTCTCTGACGAAAAAGGGCGAAAGACCGTCGCCGAGCTCGTCAGAGACTGCGGCGCGCGCGTCTATCCCGTCGGGCGGCTCGACCTCGACTCCGAGGGACTGCTGCTTTTGACGAACGACGGCGAATGGATGCAGCATCTTCTGCACCCGCGCTACGAGGTCAACAAGGTCTACGAGGTCAGCGTCGCGGGCGAGGTCCGGGGAGCGGCGGAAGCGCTCGCTTCCATGACACAGCTCGACGGCGAGCCCATCCGGCCCGCGCAGGTGCGCGTGCTGCGGCAGGGGAGAGACACCGCCGTTCTCTCCATCACCATCCATGAAGGAAAAAACCGGCAGATCCGGCGCATGTGCGCCACCGCCGGATTACACGTCAAGCGCCTAAAGCGCGTGCAGGAGCACGCGCTCAAACTCGGGGCTCTTCCCGTCGGCGTGTGGCGCGATCTAACGGAGCAAGAGCTCCATGCAACAAAATCAAAGTAACAGAGGACGATTTTATGACGAAGAATATCTTACATAATATCGAAAAGAACATGAGCAGCTTTTCCAAGGGGCAGAAGCTCATCGCCCGCTTCATTCTGGAAAACTACGACAAGGCCGCGTTTATGACGGCCAGCAAGCTCGGCAAGACCGTGCAGGTCAGCGAGTCGACCGTCGTGCGCTTTGCCACCCAGCTCGGCTACGAGGGGTATCCGAGCATGCAGCGTGCATTGCAGGAGATGATTCGCGGCAAGCTCACGAGCATCCAGCGCATTCAGGCGTCGGACGGCGAGCTCGCAGGGTCCGATCTGATGACGAACGTCCTGCAGCGCGACATGGAGAAGATCCGCATGGCCATCGACCAGACCGACGGCGCGGAATTTGAGCGCGTGGTCGACACGATCATCGGCGCGCGCCGCATCTACATCGTGGGCTTCCGTTCGTCCTCGTTTCTGGCAGGGTACTTAAACTTCTACTTCCGCCTGATCTTCGACAACGTCACTCTGGTCAACGGCGGCGCGGCCGGCTCGTTCGACCAGCTCTTCCGCGTCTCCAAAGACGATGTGGTCATCGGTATCTGCTTCCCGCGCTACAGTGAGCTTGCGCTCAAGACCATCCAGTTTGCGCGCGACCGCGGCGCGACGATCGTCGGCGTGACGGACAGCGAGATGTCGCCCATCAACCAGATGTCCAGCAATTCGCTGCTCGTGCGCAGCGAGATGATCTCGTTCGTCGACTCGCTGGCGGCGCCCATGAGCATGCTCAACGCACTCATTCTGGCCGTGGCCAACAAGAAGGGCGCAGACATCTCCGCGACGTTCTCCGAACTCGAGCACATCTGGGAGCGCTTCGACATTTTCGGCAAGATCGAAGATGAATAAGGCGATCGTTGTCATCGGCGGCGGCGCGGGCGGCATGATGGCCGCGATCTGCGCCGCGCGCAAGGGTGCGCACGTGACGCTGCTCGATCCAAACGAGCGCCTCGGCAAAAAGGTGAACATCACCGGCAAGGGCCGCTGCAACGTGACGAACGACAGCACTTGCGAAGAGCTGCTCGCCCACGTGCCGCAGAACCCGCGGTTTTTATACTCCGTGTTTTCCCGCTTCGACGGGCACGACGCCATCGATTTTTTCGAGGGGCTCGGTGTGCCGCTCAAGGTCGAGCGCGGCAAGCGCGTGTTTCCCGTGTCCGACCGGTCATTCGACATCACAGCGGCGCTTGAGCGCGAGCTCAAGCGTCTGCACGTCAAGCTCGTGCGCAACCGCGCGCTCGGTATTTCGGTCGAAGACGGCCATGTCGCCGCCGTCAAGGGCGAAAAAGGGGACTACACCGCCTCCGCCGTCATTCTGGCGACGGGCGGGCTGTCCTATCCCGCGACGGGCTCGACGGGCGACGGCTTCCGCATGGCGGAAGCGCTCGGCCACACGGTCACGCCGCTGCGCGGCTCGCTCGTGCCGCTCGAGGCACGCGAATGCGCGGTGCTGCAAGGGCTGAGCCTGCGCAACGTTGCGCTGACGGTATACGAAAACAACAAAAAGATTCACTCGGATTTCGGCGAAATGCTGTTCACGCACTTCGGCGTGAGCGGGCCGCTCATCCTGTCGGCCAGCGCGCACATGCGGCATTTCGACAAAAAGCAGTACCGACTGGAGATCGACCTCAAGCCCGCGCTCGACGAGCAAATGCTCGACAAGCGCCTGCTGTCGGATTTTGAAAAGCACGCAAACAGCGACTACTGCAACGTGCTCGGCGCGCTTCTGCCGCAGAAGATGATCGACGAATTCATCGACCGCTCGGGCATCCCTCCGCACGAAAAGGTGCACGACATCACGCGCGCCCAGCGCGAGACCATCCGCACGCTCTTAAAGCGCTGGACGGTCAATGTCAGCGCGCCGATGCCGGTCGAAAACGCGATCATCACCTCCGGCGGCGTCAAGGTGGGGGAGATCGATCCGAAGACCATGGCGTCGAAAAAGATCGGCGGCCTGTACTTTGCCGGCGAGATCATCGACGTAGACGCCTACACGGGCGGCTACAATCTGCAAATCGCCTGGGCGACCGGCAAGGCCGCGGGCGAGGCTGCCGCGGACGCACTGCTGACGCAGTAAGCACATATTTATTGTAAGAGGGAAGAATCAAACAGATGAAAAAGCATTTTTCCATTGCCATTGACGGCCCCGGCGGCGCGGGCAAGAGTACGCTCGCCAAGGCCGTCGCCAAGAAATTGAACATTCTGCATGTCGACACGGGCGCGATCTACCGCACCATCGGCTACGCGGCGTTTTCCCGCGGACTGGACGCCAAGGACGAATCCCAGATCGCGCCGCTGCTGAAAGAAATTCAGATCGACATGGCATTTGACGAGACAGGCGGGCAGAAGATGCTGCTTGACGGTAAAGACGTCAGCACCGAGATCCGCCTGCCGGAAATTTCGATGTACGCCTCGAACGTCTCGGCGCTGCCGTGCGTGCGCGCATACCTTCTTGAGATGCAGCGCGACATCGCGCGCAAGAGAAGCGTCATCATGGACGGGCGCGACATCGGCACAGTCGTTTTGCCGGACGCCGACCTCAAAATTTACCTGACTGCTTCGGCCGAGGAGCGCGCGCGCCGCCGCTGTCTCGAGCTCTCTGAGCGCGGCACGCCCAAGGCGTATGAAGAGGTACTGCGCGAGATCAACGAGCGCGACTATCAGGACATGCACCGCGACATCGCCCCGCTGCGCGAGGCGGCGGACGCCGTGCACTTCGACACGTCGAAGCTCAGCTTTGAAGAGAGCGAGCAGGCGCTGCTGAGCCTCATTCAGGAGAAATTGAAATGATGCACCGTATCTTTTTTGCGTTTATCTGGATCATCGGTCGGGTGCTGCTGTGGATCTACCGCGTGGACGTCAAGGGGCTTGAAAATCTTCCGAAGCACAGTGTCCTGCTGTGCCCGAACCATTCAACGGACTTAGACCCCGTGCTCATCGGCCTGTGCCTGCCGCTCGACTACCATCTGCACTTTATGGCCAAGGCCGAGCTCTTCGACAACCGCGCGCTCGCGTGGCTCATCCGCACGCTCGGCGCATTTCCCGTCCAGCGCGACGGCAAGGATATCCAGTCCATCAAGACCGCGATGCAGGTGCTCCACAAGGGTGAGAATCTTCTGATCTTCCCCGAGGGGACGACGATCCGGGGCGGCGTCGGCTATCACGACGGACTCCCCGCGCACGCGCACGCGGGCATCGCGATGATCGGCGTGCGCACGGGTGCGACGCTCGTGCCGGTGTTCTGCGACGGGCAGAAAAAGCCCTTCCATAAAACGCGCATCATCTTCGGCGAGCCGTATGTGCCTGAGGTCACGGGCCGCCGCGGCACGTCCGAAGAATTGCAGGCCATCGCCGACGAAATGCTGCGTCAGGCCTACGCGCTCGGCGGCCAGCAGGTGGGAGGCGCGCCGCTGTGAAGGTCATCTTAGCTGAGACCGCGGGCTTCTGCTATGGCGTGGAGCGCGCGGTCAACCTTGCGCGCGAAACGGCAAAAGCGCGCGGCGGCGCGATGCTCGGCAGCATCGTACACAACGCGGGCGTCGTGCGCGAGATCGAAGACCTTGGCATGCGCCTCATCACGTCGCCCGACCAGGCAAAGGCGGGGGAGACCGTGCTCATCCGCGCCCACGGCGAGTCGAGAGCGACGCTTGATGCGCTGCGAGAGCGCGGGGCAGAGGTCGTGAGCGCCGTGTGCCCGCATGTCGAGCGCATCCGAAAGCTTGCACAGGAGGCAGAGCACGAGGGACGCCGCGTCATCCTGATCGGTGAGCGCCATCATCCCGAGGTGCAGGGCATCGCAGGATGGTGCAGCGACCCACTGATTTTTGAAAATGTACAGGAAGCGCAAAAATACTTGCAGGAACACCCCGATTTTGCCCATTTACCCAGTATCATGCTGGCGCAAACGACCTGCATTCGTGCGCTTTGGGAAAGTTGCGTGAAATTTCTAAAAAAACAGTGTACAAATCTGAAAATCAATGATACAATATGCAATGCTACGCAGAAACGTCAAACTGAGGCAGCAGAACTTTCCGCCAAGGTAGACGCGATGGTGGTTGTGGGCGACCGAAGAAGCGCCAACACAAGGCATTTGACCGAGATTTGCAGAGAGAACTGCGGAAAAGTCCTCCAGATCGAATCCGCAGACGAGCTCTCACCGGAATTCTTTTCCGGATGCCGTGTGGCGGGACTGACAGCCGGCGCATCTACTCCTGCGAGTATCATTATGGAGGTATTAACAACAATGACGGAAGAAAACATCAACACCACTGCCCCTGAAACCAGCGAATCCTTTGAAGAACTGCTTGAAAAATCTTTCAAGACTCTAAATACAGGAGATAAGGTGACCGGTATCGTGACCGCCATCGGCACGACCGAGATCCAGGTCGACGTCGGCTGCAAGCAGGCAGGCTATATCCCTGTTTCTGAGCTGAGCAGCGACCCCGACGTCAAGCCCGAGGACGTCGTCAAGGTCGGCGACGAGATCGAGGCTTACGTTGTCCGCGTCAACGACGTGGAAGGCTACGCCACCCTCTCCAAGAAGCGTCTCGACGCTGTCAAGCTCTGGGAAGACATTGAGACCGCCGTTGAGGACAAGACCGTTCTCGAAGGCACCGTGACCGAAGTGAACAAGGGCGGCATCGTCGTTTCTGTCAAGGGCGTGCGCGTGTTCGTGCCCGCTTCTCAGAGCGGCATGCCCAAGGACTCCGACCTTGGCCAGATGGTCAAGCAGAAGGTCAAGCTCCGCGTGACCGAGGTCAACCGTGCCCGCCGCCGCGTCGTCGGCTCCATCAAGTCCGTGCTGAACGAGGAGCGTCAGGCTGCTCAGGCCGCCATCTGGGAAGGCATCGAGGTCGGCAAGCACTATGACGGCGTTGTCAAGTCCATGACCTCTTACGGCGTGTTCGTCGAC
>OJAM01000985.1_pt1 | contig 10819 bp, 8 predicted proteins | sample 1589071 | NCBI WGS metagenome assembly OJAM01 (sample SAMN03283243) | human gut metagenome | biome: human-associated habitat; material: feces | host: Homo sapiens | place: Peru | collected 2012
TCTGGCGATCGTCATAGCGAAAGTGTTTGTAATAGTTTATTTGCTCTAACAAATTTACAAAAACTTTCGCTATTTTCCTAATAATCAATTAGTTAATTTTCATCGAACTCACGTTAAATCAGGAAAGTACAGTTGGTGTGAGTCGTGGGCTATCGGGTACGAGTTGGGCCGAGTTGGTCACGAGAAGGCCCTATTCATTAATATTTTTCCAATTGAAGGGCAGTAGTTCTACCAGATCCCGCTACTAGTCACGCTGGTAGTATGAGTTCTTTCTCAGTACGTCCTCCATCCAGGCTCGCGGGTCAACGTCGGCAGCCTTGCGTGTGATTATGAGCGAATATACGATTGCCGCACGATAAGCAGATGCGTCATTGCTGCAGAACAGATATTTCTTCCTGCCTTATGTTGGCAATACCATTATGTCGGCATCGCAGAATAACCTATTTATATCCGCAACTATGCCAACAGATCTTGTCGTCGTCTAAAGTGATTTTAGAAAGCCGTTTTTGCGAATAATTCGATATGTGCACCAAGTTTCTGGAGTCAATGATGGGTGTTACCGGTGGCTTACAATACTAACATATTGCTTGTATCTTTCATCCAGCACACCTAAAAACATATCCATCTCTCTTTTGGATAGACCTTGACGATTAGCAAGTCCTCGCCATTCCTTTACGGCTCCAACCACCTCTGCAACAATCTTCTCTGCTGTTTTCTTATTGAGCATATAATCCTCGCAAGCATTAAGTAAAATGTTCAAATCTGCTTTGTTGGAATCTGCGGAGATAAGCAGACTTTGATATTCGTTCAGTGTAGGATTCATGTCGTATGCCGGCGACAGAGTCCATCCTTTTGCAGTCAAAAGAAAACCATGATTGCGGAAATGGTCATCGCTGTTACCTATGCAGATATTGAAAGCCACACGACGGAAGAGTTCCTGTAGGTTTCGCTCTACATCGGTACAATTCTGAATAATGAAGTCGACTATATCCAGATAACCATGCCCGGTAGTTGCATTGTCACCATCACTCAACCCCAACAAGGTCATTGCGGACGCAAAATGAATACGTTTGCTATCGTTTGTTCTATCGAAACGTTGTGACAGCAATGTATGATATTTTTCTCCAGTTGCCAGCACTTTGGTTTTTGATGCGTTTATCCCTGCTTTTGTGGCAAGCAAATGACTGAAATGTTCCCAAAGTCCAACATCATAGTCATCCTTACGTGAAGGAAACTTGGCTACATAAAGAGTTTTATCCGTATCTATCACATTGGCTTTAGGTCTCGCACCGCCCAATGATGTTCCTGGTTGCAGAAGTTGTGCAATCCATTTCCTATCGGGGAGCATATTGTTTTCTTCGCTCTTCTCAATCTCAGCACTGGCTACAATCAACTCCCGAATATCTGTCAGAGGTGGAATTTTCAACGATTCACTTACATTTATAAATTCACTATCTGGGGTTTCCTTAAAACGGAATCCGCCCATTCGAGAGAAATCATCAATACCAGTCAAGAAATCGAAGGATGACAATCTCCGTACTTGTCGTTTTTCTTCCGCAGCTGCAATTTGCTCACGACGCAACAACAAAGTACGTCCCCAACGATCTGGCAAAGCATCAGAAAAACATCCGAATATATCCTTGTCCGGTTGTGTATATTGTTGTCCTGGGTAATTATTCAGGTCGTCACTCAAAAACAGATCGCTGTGCTGCCTTAACCATTCATTATTGAACGTAAAACTATAGCTGTCCGCACCACGAAGAGACTCAAAGCCTAATTCGCCAATGAGTTCCACTTCTTTGAGCCAATCGAAATCGGCATATACATACAACTTTTTCATAGATTATTCTTTCTTGGATGCACGTTCTCTTGTTTTCAAACTCAAATCTTGTAAAGACTTTCCCAATTTATCTTCTTTGGCAAGCAATAGAATATCATCGTCAAGTTGCAATGCGTACAAAACACGTAGATAGATCCCTATTGCAACAGTAGGAATCCCTTTTTCTATTCGAGACACAGTAAGAGGTGAACAGGTGGCACGTTCAGCAACCTGAGCCACACTCAGATTCCGACGCAAGCGAGCCAACTTAATCTGCTCACCTACAATTTGCATCTTCTGCTCCAATTTTCGGGGAAGTTTGGTTCCCATTGTATTCTTTGCCATTACTACATCAATTTAAGGTGCAAAGCGACTATGTCGATGACTTCACCACAACAACCTATCATATAATATACAAAGGTAATACTTTTTATTTATTTAATGATGTATTACACATAAAAAAATGCACGTCTTGGCATAATTAACCATATACATAATCTATTTTGAGCAAAAACTTCCAAAAACTAAATGCTATAATCTTGTTTGTAAGCACCATATACACCTATCAACAAACAATATGTTATTCGTTACAAACAATGCAAATTGCTCATCATACACTCATCATATCAAAGAACTATTATCAAAGTCTTTTCATTTGTTTTCTTGTACCGGAAAAACACATTATCTTTGTAAAAGTCCAGCGAAGAATAAAGAGCAAAAATCAGACTTTCCTATCATTTAAACTCCAAACTATTGGTAGTCAATCAGTCTAATATGCTACGTTGGGACGTGAAAATACAGCAATTGCGACAATTCTTTTGAAATAGAAATAACGAAAAATCGATTGATATGGACAACAAATTCACATGGACTCCTCTATACAAGGAATTAGCTAAGGCTCTTCTTCGATATAAAGAAAACCGTACGGCTCTTGTAGAATGGATATATGAAGACCTTAGCAAAGTGACAAATGCTAACGGGCAATCGCTTGTTACATATCTAAAACAAAAAGATGGATCCAGGATTACCGACATAGATCCGTTTTCTGTATTCGCTATATTCAACAGAAATACAAGTTGGGGCAATCGAACGGAACTGCTAAATCATTTCAAGAAAAAGTTCGGGTTGGCTTCAGATATTCCTACTGATTTCAACGGTATACCTACAGTTGATGCGAGGCGTTCATTTTTCTTCTCATGGAAATCAGATAACAACAAAGTCATACATGATCTGTGGCATCTGTTTGAGGACGTTATTTCAGATCACGACATTTCAGAGGCTTTTGGTCAAGTTCTTAAAAATGGAATGCCGAAATACAGTTTAACGATGTGCTTGTTCTGGGTTTATCCAGAAAAGTACCTCGCCCTCGATTCCAAAAACAGATCATACTTGAACTCTTTTGGTTTTCCTAATGAGTTTTCGAAGTTCAATTATCATGATTATTCTGACCTGCTGACGCAGGTGCAGAAGAAGATAAACATTGGCGATATACCTTGTTCTTCTTTCTTGGATATTTCCTTCCGCGCATGGACGGAGGCCGCCTCGACCAATTACATACCTAAATTGAAATATAAAGAATACATTGACCTTCTTAAGGAAGCGCATAACTTAGTCCTTACTGGCGCTCCTGGTACTGGTAAGACACACATGGCTCAGGCAATAGCAGAAGAGATGGGCGCCGTGACCAAATTTGTGCAGTTCCATCCTTCGTATGATTATACGGACTTCGTAGAAGGGTTGCGCCCAATCGAGAGAAGTGACGGGCAGATGGGATTTGAGCGCAAAGATGGTGTCTTCAAGGAGTTTTGTCGAGAAGCTATCAAGAACTTGATCGACTCAAAAAAGAGCATTGAGAGTTTGACTAAAGAAATATCGTGGCAGGAAAAACTTGACCGTTTTGTGGAAGATTCCATAGAAGAAGGGACTAAATTCAAAACGGTAAATGGAAGCGAGTTCATCATTTCTGAGATAAAGAGTCACTCTATTGTAATTCATAATGAGCAGAATGAGAAGACAACACAGGTAGCTGTAAATGCAGATGAAATACTAGAGTTACTTACTAATGAAGTCCCTTTGAATATCGTTAGAGATATTCGGAATTATTTCAACCGCAAGTTCGGGACGCAACCTGACTCTTACGCTTTTGTCATTACTAAAGCCATTCGGGCTATAAAACAGAAAATGCCTGTGGTGGAAGCGAATAAGATTGACAGAAAGCCCTTTGTGTTTATCATTGACGAAATCAATCGCGGCGAGGCATCGAAAATTTTCGGAGAATTATTCTATGCAATAGATCATGGTTATAGAGGAAAGAAAGATTATCTAGTGCAGACCCAGTACCAGAATCTTGTACCTGAGACAGATATGTTCGCCAAGGGATTCTATGTGCCGGAGAATGTTTATATACTTGCGACGATGAACGACATTGACCGTTCCGTGGAAAGTATGGATTTCGCCATGCGCAGACGATTTGCTTGGAAAGAAGTAACCCCGACTGACACGGAGGATATGCTTGACACCCTATCATGCGCCAAGGAGGCCAAGGCTACCATGAACAGATTGAACAATGCGATTGCGGAGACTGACGGACTTGGTTCTGCATATATGATTGGTCCGTCCTATTTCCTGAAACTCGGCGAAAACGGAGGTGATTTCTTCAAGTTGTGGAAAATGAATATCGAACCTTTGTTGAAGGAATATCTACGTGGATTCCGCAAAGCCAACGAGATTCTCGACAGATTCAACAAGTCATACTTCAACACAAAGGAAGAAACCGCAACGGACCAAGTAGAATTGATAGATGAGGATTAATCTGACAGACAACAACATCAGGCAACCTGATGCCGTAACGTTCCAGAGGAAGGACGTGGCAGCATTGTTCCCAATCGCAGACAAAACGATTGCAGAATTGTGCAAGGAGAATGAGAATCTCCTTATTTTCCCGTACAGTATCGAAACGTCGTGCGACAAGATTTGTGACTCACCAGTCATGAGCATCCTGAACACCGGTGATCCCGATAAGGTGCAAATCACAACTGGCAATGTGATGGGCTTCATTGGCATTGACAATCTGCAGATAAAGATAAAATCGCGATTCGACAAGGGGCGTGATGACTTTTTCCTTCACTATATGCTTCAAAAGGTATTGTCTCTTAACCTTTTCGACCTCAAGCATAACGACGAACAGGAGGATATATTTGATTTCATTATGTTTATGTTCCCCTATCTACTAAAAGCTGCCATGAACCAAGGAGTATATAGGGAATATAAAAACTTTAAGCATAATGATTCAAATCTTAAAGGGACTATCGATATCAGCCGACATATTGCCAGGAACGTACCATTCGTGGGAAATATCGCTTACTCTACACGAGAGTATAGCCATGACAATAACATGTCGGAACTGATACGGCACACAATTGAGTTTATGAAGACCAAACGGTATGGACAATTAGTTCTGAATATTGACAGGGAAACTATCGAGAACGTTAAGATCATTATCGCGCATACACCTTCATACAATAAGAATGAACGGAGCAGTGTTACCAGCAAGAATCTCCGTGCAAAGGTTCACCCATATTATACTGAGTATCGCCCACTCCAGACGCTCTGCCTCCAGATTCTCAGAATGGAAGAGGTTAAATATGGTGAAAGCAGCGACGAAATCTGCGGAATCCTCTTTGATGGAGCGTGGCTTTGGGAAGAATATGTCAACACCATCTTGAGTAATCATGGTTTCAAGCACCCCGAGAATAAGTTGCATAAGGGCGGAATTTACCTATTCGACGACCATAGTGGCATTCGCTATCCTGACTTTTACAAGGACGATATGGTGCTTGATGCCAAATATAAGCGGCTTGGCAGTTATGACAAGGTCTCAAAGTTGGATCGTAATGATGTCCATCAGGTCATGGCATATATGACGACACTTAAAGTGAATCGAGGTGGCTTCGTCGCACCATTGGAGCAGAAACAGTCGAAAGTGCCCACCTCTCATCTTAAAGGGAGCGCGGCTACCCTATCAATTTTCGGCATTGAAATATGCAAGTCTGCCACTTCCTATGCGGAATTCTGCGAGAAGATGGGTGAAATGGAGGATAGATTTGTGGAATCTTTGAAATAGTTCTGAGAGGATAAATGATAATTTACGAGCAAGCCGAGTGCAGGCCAAACGCAGTTTGAGCTATGCCGAGGCGCAGCCGTAAATGCGGACGTTAGTCCGAATTTACTGACGCTTGACCGTTCATTAAGAGGGGGAGGAGTTCGTCTCGTTGTTTAGTTAGAGCCATAATCTCTTGGCTGTTTTTGACTATTGCATCAAAGATTGGGCAGAGTTTTTTTTCTAACTTGTTGGCAATATCTACATTTGGTGGCAGTGCGATAGTACTTTGCCTTAAATGGTCTTGCGTTATATGTCCCATCGTTGTTTTTCTTGCTTCTGCCATTTGCTTGAACACACCAACATAATGTATCAGTTGGTAGAAATAGAATGAACGAGGATAGCCATTCTTTGATGTAACCTTGAATATATGCTGGTTCAACCCACCATTCCCATAAGCCCACAACATTATTTCCAAAGAAGCAGACCATGAGAACAATACATCACCATCAAACACTTTTACTTCATCGGGAATATCGGCCTTTACCCATTCTGTATCAGCAGATAAGCCGTCGTGCATTTCTTTAATCTTGATGACAGGCAATTTTTTGTTATCTATTGGACGGTATTTCTGACATGCTAAGCCATTTGTATATTCTGCAATATCCAACAACGTACCACAATGCCATCCTTGCGGTATCATCCGTTTTAACTTCTCATTCCACACCATAGCTCCGCCACTTGATTTATACGGCTTGCCTTCCTCATTTGGAAAGTCAAACTGTACAAACCAATAGTCGTAGAGTTGCTTCGCCATCGCCTCTAAATTATCATTTATCTCTCTAACCGAAAAAATCACTATAATTGTCTCAAAAAAGATGAAAGAAAGATTCATGAAATCCATATTGGAACAAGCTAAAACATGCTTTGATACGATTCAGTGCGAAAACCTTAAAGAGTTATTAATCAATAATCTAAATGGTCTGGACATAATCACTTCTGTCACAACTGAAGAATCCACTCGAAAAGCAAATTCTGAACTCCTTTCCTCTTTCATCTCAGCAAAGAAAATAGAAGGAGGTTCAGCTAAAACACTTACATACTATGAGAACACGATAATAAAGATGTTCAGCACGATAAAGAAACCAGTTGCCGAAATGTCAACTAACGACATACGTACTTATCTTGCTGAATATCAAGAAGAACGTCACCTTAGCAAAGTCACCGTTGACAACATCCGGCGAATCTTTTCCAGCTTCTTCTCCTGGCTCGAAGACGAAGACCTCATACTCAAAAGTCCAGTACGCAGAATCCACAAAGTACGCACGGACACGTTGGTGAAAGAGACAATAACTGATGAGCAGCTCGAACAACTACGCGACAACTGCACAGAAATCCGTGACCTTGCACTCATTGACCTGCTCGCCTCCACCGGAATGCGAGTCGGAGAACTCGTCAGAATGAACCGCAACGATCTGAATTTCCACGAACGCCAATGCATAGTCTTCGGAAAAGGCAACAAAGAGCGTGAAGTCTATTTCAATGCTAGAACCAAAATCCATCTACAGCAATATCTTGACACCCGAACTGACACAAACCCAGCACTTTTCGTCTCACTATCCAAACCCAACAACAGATTGACAATCAGTGGAGTTGAAGTCCGTCTCCGGACAATAGGCAAAAGCATTGGACTAAACAAAATTCACCCACATAAATTCCGTCGCACCCTCGCCACTATGGCAATAGATAAAGGAATGCCGATAGAACAAGTCCAATGCATTCTCGGTCATGTGAAAATCGACACCACCCTACACTATGCTAAAGTGAATCAGGTCAATGTAAAAATGTCCCATCGGAAGTACATCGGATAACTGTCAAGTCCATAAAATTCACTAACTTTGTAATGAGGCCATACGTATGGTTTCAAGCAGAAGTAGTTGATATGGATCGAGAAGTACAATTCCTCCTGTATAATATGCCGGAAGACAGCGGCAAAGTGCAGGTCGTCATAAAAGATGAAACAATATGGTGTACCCAAAAAGCTATGGCTCAGCTGTTTGGGGTGGGTATCCCTGCCGTCAGCAAGCATCTGAAGAATATATTTGAAGAGGGGGAACTTTCACCTGAAATGACTATTTCCAAAATGGAAACAGTCATAAACAGAGGCAAACGAGGAGAAGTCAACGAGTTTATTGATTTTTACAATCTGGATGCCATCATAGCCGTTGGTTACCGTGTTTCTTCACTTAAAGCCACTCGTTTCCGTCAATGGGCAACAAAAATCCTCAACGAATATATTCGCAAGGGCTTCGCAATGGACGACGAGCGTCTGAAGCAAGGCACGGCGCTATTTGGAAAAGACTATTTCCGTGAATTGCTCGAAAGAGTACGCTCTATCAGAGCTAGTGAACGCCGTATCTGGCAACAGATTACAGACATCTACGCAGAGTGCTGCATTGACTATGACCGCAACGCGAAGACAACACGAGATTTCTATGCAATGGTCCAAAACCGCTTCCATTACGCCATAACTGGTCAGACGGCGGCGGAGATCATCTATACCAAAGCCGATCACACGAAAGAGCATATGGGAATGACAACTTGGAAGAACTCTCCGAACGGACGTATATTGAAATCAGATGTGAGTATCGCCAAGAACTATCTTCAAGAAAAGGAAATCCGCCAGCTTGAACGCACCGTAGCAGGATACTTCGACTATATCGAAGATCTCATAGAGCGAGAGAACACTTTCAATATGGAGCAGTTCGCTGCCAGCATCAATGAGTTCCTGACATTCCGCCGCTACCAGATTCTTCCCGACAAAGGCAAGATTTCTGCGGCACAAGCAAAGAAAAAAGCGGAAGAAGAATATGCGTTGTTTGACCCGACGCAACAGATTGATTCTGACTTTGATAAGGAAGTCAGGAAAATGCTAAAAGATGGAGAATAAAGTATGGAACTGAAGAAATATAAACTAGGTGAAGTATGCACAATCATTCCTGGACATGCATTTAAATCTTCCGATTTTGGATGTGGTAAAAATTGGGTGATAAAGATTAAAGATATTGCCCCACCTGCAATTAACATTGCAACTGCAGATAAAGTTGCCGTAACACCATCAAATAAATATAAATTATCGAAAGGAGATTATGTTATGGCTATGACTGGAGCCACAATAGGGAAAGTTGGAATGCTTCAAACAAATATAAGTAATGTCTTTATAAATCAGCGAGTTTGCAAGTTTGTGCCCAACGAACATATATGCGACAAAACATATTTATATTATGTCCTGTCCACACAATCGTTTAAGAATTTCATCTTCAACAACATCGACAGCAAACTTGCTCAGCCAAATATTGGGCACCCAACTATATATAAATATTCGCACCTATTTCCAAATTGTATTAAAGAACAAAAACTAATTGCTTCAGTCCTTCATAATCTAGATTGCAAAATAGCTCTCAACCATGCCATAAATGATAATTTAGAGGCGATGGCAAAGCAACTCTACGACTATTGGTTTGTGCAGTTTGACTTTCCGAATGAGGAGGGCAAACCGTATAAATCAAGTGGTGGGGCTATGGTCTATAATGAACGCCTCAAAAGAGAAGTTCCTATTGCTTGGGAAGTTGAAAATCTAATCGATTTTGCAGAAATAAAGAATGGTGCGACACCTTCAACAGCCGACGAAGCAAATTATGGCGGTGATATAGTTTGGATAACTCCAAAAGATTTGTCTGACCAACAATCAAAGTTTGTGTATCAAGGTGAACGCAATATAACAAAGCAAGGTTTCGATTCTTGTAGTACAAGTATGCTTCCAACAAATTCTGTACTTATGTCAAGTCGTGCTCCAATCGGTTTGGTTTCTATTGCAAAGCATGAGGTCTGTACAAATCAAGGTTTCAAGAGCTTTATTCCTAAGAGTATAAGTGATTCTATCTATTTATACTACTACATAAAACACCATATCAAACAAATAGAGCAATTAGGAACAGGTACGACTTTCAAAGAAGTTTCAAGGGATGACCTCTGCAAGTTTCCAATTCTTACTATTGGTGCAAAAGACATCTATGTGCAATGGATAGAATTACAAAATGGAATAGCAGACAAACAGCTTGCTCTTACAAAAGAAATTGCTGCTCTAACTAAGCAGCGTGACGAGTTATTACCTCTATTAATGAACGGTCAAGCGTCAGTAAATTCGGACTAACGTCCGCATTTACGGCTGTGCCTCGGCATAGCTCAAACTGCGTTTGGCTCTGCGCTCGGCTTGCTCGTAAATTATCATTTATCTGACGATTGATGTTTATCTTTGTGCAAAATGATAGTATAATATTGCCGATACACGCCTCCTCTGCTAAAGAAAGTTTCGGAATGGAATATCGCATTATCTGCGCCTTATCTCCACGAGGCATCTTGCTTCCCTTTTTCCCTTTCATAACATAGTCGTAGAAAGAGTCTTGAAGTAACGATGCATATAGAAATTCTTGAGAATGACCCGATTTAGCCCGAAAGACAAGGACATCAGCAGAAGCCCCACCTTCCCTATCAGCGAACCAAATTTTCTTAAGATATGGACGAATATTAGCGACTAAAACATCGCCACACTTATAGTGAGTAAGAGCACACTTCTGCGGAGGAAGATTTTGCGCGACACATCGTCCTTCTTTATTCGGAAGTAAAGAGTCTGTTGTAACATAATCAGTGAGCAGTACCTTCTCCAGTGGAATTTTATCTGTCACAAAATATGCAATTTCGCACAATTGACACAACTGTAATCCCATTTCTTATTATTTTGCAAATCAAATAATTCTTTTTACCTTCCTGTCTTTGACACTTTGATTTTAAGATATAAAGGCCCCAGAGCGCTGCAATGGCGATTCTGGGGCTTTTGCAAT
>OJAM01000986.1_pt1 | contig 10811 bp, 8 predicted proteins | sample 1589071 | NCBI WGS metagenome assembly OJAM01 (sample SAMN03283243) | human gut metagenome | biome: human-associated habitat; material: feces | host: Homo sapiens | place: Peru | collected 2012
AAAATCTCGAGCTCGTGCGCAAGACCCGCGCCGAGCAGCGCCGCAGGCGGCAGAAGAACGAGCTGCCCGTTGTGGCCCTCGTCGGCTATACGAACGCGGGCAAGTCGACGCTTCTGAACGCACTCACGGGCTCTGATATCCCGGCGAATAACCGCCTGTTCGACACGCTCGACACCACGACGCGGCAGCTGACCGTCTCCGATACGTGCCAGGCGCTGCTGTCGGACACGGTCGGCTTTATCGCGAAGCTGCCGCACCATCTGGTCGAAGCGTTCCGCGCCACGCTTGAGGAGCTGGAATATGCGGATCTGCTCGTCCACGTCATCGACAGCGCCGACCCGGAGCGTGAGGATCATATCGCGGTCGTGAACCGCCTGATCGCGGAGCTGGCAAAGCCCGGCACGCCCGTTCTGGAATGCTATAACAAGTGTGATCTTGTCCCGGACGACGAAATTCCGCGCGGGAGCGACAAGGTCGCGATCTCGGCGGCGAGCGGCTATGGGCTGGACGCGCTCAGGGAGGCCATCGAGACGCAGCTTGGCCGCGGAAAGCACCGCGTAAAGCTGCTCCTTCCGTATCAGCAGGGCGGCATGGTCGCCGCGCTCCACGATACGGCGCAGGTGCTCTCCAGCGAGTATGCAGACAACGGAATTCAGATCGACGCAGTGCTGGACGAAACCTTATTCGGCAGACTGCGTCAGTATGTAATAGAGGAAGTATAATGGAACAATTCCTGGTCCCCGCCGGAGAAGGCACATCGGAATATATGGAAAAGAAGTCGCGGTTTCTGGGCCTGATCACCCCCGTCACGACAGAGGCCGAAGCCAGAGCCCGGCTGGAAGCCGTCAAAAAGCAGGAATACGATGCGCGGCACAACTGCTGGGCCTACATCCTGCACTCCGGCCAGAAGCGTTACAGCGACGACGGCGAGCCGCAGGGCACGGCCGGTCAGCCGATTCTGAACGTGCTCGAACGCGAGGGCGTACAGGACGTGCTGTGCGTCGTGACGCGGTATTTCGGCGGGATTCTTCTGGGTGCGGGCGGCCTTTGCCGCGCGTACACGAAGGCCGCGAAGGACGCGCTGGACGACGCGGGCATTTCCGAGCTTCGCCCGTGGAGCGTACTGCGGCTCGACTGCCCTTATGCGCTCTTTGAGCGCGTGAAGCTGGAGCTGGAAAAGCGCGGCGGGCTGCTCCGGGACACGGACTATGGCGCCGAGATCGCCATGACCGTCCTTCTGCCTGAGCCGGAAGAAGCTGCATTTGCCGCTGCTCTGCGGGAACTTTCTGCCGGAAGCCTCCGCCCGGAACGGACAGGGACGGAACTGCACGGCGTTAAAATCCGATAAGTTTTTAAAGAAAATTCACGCAAATTCCACAGGGAATTCAAAAATAACAGGTATTCTGACAAGGTAAGGTGGGGTTTTATGAACGTGCGCGAACGGATGGAGCAGGAGGAATACGAGTTTTTGTCCCCGCAGGCGCAGAAGGCCGCCGAAACAAAAGGCCGGCCGGAGCCGGAGGACGACAACGACGTGCGCACCTGCTACCAGCGCGACGCCGACCGCATTCTCCACAGCAAATCCTTCCGCCGTCTGATGCACAAGACGCAGGTGTTTTTATCGCCGGAGGGCGACCATTACCGCACCCGCATGACTCACACGCTGGAGGTCGCGCGCATCGCGCGGACAATCTGCCGCGGACTGCGGCTCAATCAGGATCTGGCGGAGGCCGCGGCCTACGGCCACGATCTGGGCCACACGCCGTTCGGCCACGCGGGAGAAAAGGCGCTGTCCAGTATGCTGGACAAGCCCTTCCGCCACAACGAGCAGTCGCTGCGCGTGGTGGACAAGCTCGAACGCGACGGCGCGGGACTGAACCTGACCTATGAGGTGCGCATGGGCATTCTCGGCCACACGGGAGACTTTATCCCCGAGACGCTCGAGGGCCAGATCGTGCGCACGTCCGACCGCATTGCGTACATTAACCATGATATCGACGACGCTATGCGCGCCGGGATCCTGACCGAGGCCGATATCCCGGCGCAGATCGCGGAAATCCTCGGGCACTCGCATTCGCAGCGGATCAACACGCTGGTCGAGAACATGATCGAAAACACGCTGCTGACCGGCACGCTCGGTATGCAGCCGGACGTGGCGCAGGCCATGGATCAGCTGCGCACGTTCATGTTTGCCCGCGTCTATACGAATCCCGTCGCCAAGGGTGAGGAATCGAAGGCGAAGGATATGCTGTGCAGGCTGTTTGAGTATTACATGAAAACCCCCGAAAGGCTGCCGCCGGATTTTCTCCCGCAGCTGGACTTTGACGGCATGGAGCGCATCGTATGCGACTACATCGCCGGCATGACCGACCGCTACGCGGTCTATAAGTATTCGGAGCTGTTTATCCCCGCGACGTGGCAGGTGCGGTGATCCGCTGCCGCGCGCGATTTTTGCAGGGGCAGATGCCCACACATTCTGAAAGGAGGTCGATCCCGTGGCGTTTCCGCAGCCGTTTCTGGACGCGCTCACCGAGCGCAATCCCATCGACGAGGTCGTGGGGCAGTATGTCAGCCTGACGCGCCGTGGCTCGAACCTCTTTGGGCTCTGCCCGTTCCACTCGGAAAAGACCGCGTCGTTCTCCGTCTCGCCGGACAAGGGGATTTATTACTGCTTCGGCTGCCACGCGGGCGGCGGCGTGATCAACTTCATCATGCAGATCGAGGGGCTGGACTATCCGGATGCAGTGCGGTTCCTTGCAAAGCGCGCGGGGCTGGAGGTCCCGGAGGACGAAAATTACCACTCGCAGTACCAGAAGCAGGAGCGCCTCTGGGCGCTGTGCAAGGACGCGGCGCGGTTCTTCCGCCAGCAGCTGTTCTCCCCCGTCGGAACCGAGGCGCAGGCGTACATACAAAAGCGCGCGCTCAGCATGGAGACGGTCAAGCGCTTCGGGCTTGGCTTCAGCCCGAACGCGTGGGCGGAGCTTACGGACGCGATGAAGGAAAAGGGCTATAAGCTCGACGAGCTGGTCGACGCGGGGCTTTCCCTGCGGGGCAAAAACGGCGGCGTGTACGACCGGTTCCGCAACCGGCTCATGTTCCCCATCATCGATATCCGGAACAATATCATCGGCTTCGGGGGCCGCGTGATGGACGATTCCACACCGAAATACCTGAACTCGCCCGAAACGATCATCTTCAACAAGCGCAAGAATTTATTCGCGCTCAACATCGCCCGCAAGAGCAAGCAGGGCCGCATCATTCTGACCGAGGGCTATATGGACGCCATCGCCCTGCACCAGTACGGGTTCGACTGCGCCGTCGCCTCGCTCGGCACGTCTCTGACGGAGGAGCACGCGAACATCCTCGCCAAATACACCAATCAGGTCATTTTGACCTACGACGGCGACGAGGCCGGGCAGAACGCCACGCGCCGCGCCATCCCCATGCTCGAAAAGACCGGCATTCAGGTGCGCGTCCTGCGGATGCAGGGCGCGAAGGACCCGGATGAGTTTTTGAAAAAATACGGCGCGCAGCGCTTTGAGGTGCTGCTGGACGCCTGCCAGAATCAGGCGGAGTACCGGCTGGACAGCCTCAAGCGCAAATACGACCTGACGCTCGACGATCAGCGCGTAGAATTTCTGAATCAGGCCGCCGCGCTCATCGCCACATTCCCGAACGCGGTACAGCGCGAGGTCTACGGACGGCGCGCGGCAGAGGCCGCCGGCATCACGCCGGAGGCCATGCAGCTGGAAATCAAAAAGGCCTACCGTAAGGCCCGCGCCATCGAGCAGAAAAAGCAGGAAGCGCAGGAGCTGGACATCGCGCGCCAGCGTGCGCCGAAGACCCGCGCCATCCGCTATGACAATCTCCGTTCCGCGACCGCCGAGGAGGGCCTGATCTGCACGCTCCTGCGTGAGCCGGAGCTGATCGCGAACGTGAAGCTCCCGGCGGAGGCGTTTTCGGTCGACCTGTTCGGCCGGGTGCTGGCCGACCTGCGCCAGCGCGTACAGTCCGGGCGGCCCGTTTCGCTTGCCGCGCTGGGGCCGGATCTCACGCCGGAGGAAATGGCGCACCTGTCCTATGTGATGAGCCGGGACACCGCTCCCGTTTCTGATGAAGCGTTCGCGGATTATCTGCGCGTGATCCAGGAAGAATATGAGGGTCGGAGCCTGACGCGCTCGGAGGAAAATCTGCGGCTGCTGGCCGAACAGATGAAATCAACAAAACAGTATGGAGGGTAAGCAATGGGAAAAGAATTGGAACTTCTGCAGAAGATGGATCTCACGGCAGAAAACCGCCAAAAGCTCGAAGCGCTGATTACCGAGGCGAAAAAGACCGGAAAGGTTTCCTCCAAGCATCTGGTTGAAACGCTCGACGACGTGGACGCTACGCAGGACCAGACCGAGCGCTTCTATGACATTCTTGAGCAGGCCGGCATTGAGATCGACGTCTCCGACGTGCTGGACCTCATCGGCACAGCTGATATGGACAACCCCACGCTCAGTGAAATGCAGGCCATCGAGGACGAGGGCCTGCCCGCGGATCTGGACGAGCCGGAGGCGCTGCCCGAGGACGTGGAAAACGCCAAGCTGGACGACCCTGTGCGGATGTACCTCAAGGAGATCGGCCGCATCAAGCTCCTGACGCCTGAGGAGGAGCAGGAGATCGCAAAAAAAATGGCCGAGGGCGACGAGGACGCACGCAAGCGTATGTCTGAGGCCAATCTGCGCCTCGTCGTGTCGATCGCAAAGCGCTACGTGGGCCGGGGGATGCAGCTGCTCGATCTCATCCAGGAGGGCAATCTGGGCCTGATGAAGGCTGTTGAAAAATTTGACTATACGAAGGGCTACAAATTCTCCACCTACGCAACCTGGTGGATCCGCCAGTCCATCACCCGCGCCATCGCCGATCAGGCGCGCACGATCCGCATTCCGGTGCATATGGTCGAGACGATCAACCGGGTGCTGCGCACGTCGCACTCCATGGTGCAGAAGCTGGGCCGCGAGCCGACGACGAAGGAGATCGCGGACGAGCTGCACATTGAGGAGAGCAAGGTCGAAGAAGTCCTGAAAATTGCGCAGGAGCCGGTTTCCCTCGAAACGCCGATCGGTGAGGAGGAGGACAGCCATCTGGGCGACTTCATTCAGGACGACGAGGCCTCGCAGCCGTCGGAGGAGGCGTCCTACACGCTGCTGCGCGAGCAGCTTGAGGAGGTTCTGTCCACGCTGACCCCGCGCGAGGAGCAGGTGCTGCGGATGCGCTTCGGTCTGACCGACGGCAAGCCGCACACGCTCGAGGAGGTCGGCAAGGAGTTCGACGTCACGCGCGAACGCATCCGCCAGATCGAGTCCAAGGCCCTGCGCAAGCTGCGCCATCCGTCCAGAAGCAAGAAGCTGCGCGACTTTTTGAACTAAGAAGGCAGGACCTGCCATGAAAGAATTTCGAAAACACAGAATATTTACACTTTTATGCTTGACAACCGGAAAAATATTCGTATCATAGTCTTATGCAATTTGAAACCGTAACAACGGAGGAATTCAAGATGTTTGAGAAGATTCAGGCGTATCTTGCCTCGCAGCTCGATATTCCGGCAGACGAGATCACCCGCGACACCACGTTCGAAAGCCTCGGCGTCGATTCGCTGGATACCGTCGAGATGGTCATGGATCTGGAAGAGCAGCTCGGCGTCGATCTGGAGCTGGAGGAAAAGATCGCGACCGTCGGCGAGCTGGTCGATTTTGTCGAGAGCAAGCTTGACTGAACGCAAAACGGCGAGACGTATGGCAAGGCTGCACTACTTGGGGAGATAGCGGTGCCCTGTTACCCGCAATCCGCTACAGCGGGGAGGAATTCCCGACCGAGGGTGTATGCTGTGTCGTCTGACCCGGATAAGCGGTGTTGAAGATCTGGTCTTGCGCAATAGGGCTCTGTGAACCGTGTCAGGTGGGGAACCAAGCAGCACTAAGCAGTCTACCCTGTGTGCCGCAAGGTTGCCGTTTCGGAGCTGGCTGTCCGGGTAACGGGTGTAGCATCCATTCGGAGAAGGGTGTGCAGTCCTGCCATGCGTCTTACCGTAAAAAACTCCGGGCCTGAAAGGCCCGGAGTTTTTCATGCCCTGCCGCAGAGAGCTGCGGCAGGGCGTTTGTATTTTATTTCGCGCTGATGACCAGCTCGCCGTTCTGCTCGTCGCAGACAAGCGTCTGACCGGGGAGCACGTCGCCGCGCAGGATGCGCTGCGCAAGAAGCGTCTCGACCGTGTGCTGCAGGTAGCGGCGCAGCGGTCTTGCGCCGAACTGCGGGTCATAGGCCGCGTCGATAACAAAGCTCTTTGCCGCCGGGGTCAGCTCGCACTTGAGCTGCTTGTCGGCAAGGCGCTTATTAAGCGCCGCGATCTGCAGATCGATGATGCCAGTGATGTTTTCCTTCGACAGGGGCTTATAGAAGACGATCTCATCCAGCCGGTTCAGGAATTCCGGGCGGAAGCTGCGGCGCAGGAGCGCCTGCACCTCGTTCTTCGCAGCCTCCGAAATTTCACCCTCCGGCGTGATGCCGTCCAGAATGGCCTGCGAACCGAGATTCGAGGTCAGGATAATGATGGTGTTCTTGAAGTCCACGGTTCTGCCCTGCGAGTCGGTGATACGGCCGTCGTCGAGCACCTGCAGCAGAATGTTGAACACGTCCGGGTGCGCTTTTTCGATCTCGTCAAACAGAATGACGGAATACGGTCTGCGGCGCACGGCTTCGGTCAGCTGGCCGCCCTCCTCATAGCCCACGTATCCGGGAGGCGCACCGATCAGGCGCGACACGGAGAATTTCTCCATATACTCCGACATATCGATCCGCACCAGATTCTTTTCATCGTCAAACAGCGCCTCTGCCAGCGTCTTGGCAAGCTCTGTCTTGCCGACGCCCGTGGGGCCAAGGAACAGGAACGAGCCGAGCGGCCGGTTCGGGTCCTGAATGCCTGCTCTGCTTCTCTGGATAGCCTCAGAGACGACGCGCACGGCCTCATCCTGGCCGACGACGCGCTTGTGCAGCGTGTCTTCGAGATGCAGCAGCTTGTCGCGCTCCCCCTCCATCAGCCGCGCGGTCGGGATACCCGTCCAGCGCTCGATGATCTTGGCGATTTCCTCTTCCGTGACCTTGTTGCGGAGCAGGCTCGTCTCCTTGCTGCTTTGCGCCAGTTTTTCCTCCTGCTCCAGCTGCTTTTTCGCTTCGGGCAGATCGCCGTACTTCAGCTTCGCGGCCTTTTCGAGATCGTAACTCTGTTCGGCAGATTCAATATCGCGGTTGATCTGCTCGATGCGTTCGCGCAGCTGCTGCACGCGGCCGATGGCGTTCTTCTCGTTTTCCCATTTGGCTTTCATGGAGTTAAACGTTTCGCGCTGTTCGGCCAGTTCCTTTTGCAGTTCCATCAGCCGCGCCTTGGAAAGTTCATCGTCCTCGTTTTTAAGCGCTGCTTCCTCGATCTGCATCTGGATGATCTTGCGGTTGATGACATCCAGTTCGGTCGGCATGGAGTCCATTTCCGTTCGGATCATGGCGCAGGCCTCGTCAATGAGGTCAATGGCCTTGTCAGGCAGGAAACGGTCGGTGATATAGCGGTTCGAGAGCGTCGCGGCGGCGATGATCGCGTTGTCCGTGATCTTGACGCCGTGGAAGACCTCATAGCGGGATTCCAGACCACGCAGGATGGCAATGGTATCCTCCACCGTCGGCTCCTGCACCAGAACGGTCTGGAACCGGCGCTCGAGCGCGGGATCCTTTTCGATATACTGGCGGTATTCGTCCAGCGTGGTTGCGCCGATGCAGTGCAGTTCACCGCGCGCGAGCATCGGCTTTAGCAGATTGCCCGCGTCCATGGAGCCCTCGGTCTTGCCCGCGCCGACAATGGTGTGCAGCTCGTCGATAAACAGGATGATGCGGCCCTCGGACTTCTTGACCTCGGCCAGCACGGCCTTCAGACGTTCCTCAAATTCGCCGCGGTACTTTGCGCCCGCAATCAATGCGCCCATATCGAGCGAGAAGATCGTTTTGTCCTGCAAAGACTTGGGCACCTCGTTCGCGACGATCCGCTGCGCAAGGCCCTCGACGATGGCCGTCTTGCCGACGCCCGGTTCGCCGATGAGAACGGGGTTGTTCTTCGTCTTGCGGGACAGGATGCGGATGACATTCCGGATCTCGTCGTCACGGCCGATGACCGGGTCCATCTTCTGCTCCCGTGCACGCTTGACCAGATCCGTGCCGTATTTGGCAAGCGCCTCATACGTATCCTCCGGCGTGTCGGACGTCACGCGCTGGCTGCCGCGCACCGACTGCAGCGCCTGCAGGCAGGCCTCCTTCGTGATCTGGTACGGACGGAACAGGCTTTTCAGCACCGCGTCCGCGTTTTCGATCAGGGACAAAAACAGATGCTCGACGGAGACATATTCGTCTTTCATCTGCTTCGCGATGTCCTCCGCGCTGTTCAGCGCCGTGTCGACGGCGCGCGCAACATAATATTTATCCGCCTCGCGGCCCGAGCCGGTCACGCGCGGCAGCTTCGCCAGCTCCGCGTCCACCGCAGCCTCAAAGCTTTCAAGCGTCACGCCCATCTTTTTCAGCAGCTGCGGCACAAGGCCGTTTTCCTGCTTCAAAAGCGCGGCCAGCAGATGGATCTGCTCGATCTGCTGGTTCTGGTTTTCAATGGTCAGCTTCTGGGCGGCCTGAATGGCCTCCAGAGATTTCTGCGTATAGTTCTGTGCGTTCATAGTTCACACCTCTTCTTCCAGCGTTAGCACTCTATATTCATGAGTGCTAATTCATTTTGGCTTCATCATAGTCCTGTACCCGGAATTTGTCAAGGGGGAGCAGGGCCGAAAATTGTGATATTTTTGTAAACATTTGATCGAAAAAAGAAGTTTCGAATTTAATAGTTATTTAAAAACTTGCCTCTAAGTTTTTTAATAAACCCTTGCTATGATAATCCTGCAAGAAGCGATAAACACTTTTTCATTTTCCCCTCATATTGATAAAGAATCCCCCGCAGACAAGCCGGTCACTTGTTTGCGGGATTTCTTTCGCCAAAACAGGACCCGCGCAGCCTCAAGGTTGAAGCCGCGCGGGTTCTGCTTGTCCACGTGGATGAACCCGGCGGACACGAGCGAGCTCATGTGGTGGGAGATCGTGGCGGGAGACAGGCCGATGCCGTTGAAAAAAGCGGCGCTGGGGCAGACGAGCATCTGGTCGAGCGCAAGATGCTGCATCCCGAACTGCTGCATGAAGTCTGTGGGTTCCCCGGCCAGCGCCGCCCGCGTCTGCGCGGCAGCAGCGTCGAATTCGGCCTGAAGCGCCGCCTCGTGGGCCTGAATGACGGGGGTGCAGAGGGCAAGCAGCTGTTGGTATCGCTCGAAATAGACCTCCGGCGGAAGCTCCGAGCCGCGGTTGAGCGTGAGCGCGATCAGATGCCGCAGCGTCTCCGGCTGGGAAAGCATCTCGGTCTGCTGCTCGGCGATCAGAGAAAGACTCTGCCGTGCCCGGCACCAACAGCACCGGCTCGGAGTTCTCTCCGCGTGAACAGGGCGCTGGCCTTGTGAACGTAAAGAATGTCGTTACCACCAAGGCATCACCAGCCCCGACGGCAAGAAGGTCTGGGCCATCGGCACGGATTACCTGCGCAAGGCATTCTTCCTCAGCACCTACGGCATCTACCGCACGCAGATCATCAGCGACGGCTGGACCGGCCGCGCATGGAACGAGGAGACCGAAGCCTATGACGGCGACTATCACGCTTCATTGTCTGCGTCAATAGCAAAGCGAAAGGCTTTTTATGGGAATTTATACGGTTGTAATATTTATAGAACTGATTCTTGGTAATGCCTTGACGAAATTCGTTCTCAGCAATACAATGAAAGAGAAATCCAAAACGAGGTATGAGAACCATATCCCCTGAACGACTGAAAGACCTTACTCGACGACTTTGGTCAGAAAACGATAGCTGCCATTCTACGCATGGAAATTTCTCGCTGTCGAAAGCAGGAAAAAGCGTGTCCGTTTCTGTAAAAGTGAGAGATTTGCCGGACGAAGTGCTTACGGCGAATGTAACGGAGGTCAAATAAAGAAAAAAAGAGTTAGTCAAAGCAAAGAACAGTTTGACCTTGTAATACATAGCGACCAGGAGGCACATATTGAATTCTGGTATGCACGGGATCTCATGCCGCTTCTCGGCTATGAACGATGGGAGAACTTTGATAAGGCAATCGGGCGTGCTATTGAATCTTGCAAAACCAGCGGAATAGAAGTATCGGATCATTTTCGTGAGGTCACGAAAATGATGACCGCCGGTAAAGGTGCGCAGCGAGCAGTCAAGGATTACGTGCTTACTCGTTTTGTTTAGCAGCAAATATTTGTGTAATTATCTTGGCAGCGATATAGATATAGAAAGGGGTTATCGTGATTAAGCGGCAGAAAGTAGCGCTTGCAGAAGAACTGTCATCAGACATATCGTCGCACCTGTTTCGTGCAACCAACCAGATTCAAATCCATGAGTCCATGATTCGCTTTTTTTCCACAGCGAAAAAAGGGCAGAAGATTCCATCTGAGTTGAAGCTGGCGGAGCACTATCACGTCAGCAGAGCGACAATCAGAGAGGTTCTTCAAAAGCTGGAATTTGAAGGCTATTTAATTCGAAAAAAAGGAAGCGGGACCTATCTTTTGAATCCTCCGGTCAATGAAAAAGAAAACCTCCTGTATTTTTTTGACATTCAGTCAATGATCAGGGCGAAAGGCTTTCTTCCATCCTGCGATCCCGTAACGATCATCCGTCAACCCGC
>OJAM01000989.1_pt1 | contig 10805 bp, 10 predicted proteins | sample 1589071 | NCBI WGS metagenome assembly OJAM01 (sample SAMN03283243) | human gut metagenome | biome: human-associated habitat; material: feces | host: Homo sapiens | place: Peru | collected 2012
AAAACCGAGATGGACGCTTGAGATACTGACCGGCGCGCTGGCCGTTCTGTGCGGCCTGCTGTTTCTGGTGCTGCTCGTCCAGCGCCCGGCGGGCTGGCCGGTGCTGGCGGTGCTGGTGGTGCTGTGGGGCATAGGGGCAACCCTGTTCCGCTGCAAGCTGCGCAGCTGGGTGGTGCGCTGGACAAGCGGCACCACCTTTGAAAAATCCAAGGTGCAGTTCAGTCTGGAGCCCCTTTCCCAGCCTGCGGCGCTGCTTTCCGGCGAGACGGTGCTGTGGTACAACAGCCAGTTCCGCACCCGCCTGCTGGGCGGGCAGGATGTGCTGGCCAGCCGGGTGCAGAAGCTGCTGCCCGGGCTGGATCTGCAGCTGTGCCGCAAGCGCGAGGGACAGCTGCTGACCCTTGCCGACGGCTACTGGAGCGTGCACAGCTCCACCGTGCCCGGCGAAGCCGAAAGCGTGACCCTGCTGGTGCTGAACGAGGAGACCGAGCTGCGCCGCATTGAGGCAGAGTACAAGGCCAGCCGTCCGGGGTATCTTGCCTTCCAGCTGGACGGCTACGATGATGTGTTCGGGGATCTGATGGACAGCGAGCGCGCCCGCCTGCTGGAGGGCGTCAACCGCATTCTGGAGGATATGATCGGGCGCGGCAGCGGCTTTCTGCGCCGGGTAGGCAGCGGCGGCCGCTACATCGCAGTGGTGGAGGAGCGCCAGCTGGAGCAGTTCGCTAATCGCGGCTACGATGTGCTGGATAAGATCCGCGCACTGGACCCCAGTGTGAGCCTTTCGATGTCCATTGGTATCGGACGCGGCGCACGCACCCTGCGGGAAGCGCAGGATATGGCCGAGCACGCGCTGGATATGGCGCAGGGACGCGGCGGCGATCAGGCCGCTGAGATGACGCTGGATGGCTTTACCTTCTACGGCGGCGTGAGCCACGGTGTGGAAAAGCGTAGCAAGGTGCGCAGCCGCCTTGTGGCTGACCAGCTGGTCAAGCTGATCAAGGAGGCCGACCATGTGGTCATCATGGGCCACCGCATGAGCGATCTGGATGCTATCGGCGCAGCAGAGGGTGTGCTGCGCATTTGTAAGATCTGCGATGTGCCGGCGGTCATCGCCGTCCGGCGGGACGCTACGCTGGCGGCCAGCCTGATCGATGCGCTGTGCAAGGCGGGGCAGAAGGATGACTTCATTGACCCCAAGGACGCCCTGCCCATCATCTCCAAGCGCACCCTGTGCATCGTGGTGGATACATATCAGGTTGGCCTTGTGGAAAGCAAGGACATTCTGGAAAAATGCGGCAAGGTTGCTGTCATCGACCACCACCGCAAGGGCGTGGGCTACATCGAGAACCCGGCGCTGGTCTGCCACGAGCCCTATTCCTCCTCGGCCAGCGAGCTGGTCACCGAGCTTTTGCAGTATGTGGGCGAGCGGGACGACAAGCCCAACCGCATCGAGGCCGAAGGTCTGCTTGCCGGTATTTTGCTGGATACACAGGACTTTACCCTGCACACCGGTGTGCGTACTTTTGAAGCCGCCGCTGCACTGCGCCGCTACGGCGCAGAGACCGAGCGGGTGCGCAGGCTGTTCGATGTGACCATGGTGGAGTACAACGCCAAGGCCGATCTGGTGGAAAAGGCGCAGATGTACAAAAACTGTGCCATCTCCATTGGCGGCGAGGTTGCCCCGGAGGCCCGGGTCGCCATTGCGCAGGCCGCCAACGACCTGCTGCGCATTCAGGGCGTGGACGCCAGCTTTGTGGCAGTGCAGGTGGGCAACGGCGTAAACGTCTCTGCCCGCAGCATGGGTGCCGTGAATGTGCAGGTGATCATGGAGTCGCTGGGCGGCGGCGGTCATCAGACCATGGCAGCAGCCCAGTTAAAGCATATCACCCCGCAGGCGGCACGCAGCCGCATTCAGGATGCCATCGACCAATATTATCTCTCCCAGAAAAAGACTACGCCGGAAGCACGACCGGCAAAAGGGGAATAAAACATGAAACAGTACGATTATCTTATCGTTGGAGCCGGTCTGTTCGGCGCCGTGTTTGCCCACGAGGCCAAAAAGGCAGGCAAAAAGTGTCTGGTCATTGATAAGCGCGACCATATCGCGGGCAACATCTACACCGAGAATGTGGAGGGCATCAACGTGCACCGCTACGGCGCGCATATCTTCCACACCAACAACAAGGCTGTGTGGCAGTATGTAAACCAGTTTGCAGAGTTCAACCGCTACACCAACAGCCCGGTGGCCAACTACCACGGCCAGATCTACAATCTGCCCTTCAACATGAACACCTTCAACAAGATGTGGGGTGTTGTGACCCCTGCCGAAGCCAAGGCCAAGATCGAAGAGCAGAAGGCCGCTGCGGGCATTACCGACCCGCAGAACCTGGAAGAGCAGGCCATCAGCCTTGTGGGCACCGATATCTACGAAAAGCTCATCAAGGGCTACACCGGCAAGCAGTGGGGACGCCCCTGCACCGAACTGTCCGCCTTTATCATCAAGCGCCTGCCGGTGCGCTTTACCTACGACGACAACTACTTCAACGCCCTGTATCAGGGCATCCCCAATGGCGGCTACACCGCCATGGTGGAAAAGATGCTGGCTGATACCGAGGTGCGCCTGAACGTGGATTATCTGGCCGAAAAGGCTGCGTTGGACGCATTGGCTGAAAAGGTGGTATACACCGGCCCGGTGGACGCCTACTTCGGCTACCGTCTGGGCGCGCTGCAGTACCGCAGCGTCCGCTTCGAGACCGAGGTACTGGACACCGACAACTATCAGGGCAACGCGGTGGTCAACTACACCGACGCCGAGACCCCCTATACCCGCATCATCGAGCACAAGCACTTCGAGTTCGGCACCCAGCCCAAGACGGTCATCAGCCGGGAGTACAGCGCCGAGTGGAAGCCCGGGGACGAGCCCTACTACCCCGTCAACGACGAGAAGAACGGCGCACTTTATATGCAGTACCGCGAGCTTGCGGACAGAGAAGAAAAGGTGATTTTCGGCGGACGTCTTGGCGAGTACAAGTACTATGATATGGATGCGGTGATTGCATCCGCGCTGGCCATGGCCCAAAAGCTTCTTTCGTAGCATCGGAGAATCCGATTTGTCCGGCAGAGGCTGACAGAAACATAAAGGCAGGCATCCGGGATCCGGCAGGGAGCTTCGGCTCATGCCGGATTTTTAATATTGCAAAAGTTAGTTGACACAAACATACAGCGGATGTATGATCAGAGCGTGGGTTAGATAAAGCTAACTTAGAGCGAAGGAAAGATCCTTCTAACCGAGAGAGGAAAGCAACCGATGCCTGAAAGAGTCTTGATTGAAACCTGTTCTCCGACGCTGGCGGGAATGAAGCCGGCCAATCTGATCAGTCTTCCTTATCAGAACGAGGAACAGGCAAGAGCAGATATTCGTGAGATGAATCGGATTTTTGCAGGGAAGGGCCTTCGGGCGGTCCCTTTGAACTTCCGTAAAGGTCATGTCCTCTTATATTTGTACCGGCCTGCTTCTTTGAAGCTGGAATTTGCCGGAGAGGGGATCCGGAGCTTTCTGGAGCCGCTGGGATATGACTGCAGCGATGCGGACCGGTGTGTCGCGAGGCTTGGCGAGAAAATACGGGCAGGCAGCGACTCCGCAGAATTTCCGCATGAAGTCGGGGTTTTTCTGGGATATCCGCTGGAGGATGTAGAAGGCTTTATCCATCACAAGGAGGAAGGCTGCAAGTGCATCGGCTGCTGGAGAGTTTACGGCGATGAGAAGAGGGCACGCAGGGTCTTCCGACGCTATCAGAGCTGCACAAGGGCCTATCTTCGCTCATGGGAGTGTGGGAAAAGCCTGGAGGAGCTGACGGTAGCAGAAGTTTCGTTGTGAAAATATCATTTTTATGATTAAGTCCAGCGGTGAGATGTCAACCTGATATTTAGAGAAGATTAAAGAATAATCTCCACTTTTTCAGTCAGGCAAAAACACTCACCCAAGCCCCGTCGATTCCGCTTTTTCAGAAGCGGGGCTGAGAATGCCGGATGGAGCAGCTAAGTTATCGCTCTTCCGGGGCGATATACATGCGGTTCTCGCTTAACAGACAATAAACGAGCCGCACGAATTTACGGGCAGTTAGCACGAGTGCGCGTTTGTGCTGTGCGCGATTCACCTCTTTGTATTTGAGATGATAGTAGCTGTTGTACTCAGTATCGCATCGTACAAGAGACATAACAGCTTCGCACAGATAATACTTAAGGTACCGGTTGCCGGTATGGATCAGAGGCGTATTTTCCGCTTCAAATCCTCCAGATTGATGTTGCTTCCAGGCAAGGCCTGCATACTTTGCAAGAGATGCCTGATTTTTAAAGCGATGGATATCACCGATCTCAGCAATGATACCTGCAGAATAAACAGAGCCGATTCCTTTGACCGATATCAGAGGATTGCTGATGGCATTCATTTGTTCAGCAATGGCTTTGTCATACTGCTTAATACTTGCTTCCAGAGCTCTCATGGAGCTTATGGATATAGAAAGCACCTGGTTCACGGAGTCGTTCACTGTTTTAGGCAGACGGTAGGAACTCCTTGCAGCCTTCTGAATGGCTTTGGCCACTGCATCAGGGTCAGGGAAGCGGTTCTTCCCTTTCTCCTTGATGAATTCAGTGAGTTCATGTAAGTCCATCAGAGCCAGCTGGTCTGCGGATTCAAACTCTTCGTAGACGGCCAGGGCCGTAGTACTGAAGGTGTCGGAAAACACCTTCTCCTGTGCAAAGGTTGAATACTTCAGAAACAAAGTGTTGAGGAATCGTTGTTTTTCCCTTGAGAGGTTTACGACAGCGGTATAACGGGCACGAGTGAGCTTCTTCAGGGCCTCGTAGCGGTAATCCCCGAGATAAACCTCATTGTTGATTCTTCCGAAGCGCAGGCAGTCTGCAATGACATAGGCATCTACATAGTCATTCTTAGGCAGGTCATCATAGGATTCTTTGAACTTGGCGACCTGCTTGGGATTCAGGACATGGATTTCTTTGGTATAAACCGAGAGAGAAAAGTCCTCTTTGAGAGTGTAGACGAGATGAGAACCGTATATGGAAGTTGCTTCCATACCGATCTTCATTTCCGAAAGTCCGTTGCCAGTCATGGCAGACACAATACGCTTTACAAGCTGCTGGCAGCCCGCCTTCGAGTTGGTGATGGGAAACACGGAGTGTTTGGAACCGTCCGGCTTCATCAGATAGGCAACATTGCTGTGGCTTGCGACATCAATACCTACGTAAAGTGGATTCAATTGAGTCACCTCCTTTCGTTCGTTATTGGTGGTCAATCGGTTTGGTAATACCCATGATCACGGAGCATCGACACCCTCGCGAATAAGAATCCAGCCAGAGGTGAACTGATGCGATCCTCACTGCCGGGAGGAAGTTCACAGACTCTGGCAAACAACCAGCTGGTTTGAAGCTAACTTCCGTGTCAGGGGAACTGACTTAACTATGAAGTGATCCAAAGGATCCAACAGGAGGACAAAGAACTTTTACCTGATTGACACAGAGTCAATAGTATCATGGGCATCACCAAACCGATTGGCAGTAACTGTAGTTAGTAAATGTAGATATACATATTTATACGAGGAGGAAATGCAATGAGCAAGGTAGCAGTTGTTTACTGGACAGGAACCGGAAATACCGGAATGATGGCAGAGGGTGTGGCAGAGGGAGCAAAGGCAGCCGGCGCAGAGGTAACCGTGCTGGGACCGTCTCAGTTCTCGGCAGGAGACGTGGCTTCGTATGATGCGATTGCCTTTGGATGCCCTGCGATGGGTGCAGAGGTTCTGGAAGAGGGAGAATTCGAACCGATGTTCTCTGCAGTAGAAGGCGTACTGGCTGGAAAGAAGGTCGGACTGTTCGGCTCCTGGGGCTGGGGAGAAGGCGTCTGGATGCAGGACTGGGAGAGCCGCTGCGCTGCAGACGGCGCGAAGGTGGCCGGCACGGTGACCTGCCAGAATGCACCGGATGACGGAGCGCTGGAGGAGTGCAGGGCACTTGGAAGAGCGCTTGCCTGATTCTGACTGCGATGGGCGGACCGCCCGGATCCCTGTCAGGGAGCTTACACAACCAACCACCAGGAGAATTATGATATGAGTATTGTCATCATCGGCGGGAATGAATGTATGGAGCGCCGGTATAAGGAAGTCTGCAAAAGGCACGGGTGTGATGCCAAGGTGTTCTGTAAATTCAAGGGAGGCATGAAGGATCGCATCGGTTCGCCGGATCTCATGATTCTGTTCACGCATACCGTGTCGCACAAGATGGTTCAGTATGCGCTGAATGAAACAGCGGATAACACGAGGGTCGTGCGTTCTCACACCAGCTCCATTTCATCGCTGGATCAGATTCTGGCGGAGCATGCCGGGTGAGGCCCGAAGACCGTCAGGGACACGCAGGGCCGGAAAAGGTACAGCGGGCGAACAAGGTTCAGGGTGCTGCGGAGGAAGCGGGAACAAGCTTCCCTCGCAGCATTTTTGCGGCATTTCCGGTGGGCCGCTGCGGGTCATATACCAGACAGACGCTGCGGGAAGGAATTTCTTCCAGAGTCGGAATTTTCACAATTTCACCGCGGGCGATCAGCTCGCGAACCACGGGCTCCGGGATAAATGCGAGACCAAGCTCGCTTCGGACCAGCGCAATCAGCTGGTCCGTGGTGGCAACCTGAATATCCGGTTCGATTTCAAGATGATACCGGAAGAAAAGATTCTCGTAGAAGCTGTAGGTAACGGTGTCGCGTTCCAGACCGATCAGGGAATAATGCTTCAGCTCGGAAAGAGGCAGAGCCTGACCGGAAAGAGCGGTAAAGGTCCGTCCGCCGACCAGAAGCTCGCGAAAGGAGAGGAGCGGAATGCTTCGAAGCGGAGCCTCGGCTTCCGCCGGGGTCGTGACCACGGCAAAATCGACCTCGCCGTTCTTTACTGCTGCAAGCGCGGTTCTTGTCGTGTTGTTGGAAATGCGAATCCGGATATGCGGATACTCCAGGTGAAAATCTTTCAGAATATCCAGAAGATAGCTGTTGAGCGCAGTTTCACTGGCACCGATGGAGACACTGCCGGAGGTTAAGGTATTGAGCGCGGAAAGCTCCTCCTCGGCCTGATGAATCTGCGCCATAGCGCCCTTGACGTAGGCATAGAGATGTTCGCCCTCCGGAGTAAGCCGGATTCCGCGGTTGGTCCGGATGAAGAGGACACAGCCGATTTCTTCCTCCAGCCGATTCATGGCTCTTGTGACATTGGGCTGGTTGCTTCCGAGAATTCGGGCAGCCTTGGTGAAGTTCTCATATTTTGCCACGTGATAGAAGATTCGATAGTATTCCAGATTTACATTGTTCATCCCAGTCCTTTCACTTCATTGGATTCATGCGTACAATCCATGAAATTTCAGAAATTGTGCAGCTTGTGAATTCGTCAGATCGAAATGCATTTCAGACACATCTTGATCGACACTGCCAACATCATGTCCGGAAAAGCACGTATTTTCAAGGCTTTTTATGTCTCTAACCGTTTTAACATGTCATAATGACATATGCAATATACCAACAATACTTTTTACATATTCCAGAGATTTTTTATAATGAAACATCGTGAGCAGCAGGTGTTGCTGCGGAAAGGATCGTATGCTGACAGTAGTGACTGGAATCAACTGGGGTGACGAGGGAAAGGGACGCGTCATAGATCTTCTTGCAGAAAAAGCAAATGTTGTTGCCCGTTTTCAGGGCGGCGATAATGCAGGACACACTGTCGTGGTCGGGAAAGAAAAATATGTGATGAATCTTCTGCCTTCCGGCATTTTGCATCCGGATGTCGTCTGTGTGCTTGGGCCCGGCATGGTGATAGATCTGGAGGAGCTTCTCCATGAGATGGATTCTCTTCGGAAGAAGGGAATTTCCATTACTCCGCGTAATCTGAAGATTTCGGACAAAGCAACCATTTCAATGCCCTGGCACCGGATTCAGGATGAGCTGGAGGAGGAAAGACTGTCCGGAAGCGGAAGAGCCTTTGGATCGACAAAACGCGGTATTGCATATGCGTACAGTGACAAGTACCGCAAGAAAACGCTTCGGATTGGAGACCTCCTTCACCTGGAGGAGCCGGAGGTGCAGGATCGGATATCGATGATTCTTGAGGCGAAGAACCTGGAGCTTGCAGGGTGTTACCACCAGGAACCGATGTCGGAATCGGCATTCCGGTTCTGGTGCGGCGGGATGGCAGAATCGCTGAGGGATTATATTTCTGATACCGGCACCTTTCTCGAGAACGAGCTGAAGGAAGGTAGAAGAGTTCTGCTGGAGGCACAGCTTGGTGCAATGCGTGACATTGACTATGGAATTTTTCCCTATACCTCAAGCTCCAGCACCATTGCGGCCTATGCACCGATCGGCGCCGGAATTCCGGGCGAAATACCGGATCATGTGGTGGGAGTTCTGAAGGCATATTCCACCTGTGTCGGTGCAGGCCCCTTCGTCGCAGAAAAAGCAATGGACAGAAGCTGGCGGGAAGGTCTTCGCAGAAAGGGTGGTGAGTTCGGAGCAGCAACCGGAAGGCCGCGCAGAGTCGGTCCCTTTGACGCTGTGGCAAGCCGCTACGGACTAAGGTGCCAGAAAGCGGACAGAATCGCTCTTACGAAGCTGGATGTTCTGTCCGGGATGAATGAGATTCCGGTTATCACAGGCTATCGCCTGAAGGAAAAGCAGGTGGATCGGTTTGATCCGCTGAGCGATCTGGAGGCAATGGAGCCTGTGGTGAAGTTCCTTCCCGGCTGGAAGGAGGATATTACCGACTGCAGGAGATGGACAGATCTTCCGTGGAATGCACAGAAATATGTGCATTCCCTGGAACAGCTCCTGGACCAGGAAATTCCTTTTATTTCGGTAGGTGCCGGACGGGAAGAGTATTTTACCAAGGAAGCCTGGGTCTGAACCCCGGACTTAAGAAAGGAGTGTTGCAAGCAAATGAAAGATATGGCTGCAGAGCTGGTAGCAAGGCTCAATGTGGATACTGCCTTTACGATTCCGATATTCGGCGGTATTCAGATTGCGGAATCGGTTGTGATCAGCTGGGTGGTAATGGCAGTTCTGGTACTGCTTTCCTTGATTCTGACCAGCGGAATGAAGGTCTGGAATCCGGGAAAACGACAGGTTCTTGCAGAAACGGCTGTGAACTGGCTGGATGGCTTTACCAAGGATATGCTGGGACCGGACGCGACGGAATACAGTGAATACATTTCGACGGTGCTCCTCTTTATCGGACTGTCCAATATTATGGGCTTGTTCGGCATGAAGCCGCCGACGAAGGACATGAACGTCACGATAGCACTGGCGGTTATGAGCATTGTCCTGATTGAAGCGGCAGGAATCCGGCGAAAGGGAGGAAAGGGCTGGCTGAAGAGCTTTACCCAGCCGATCGCCATTGTGACGCCGATCAACATTCTGGAGATTTTTATTCGTCCGCTGTCTCTGTGCATGCGACTCTTCGGAAATGTCCTTGGCTCCTTTGTCATCATGGAGCTGATTGAGATGATCCTTCCGGTGGCACTGCCTTTGGTATTCAGCATGTACTTTGACATCTTTGACGGCTTCATTCAGGCCTACGTATTTGTATTCCTGACCTCGCTGTTCATCGCAGAAGCGGCGGAGCCCTTGATGCCGTCAGAGCCGAAGAAGAAAAAGAATCGGAAACAGAAGAATCCTTCACCGGCAGCATGAGTGAAGATTCGAGATAGAAAAGAAGAAACACAAAAAGCTATCGAAACAGACAAAACAAAATTCAGTAGAACCTGACAGGAGGAACAAAAAATGACAGCAATCGGAGCAGGAATTGCAGCACTTGCGTGCATCGGAGCAGGAATCGGTATCGGCATTGCAACGGCACATGCCGTGGATGCCATCGCCAGACAGCCGGAGGCGGATTCCAAGATTATGAGAAACCTTCTTCTTGGCTCTGCCCTTGCAGAGGCAACCGCCATCTACGGATTCGTACTTGGTATTCTGATCATTTTCATGCTGTAAAGGAAGGGATAACTTATGTTACGGATTGACAGCAACATTCTGTGGACCATCATCAATCTTCTGATCCTGTATGTGCTGCTTCGCAAATTTCTGTTCGGCAGAGTCCATAAAATCATGGATGAGCGGGCTGCGCAGCTGCAGAAGATTCATGCAGACGCAGATGCGGACAGACAAGAGGCGGAAAAGCTCTGGAAACAGAACGATGACATTCTCCGGAAGGCGGATGAGGAGCTGGCAGTAAAGGAAGCGGCTTCCCGTGAAAAGGCCGGCGCAGAATATGACCGCATTGTTTCGGATGCCAATGAAAAGTCTGCACAGATCATTGAAGAGGCCCGCAAGAAGGCACAGGCTGCGGCGGATATTATGAAGCAGCAGGCGGCTGTGGAAATTGCAGGAATGGTAAAGGATGCTGCGGCAAAGGTTGCAGCAGCGGATGAGAACCAGAGACTTTACGATGATTTCCTGTCACAGGTAAAGGACGGACAGTAAGCCATGAACGATATGACACAGAACACTGAGAAAATCAAAGCAGTTCTCCGCTGTGTGGTGCGCCCTGATGAGAAACAGACCAACGGCTTTGTTTCGTTCCTGAAGCGGGAGTATCAGACAGACGATGTGAAACTGGACATCGTGGAGGACCCGAAGATCTGGGGCGGCTTCATCCTTGAGGTTGGCAGCGAAGAGTACGACTGGAGTCTTCGGGGACGTGAGAACCAGATCGGTCAGAGAATAGACCACGCGTGTGAAAAAGCCGGGACAGCAG
>OJAM01000990.1_pt1 | contig 10803 bp, 4 predicted proteins | sample 1589071 | NCBI WGS metagenome assembly OJAM01 (sample SAMN03283243) | human gut metagenome | biome: human-associated habitat; material: feces | host: Homo sapiens | place: Peru | collected 2012
TCGGTCAGGTCAGCGGAGCCATCGCTCCGGGATTCAAGGCCGAGGTGCCGGGAGTGCTGGAGGCCACAAGGTTCACCAGCATATTCAACAGCGAGAATTTCATCATCGATGACGATGGAAGCAAGGTGGCGGCCGAGCACCTTTTAGCGGATTCCTGCTTTTTCAGGATATTCAATCGCCAGTTCCTCGCCGGTGAGCCGGAAAAGGCGTTGAGGTCGTGGAGCGGCGATGTGGCCATCTCAAAGACTTTCGCCGAGAAACTTGGTGGAGTCGGAGCGGCTGTCGGCAAGCAGATCGCCAACGAGGACAATCCGAATCTGAAGCTGACTGTCTGCGGAGTCTATGAGGACTTCCCTAAGAACGGATCGATCCACGCCGATGTCATCCTTTCCATCGAGGCGATGAGCAAGTGGAGCCTCTCCAACTGGGTCGGCAACGACAGGTACGTCGCTTTCGTCAAATTGGCCGAAGGGGTTGATCCGGCGTCGCTTAAGGATGCCATCCACGAGATGCAGAAGGCTCACCAGCCGCTGGAGGAAATGGAGAAGAGCGGCCTCACTCTCTGGTACTTCCTTTCGCCTTTGGCCACCGAGCACAGCTCGAAGCCGGAGGTCAGGAACCTTGTGTTCATACTTGCCATCATCGCCGCTCTGCTGCTGCTTGTGTCCATTATGAACTACGTCCTTGTGGCGATCTCGGATGTCATCCGCAGGGCGCGCGAGGTCGGAGTCCGCAAATGCTACGGAGCCCAGCCTTGGGACATCAACAAGATCCTGCTCAAGGAGACCGCCTGGAATTTGGGTGTCTCCCTCGCCGTGGCAGCCCTGCTGATCTTTGCGTTCAGGGGTGCGGTTGAATCCCTGTTGGGAGTCCCTGTGAAGGATCTTGTCACTCCGCTTTCCGTCTGGATCATTGTCGGGATTGTGATCTTGGTGTTCCTTGTCTCCGCCGTCATTCCGGCGAGGATGTTCACCAAAATCCCTATTTCTAGCGCCTTCCGAGGCTACAAGGAGAGCAAGCGCCGCTGGAAGATCTCACTGCTTGCCTTCCAGTTCGCCATCAACGCCGTGCTGGTGTCGCTGGTGCTGATCGTCAGCTTCCAGTACCGCAAGGTGCTGAACGCCGATCCGGGCTACAACTACAGCAATCTTGTCTATGAGACATTCCCGTCCTACGACCAGACGAAGATGACAGCCATCGCCGGTGCTCTTCGCCAGCTGCCTGAGGTCGAGGCTGCTGAACTGACCTACGTGACACCTTTGGCGTCAGCTTCCGGCAATAATATTACCCTTCCTGGTGACGACAGGGAACTCTTCAATGTCGCTGATGAATATGGCGCCACGGAAGGTTTCTTCAATATGATGGGCTTCCGGCTCGTCGAGGGATCCGCTCCAAAAGGACCGAATGATGTCGCTGTCAGCAAGTCCTTTGTGACCAAGATGGCGGCTTTCGCCAACTGGTCTGACGGAGCCGTTGGAAAGATTGTCGGCATCACCGAGCACGGGCAGGTCACGATCTGCGGAGTCTATGAGGACTATGTCATCGGAAGCGTCTCTGATCCGGACAACCGTCCGAGCGTGCGTTTCTGCTGGAACAAGGACTTCCTCACCGATGAGGAAAAGGCTGACTTTGACTGGTCAAGGCTGATGCAGACACTTGTCGTGAAGCTCACGAATGTCACTCCGGAGACGATGCGTAAGGTGGAGAAGACAATCCGGGAGGTCGCTCCTGACAGCGACGCCGAGGTGAAGTCTTACGCCGAGACGTTCAGGAGCCTATACGATCCGACGAGGCAGATGAAGAGAACCTACACCCTTGGAGCGTTGTTCGCCCTGCTGATAGCGGTGATCGGCCTGATCTCCTACGTCCGTGACGAGAACTATCGCCGAAGCGCCGAGATCGCCGTCCGCAAGGTCAACGGAGCGCAATCCTCGGAGATCGTGTCGATGCTCGTGATGGATGTGCTGAAAGTGGCTCTTGTCGCTGTCCTTATCGGTGACGCCGGGGCTTGGCTTGTGGCGCATTACTGGCTGGAGCAGTTCGCCCTGAAGATCACCCTGTCACCTCTGTTCTTCATCGCCGCCGACATCATCGTCCTGGCCATAATCGTCAGCGTCATCGTGATCGGCTCCCTGAGGATCGCTCACACCAACCCTGTCGAGTCCCTCAAGAACGAGTAGGGTAGGCCTGCCATCCCGGTCGCTGAGCCTGTGGTTCGGCTCCCCGACGGGCTCAGGGACCAAGCTCACCAACCGTGGTTCGACAAGCTCACCAACCGTCAAACGAGGCCGAGGTGTCGTGGCAGATAACTCTCTGTTAATTAATGTTATGAGCAAGTACGTGGTGCCGTTTTAAGTACCACGTACTTGCTTTATTGTTTGATAATGAGCTACTTAGTTGCCACTCGCTCGGAATCAATGAGTGGCGATTAACCTGTTGATTGACAGTGAATAAGCGTTGTACCTTTGGTGGAAAACTACTGAAGGTAAATTATTATATTCTTGATAATGAATATGTTCCATCCCATGGTCCGCTTTGCGGCGGCCGGAAGGTTGCCACAGCGAACCTTGGCCACCCGCGGCCATAAGCGGGAGGGGCCCAGCCGTCAGGCTGGGAGGGACGGAGCGCGAAGCGCGGAGGGTTCGTCGGGGCAACCTTCCGGACGCTAAGGAGTTCTACTTGAATATCAGCGTGAAGACGGTCGCTTCGGAGTCCGAGCGGGTGAGGCGGAGGGTGCCGCCGTGCATCCTCATGATCTGACGGGAAAGGCTCAGTCCGATTCCGCTGCCCTCAGGCTTGGTCGTGAAGAACGGAATGAATATCTCCTCCTGGCTTGCCGCGCTGATAGGCGGCCCGTCATTGCTCACATTGATGATGACGTTGTCCCTCTTGTCAATCTCGGCAGAGATTTCGATGTGCCGCGCCCCGGCCTGAGCGGCGTTCTTGACAAGGTTGATGAGAATCTGTGAGATCTGGCTCTCGTCAGCGTACAGAAGCACGTCCTCGGTCTTTTCCACAAATCCAGCGGTAGCCCCGGCGGCGGTCAACACCGGCTGGCTCAGATCGATGACCTTGGCCGCGAGGTCGCGAGCGAAAAACGCCTTCCTGACCGGCACGGCCACGTGGGTCAGATCCCTGTACGAATTGACAAACTTTATAAGACCACGGGACGAACTGGCTATGGTCTCCAGACCTGCCTTGAGATCCGGCCCGTCTGATGGCGGAGTGATCGTCCCGGCATATTCGGAAAGAGCCTCGGAAAGGGATGCGATCGGGGTGACGGTGTTCATTATCTCGTGGGTCAGCACCCTGATGAGCCTTGTCCAGGACTCCGACTCGTTCTCCTCGATGGCCTCAGAGATGTCGTTTACCGCGATGATTTTCACGTCCTTACGCCCGATGTGCGCCGATGTGGCGGACAGGGAAATGTTCGTCTGCGAGCTTTCCGAATAGATGGACGCTTTCTGGTCCAGCCCCTCCTCGACTTTCTCAAAGGCTCCTCTTAATGAAGGGCTTACGATGTCAAGTTGCCGTAAGGTGCTCAGTGACGACACTCCCAGAAGAATCAACGCCTGCTTGTTGGTGTAAAGCACGGAATCCGTCCCGGACTCCAGCACGACGATGCCGGTCTTGGCCTTGTCCAACATCTGTCCGTAATATTCCTCCTGCTCCCGGATGTCGGCCGTCTCTTTCTGGAATATGGTACGGATTCGGTTCAGGGTCCTGTTGATCTTCCGGCTGCCCAAGCCCCCCTCGTCGAACCTGAAATTGGTCTCCTTATCCTCCAGGGCATCAAGCATATAGGTCACTTTCTTGAGGATGCGATGCCGTGTAAGAAGCACCGCAAGCAAAGCCACCAGCACCAGAACGCCGGCCGGAATCGCTATCTGAGGCCACGGAAGCATATTCATAAACTTCGACTAAATCCCGTATTTCTTGAGTTTGCTGTAGAGGGTCGGGCGGCTGACATTCAAAGCCTTGGCCACCAGCGACATATTCCCGGAATATTTCTCCACCGCGGCGCGGATGGCCTTCTCCTCCACTTCCTCCAGCGTCGCCACAGAAGTCTCGCTTCCCTCGACCAGAGCCTCTGACGGCAGCTGCAACTCGTTCTCTGTCAGATTACTGCCTTCCGCCAGAATGACCGCCTTCTCGATGCAGTTCTGGAGCTCACGAATATTCCCGCTCCAGTGGCAGTCCTTTAAAGCGGCCTTCGCCTCCGGATCGATGCCCTCTACCTCGCGGTGGTACTTCTCGTCGAACCTTTTTATGAATATCTCCGCGAGCGGAACGATGTCTTCCGGGCGCTCCCTCAGGGCCGGCAGATGGATGCTCATCGTGTTGATCCTGTAGAAGAGATCCTCCCTGAACGAGCCTTCCTGCACCTTCTGGCGCAGATCCATATTCGTGGCGCAGACAAGGCGGATGTTCACATTGCGTGGCTTGGTGTCGCCGACCCTCGTGATCGTCCTGTTCTGGAGAACCCTCAGAAGCTTCGCCTGAAGGTGTAAAGGAATATTCCCGATCTCGTCCAGGAAAAGGGTTCCGCCCTCGGCCAACTCGACCTTTCCGGCCTTGTCGGCATAGGCGTCCGTGAACGCTCCCTTGACGTGTCCGAAGAGCTCGCTCTCGAAAAGGGTCTCCGGAATCGCTCCGGCATCCACGCTTACCATCGGGCCGTTCCTCCTCTCGGAATGGTTGTGTATCTCTCTGGCCAGAAGATCCTTACCCGTTCCGTTCTCGCCGGTGATCAGCACCGTGGCATCGGTAGGGCCGATCTTCTCGATTGTCTTCTTGATTTCGGCCATAGCCTGTGAAGTGCCCCAGTACATTCCGGTCGGTCCGGTGGTATATTCATTTGACTGCTGATTGTCCTTCCGGTTCTCAGCCACCGCTCTTTCCAGCGTGGCGAGGAGTTTCTCGTTCTCCCACGGCTTCACGATGAAGTCGAATGCCCCTCTTTTCATCCCCTCCACGGCCAGGGATATGTCCGCGTAGGCCGTGAACAGCACGACTTTCTGGTTCGGGTTGTTGTTGCGTAACTCGCTGAGCCAGAAAAGTCCCTCATTTCCAGTGTTGATGTCCGTGTTGAAATTCATGTCCAACAGGATCACATCCGGCTGGAAGGCATTGACGGTGCTGATAAGCTGTGCCGGTGACGGCAGGATCTCCACCGCCTCGAACCGCATAGGCAACAAGATCTTCAACGCGGACCGGATCCCCGCATTGTCATCAACCACAAGAACTTTCCCGACTTTCTTCATCTTGGTCACGTTTTTCTTTCAGTGAATCTATTCCGAGGCGGACTCGGTGACGGAGATGTTCTCGACACCGGCGGCTTTCAGGGCGGTGACAAGGGCGTCGGCCTGTGACCTGTCTTCGAACGGACCTGTCGTAAACACGACCGCGCCAGCCTCCACGCTCTTGATCAGATCCTTGTCGGAATGCTCGTGGATCGCGGCGATGGCCTGTTCCGGAAGAGACTGGCCGTCCTCTGGGTAGATCTTGACCATGAGCAGAGATCTGGTCTTCGACTCAATCTCACGGGCTTTTGACACGCTGATGATCTGCCCGTTGCGGAAAGCGTCGATCTGAGCGTCTCGGAACCCTTTCTTCTTCACCTTGTTAAGATTGGAAAGCACGTCCTTGTAAGATTTGAACAATCCGACTGAATATGCATGTTTACCCGAAGTCGTGATCCTTTCAAACACGGGGCTCAAACCGTTGAGGTCCGCCACCGTGGCTTTCCTTGACAGGGTGAATATCCTTATCTGATAGATGATTCCGTCCGGCAGAGTGTTGTTCTCGGCGAACCGTCCTTCCGGTAGGATCATGAGAGAGTAGTCGAAAGATGGCTTAGGTTTACGGATGTCCAGAAGCTTTTCCGGACCGTAACTGTTCTTTGAGAACGTGTAGCCGGAAGCAGTCCCCACGATCTCCTTGTCAACCTCCGCCTGAAGTCTGCCGGTGTCGATCACGATTCCGTTGGCCAGAAAATCCATCTCGATGTTCTGGAGCTCCTTTACCGCGGCGTTTAAGGAACTGTTCAAGGTCGGAAGCATCAATTCCTTGTCGGATATCTCGGCCGTGAGTCTGGCTTTTTCTTCCGCTGAGGCCGCCGCAAGTTCCGAGCGCATCTTGTCCAGATTCTTTCCGTACCTTGCCACCGAGTCACGCAAGGCTCTAACCTCACGCATCTTTTCCATGTAGCGCTTTGTGCCTTCATCGTGTTGCCCATCGTCCGGAACCGCCGCGTCATTGTCGATCCTGGAAGGATCCTTGGCCGGATTCAGGGCTGCCAGAGTCCTCAGCTCGCCTACATCGGTGACGGCTTTCCGGACAGGCATGCTGTCATATTCAAGTACATAGATTGTCACACTGTCGCGGCCGCACTCGCGGTTCGACGCGAAGATGGAATATTTCCCGTCCTCCGTGTTGACGAAAAGGAAGTCGTCGTAAGGTGATGAATATGGAAAGCCCATATTCACCGGCATGTCCCAATCGTTGGTCTCGCTGTTCCAGTTTGAGACATAGAGATCGTAGCCTCCCATGCCGTACAGACCTTTGGAGGCGAAGTAAAGTGATTGTCCGTCAGGGGACAGCATCGGGTAGATCTCGTCCGAGGAACTGGTCATCTGCTCGTTGATCAGCGCCGGTGCGGACCATAGGGAATCCGTCAGATGTGTGCAGTAAATATTCCTGATGCCCTCCTCGTCTTTGGCTGAGTAGTAGATGTCCTTCGCGTCGTCAGGGATGTAGATGGCGCGAGAGAGGTCGTCTCCGCCCAAAGAGTCGAGCTGGTTCGGGGTCTTCCTCCAGCTGAAATCCTTCAGCGGGTAGAACAAGAAGAAGTCCCTGAGCGGGAATGTCCGCTTCGCGACGACAGTCGGCTGGCTGCAGAATCCCATCATGTTCAGTCCATTGCGTGCCATCAACAATTGTTCCTCCGCCTTTGCCGAAGCGGTTGAGTCCAGAATCTCGATGGCGCCTTCGCTGTACTTGACCGCCTCCTCGAAGCTGTAGGCCAGCCGGCACGAGTCAGCCTTGATCATGAGTCTGGTCGGGGAGACTTGCGCGTGAGCCTCTCCGTTGAATGTGATCTGCGCGAGCAGAGTTAGAATGCCGATGAATATTTTGTTTCTCATTCTGAAAAATCTCGGTGATTGCGTCTGCAAAAATAAGAAATACTTGGCAGATAATTTCTTTCTAAGAAAAAAATGCTAAATTTGTACCCCTATTTTTATGCGAAAAAATTAAAACAATAAAATAAAGGTAAAAATTATGCAAAGTAAAGGTTGGATTAGGCTTGTCGCCATTCTGCTTGCGATCGCTTCCATTTGGCAGCTTTCCTTCACAGCGGTGACTTCCATCCAGGAGAAGAAAGCGGCCAAGTTCGCTGAGAAAGCTGCTGTGGCGGCTCAGAATTCAGCGGCTTTCGCCCAGGTTCCTGAAAATGACCAGGCTTACTATCTGGATTCGATCAGGAAGGAACAGAACAGGGTATTCATTGATTCCATCTCTTCGAAGAAGGTATTCCTCTGGAACACCTACAAGGAGTGCAAAGCCAAGGAGATCAACCTTGGTCTGGACCTCAAGGGTGGTATGAACGTCATGCTGCAGGTGCAGCTTCAGGATCTTGTGAAGGCCATTTCCGGCAACAGCATGAATCCTGAGTTCCAGAAGGCTCTCGCCCTCGCCAAGGAACGCAGCGTTAATTCCAGAGAGGACTACATCACTCTTTTCGCGGATGCGTGGAAGGAAGTGAGCAACGGTCAGCACCTTGCCCAGATTTTCGGTACTTACGAGATGAAAGACAAGATCACCCCGGCCTCCTCAGACGCCGATGTCATCAGTGTCATCCGTGACGAGGCTGAGAGTGCCGTCGCCAACTCGTTCAACGTCCTCAGAAGCCGTATCGACCGTTTCGGTGTGACCCAGCCGTCCATCCAGAAACTTGGCAACAGCGGACGTATCCTCGTCGAGCTTCCGGGCGTCAAGGAGCCTGAGCGTGTGAGGAAGCTCCTTCAGGGAACCGCTTCCCTTGAGTTCTGGGAGACCTATACCAGCCAGGAACTTTCCGGCTATCTTGCCGAGGCCAACGCCAAGCTGGCTGAGATTCTTGCTGGAGAGGCCGACACCACAGCGGTCGCCGAGCCTGCCGCCGAGAATGTAGCCAAAGAAGGTGTTGACTCTCTTCTCAATTCAGAGATCGCTCAGAACCAGGACAATTCCGCTAAGATTGACGCTTACAGAAAGGCCAATCCTCTCTTCGCAGTGCTGAGCCCTTCAGGATCTAACAATGCCTGCATCGGTTTCGCCGCCGCGATCGACACCGCCAAGGTCAACAGGTATCTCGCCATGCCTCAGATCGCCGAGATCTTCCCGGCCGAGTTCAAGCCTATGTGGTCTGTAAAGCCTTCCGAGTATGCTCAGGGCGAGAACATCTTCGAGCTCGTCGCCATCAAGGCCACCTCAAGGGACGGCAAGGCGAAGCTTGACGGAGGTGTGATCACCGATGCACGTGTCGTTTACGACCACGGTTCAAACGGTGAGCCTTCCGTTTCCATGAGCATGAACGCCGAGGGAGCCAATGTATGGGCCCGCATGACCAGCGACAACGTCGGCAAGCAGATCGCCATCGTCCTTGACGACATGGTATATTCATATCCTAACGTACAGAACGCCATCACGGGCGGAAGTTCCTCTATCACCGGTCACTTCACTCCGGATGAGGCCACCGACCTTGTGAACGTCCTCAAGTCAGGTAAGCTTCCTGCGCCTGCCACCATCATCCAGGAGCAGGTTGTAGGTCCTTCACTCGGTGCCAAGTCCATCAACGCCGGTATGATCTCCTTCATCATCGCGTTCCTCTTGGTTCTCGTTTACATGATTTTCTTCTATCAGGGCGCCGGTGTCGCCGCTGACATCGCACTCCTTTGCAACGTGCTTCTCCTCTTCGGAGTCCTCGTTTCATTCGGAGCTGTCCTGACATTGCCTGGTATCGCCGGTCTCGTCCTGACAATGGGTATGGCCGTTGACGCCAACGTGATCATCTACGAGCGTATCAAGGAAGAGCTTGCTGCTGGCAAGGGTCTGGGCAAGGCCGTAGCCGATGGTTACAAGAACGCCTACTCCGCCATCATCGACGGTCAGGTGACCACCCTCCTTACCGGTATCGTCCTTTTCGTGTTCGGTTCAGGTCCTGTCCAGGGCTTCGCCACCACGTTGATCATCGGTATCATCACCTCTGTCCTCACCTCTATCTTCATCACAAGGCTTATCTTTGATGACCGCATCGAGAAGGGCAAGAGCATCGCTTTCGAGAACAACCTCACCAAGAACTTCCTCAAGAACACGCATTTCGACTTCATCGCCGCACGCAAGTGGTCTTACATCATTTCCGGCGCGTTGATCGTCATTTCAATCGTGTCTATCTTCACCAAGGGCTTCACTTACGGTGTTGACTTTACCGGTGGCCGTACCTATGTTGTACGTTTCGACCAGCCGGTAACCGCCGAGCAGGTTCGTGATGCCGCTATCGTTGAGTTTGACGGTGCCGTCGAGGTAAAGCAGTTCGGTGGCGAGAGCCAGATGAAGATCACAACCCAGTACAAGAACGATCAGGAGTCAACTGATGTTGACGCCGAGGTTGAAGCCAAGCTCTACAACGCTTTGAAGCCGTTCTTCGCTGAGACAGACATCACACTTGACGAGTTCAAGTCAACCGTTGACAATCCTAACGGTATCATCTCATCAGACAAGGTCGGCCCTACGATCGCCAACGACATGAAGAGAGACGCCATCATCGCCGTCATCCTCTCCCTGTTTGTGATCTTCGCCTACATCGCCTTCCGATTCAAGGGCTGGACATGGGGCCTTGGTGGAGTCGTTTCACTTGCCCACACCGCGATCATCGTGATCGGTTTCTTCTCATTGTTCTCCGGAATCCTTCCGTTCAACCTTGACGTTGACCAGACGTTCATCGCGGCCATCCTGACCATCATCGGTTACGCCATCAACGACAACGTGGTTATCTTCGACCGAATCCGTGAGTACAGGACCCTGCATCCGAATGTTGACGTGAGGACCAACACCAACCAGGCCATCAACGCGACATTGACACGTACCGTCAACACCTCTGTCTCCACTCTCGTGACCATGCTCGCTATCGCGATCTTCGGTGGTGAGTCCATCAGAGGTCTCGCGGTCGCCCTTATCCTTGGTATCTGCATCGGTACTTACGCTTCCATCTTCATCGGTACACCAGTGATGTTCGATGCTACGATTTGGAACCAGAAGCGCCTTGCCGCCAAGAACGGCACCACAGCCAAATCATCAAAGAAATAATATCTTTGACAAATGAATATGCAAAAGCGCCGACCCGATAGGGCCGGCGCTTTCGATTCGCACAATAGCCATACACCCCCAGTCACTACGTGACAGCCCCGGTAAATAAATAATAATTTGAAATATATCGCGGCATTTTTGCTTATAATCTTTTTTGGACTTACCTTTGTCAGAGAGATTGTAAAACAATTTATAAACCGATAATATTGATTTATTATGAGCGAAGAGAAATTCAGGATTGAATCCGATCTTCTTGGGGAACTTCAGGTTCCGGCTGAGGCCTACTACGGTGTTCAGACACAGAGGGCTCTCAATAATTATAAGATTTCCAACACCAGGATGTGCGACTACCCTGAGTACGTCATCGCCATGGCCTGCATCAAGCTTGCCGCGGCACAGACGAACAAGGAACTCGGAGCTATGGATCCGAAGATCGCCGACGCGATCGTGGAGGCA
>OJAM01000991.1_pt1 | contig 10803 bp, 10 predicted proteins | sample 1589071 | NCBI WGS metagenome assembly OJAM01 (sample SAMN03283243) | human gut metagenome | biome: human-associated habitat; material: feces | host: Homo sapiens | place: Peru | collected 2012
GGGAGGGCTGACGTGACCGCCTATGAGGCTGCCGTCCAGGAGAAAGACCAGCTTTATGCGCGCATTCAGCTCGTCCGGGAGGAGATCAAGCAGGAGCAGGACCCCGGAAGACGTGGAGAGCAGAAAGGCCGTCTTCGCATCCTGTTCGAGATGTACCACGAGAGTCTTGACCGGCTCGATGCTCTTCGTCCACCGCAGGAAAAGCGGCACAAGGCGGTCAAGCGGACGGTCATACACACCGGTGCTGCCGGAGCAGATGTCAACAGCTTTGACTTCTTCGAGCGCTGCAACTTGACCTTTGCAGACCTCGAAGGAAATCAAGTCCGTTGGGATGACCTCGGCTCGGACAATGGCGAGAGCCGCGCACGGCTCATGAGGGTGCTCCGGCGCGGCCGCGCGGCGGTCTCAGACCGCCAGCGCGAAATGCTCGATCTCCTCCTGCAGGGCAAGACCGCGACGGAGATCGCCGAGCAGCTCGACGTGAACAAGGCCACGGTCTCCCGCACGCTGCTCCGCGCGAAGAAGGTCCTTAACGATAAGGCGGAGGATCTGCGCCAGGAGGATCTGCGCGAGCATCCGAACCGTCTTGACCTGGCCGAACCGGAAACGGCGCGCTATGTACTCTCACGCTTGACGGAGACGCAGGCCGTGTATCTCTACCTCTACTATGGCGAGTGGCTGGATATGCGCTCGATCGGCGCACTGCTGGGCGTGGACCATTCGACCGTCTGCCGCACGATCCATCGCGCGGCCGGCCGCATCCGTGCCCTCTGCACCGACGGCAGCGGCGTGGAGCTGCTGGGCGTGGACGCGCTCGAGCCGGCGTTATACGCGCTCTACCGGCAGCACGCGGCGGATGATCTGATCCCGGAGCGGGCCAAGGCTGCAGCGCGCAAAGCGGCCATCTCCGGATGCAAAAAGCGGCAGAAGCCGGCGCCGGACCGTGTAGTGATAACTGCACCGATATGGGGGCAGCACAGGCACCGTGCGGCGGCGCAGAGCCGGCTTCTGCGCGCGTTGGAAGAAGCTGCGGCTCAATGTACCGGTTCGCTCCTCGCGCGCCTACGCGCGCTCCTGCGGGCTTTCCGCGTGAAAATAACAAGAGCCGCCTGACCATCAGGCGAGGCCGTGCATTGCAGTTAAGTCACGGGTATTCCGAGAGATCAAGAACACAGGAAGCAGCTCCCGCCGAACAGCCCACAAGCGTCCAGCGGACACCCGTATTCAATCCTCGGCTGCCCATTCCAAGTTCCCGAGATTTCGTTTCTGCCGGTTGATTTTTTCGGCAAGGGAATCACTCGAATCACATTGCTTTTCACCTTTTCCGCCGCCGGAACGGACGGGGCCGATGCCCGGCGAGATCGCAACAGGCAGGAGGTGGTGATCGTCCCCCAGACAGACGGAATACCTGTGACTTAGCTGCAATGCACAGAAAATGAAAAAGCCGCCCGGGTGGGCGGCTTCTTCGTGGTGGAGCTGAGGGGAATCGAACCCCTGTCCGAAAGCAACTTGACAGGACTTTCTCCGGGCGCAGTCTGTTATTTACATTCCCTCGGTGCGGCGGGAACAGACACTCTTCGCACCTTGGTAGCTTCATGATGCATGACGCAGGCAAAGCTTACTGCGTTCACGGACGCCGCTTCGTCACGCCCAAGCCCGGCTCGTGGCCCTTCCGGGGAGGACGGGTTGCCTAATTAGGCAGCCAGAGCAACTTTAGAGTTGTCAGTTAATTTAGAAAAATTGCCCGTTTTATGGAGGCCAGGCGCCTCCGCCCGCTTATCCAGCCTCACTGCCCCCGTCGAAACCAGTGCAGCCCCATATGGCAGCGGAAAACCGCTGCGGATCGCTGGAAAACTCTAAATTAGACTCTCGTTGCTTTTATCATCCACTTCATGGGCAGGAGTTTTGCCACGAAGCGATAGAATTTATTAAATGCCGTCGGCGTGTAGAACGTCCGGCCCTTTTTTGCTGCCTGGATCGTCCCGGCAACGACCTTTACCGGGTCACACCACGGGATATTGCCGAACAGGTCATGGTCGCCCGCAGCGTCGAAGAATTCAGTTTTCATCGGGCCGGGGCAGACGGCTGTGACGGAAATGCCCTTGGGGCGCAGCTCGTCGGCGATGCCGCCGGTAAAGGCGGAAACATACGCCTTGGAGGCGCTGTAGACCGTCATGCGGGGCGTGGGGCAGAAGGCCGCGATGGACGAGACGTTGATGATCTTCGCGCCGCGCGTCATAAACGGCACGACAGTCTGCGTGACCATGGTGAGCGCGCGGACATTGAGGTCGACCACGCGCATGACGTCTGCCGGCGACGCGCTTGAGCCGATATTGCCCGTCGTGCCGCAGCCCGCGTTATTGACGAGCACGCGCACATCGGCCTTCTGCTCGGCCAGCTTTTCGCCGAGATAGCGGAAGCTTTTGGGGTCGAGCAGGTTCAGGCCCATGCAGACGAATTTCTTTTCCGGGAACTGCTGGGCCAGCTCTTCGAGCTTGCCCACGCGGCGGGCGATGAGCCAGAATTCCTCGATCTCCGGGAATTCCCGCACAAGCTGACGCGTGAACTCCGCGCCGAGTCCGGCGGACGCGCCGGTAATGACGGCTGCGGTCATCCGCGTCCGTAGGGGTCGCGGAGCTTGTCGGGCTCGGGGTATTCCTCGCCCCTGGTGTCGACGCGGATGGAGGCGATCTTCTGCTCGGTGAGCGGGCGGTCGTTCCCGTCGGTCTTCACAGCGGCGATCTTGTCGACGACATCCATGCCCTCGAGCACCTTGCCGAACGCGGCATACTGGCCGTCCAGAAATTCGCCGTCCTCATGCATGATGAAGAACTGGCTGCCCGCGGAGTTGGCTGCCTGCGCGCGGGCCATAGAAAGAACACCGCGCTTGTGGCTGAGGTTATTCTTCACGCCGTTCAGTTTGAACTCGCCCTTGATGCAGTAGCCGGGACCGCCGGTGCCAGTGCCCTTGGGGCAGCCGCCCTGGATCATGAAGCCGGAAATAACGCGGTGGAAGATCAGGCCGTCGTAAAAGCCCTTGTTGGCAAGGGAGATCATGTTGCGGACGCTCTGCGGCGCTTTGTCGGGGTAGAGCTCGCAGACGATCTTGCCGCCGTCTGCCATTGTGAGGGTCATAATGGGATTTTCCATGGGATTACCGTCCTTTCATTGCGCGGTCGATCTGGCGCTTGGCGTCCTTCTTTGCGGCGTCGTCACGCTTGTCGTAGAGCTTTTTGCCCCTTGCAAGCGCAACCTCGACCTTGACGAGACTGCCGCGGAAATAAACGCTCAGCGGGATCAGCGCATATCCGTCCTGCTTCACCTTGCCGTACAGCCGCATGATCTCACGCTTGTGCATGAGCAGCCTGCGCGGGCGAAGCGGGTCCTTGTTGAAGATATTGCCCTGCTCATAGGGCGCGATGTGCATCTGCCGGATGAAAAGCTGGCCATCCTTGATCTGACACCAAGCTTCCTTCAGGCTGAGCGTGCCGAGGCGGATGGATTTGACCTCGGTCCCGGTGAGTTCGATGCCGGCCTCGAATTTTTCATCGATGAAATATTCATGGAACGCTTTCTGGTTCCGCGCGGCGATCTTCACGCCCTCCGCCATGGAACGCACCTCCCTCCGGCAAGGCGATATATTGTGTATTATATTCCAAGTATAGTAATGATGTCAAGTTCCTTCCTCAACTCAGCTTTAAAATCTATTATGCTACGCATTAGGTAACCAAACATTCGTTCAATATGTAGTCACAGAGCATCTTACTCTCCCCTGAGTATTCTTAATTTAGCCCATCTATTTACAGAAAAATGTCTTTTGTTCCATAATTTACAAATGTTAGATTCCTATCGCTTTCGTCAAATCCCGCTATATAATCCTGCACAATTTGTGTTCTCCAGCAGTTGTTCATCTTCCTTTCCCATATATCGGTAAAGTCGTCTTTTAACACATTTCCAATAACGAATGGTGCCATTCCATCTATTCTGATATCCCCATTGGGTCGAATGATCGCTCCAGATCTCGGCTTTATGGAATGATTTTTCAATCCAGATTTAACACTGTTTGCAAATTTCACCTTCATGCGGCCTTTATACTTTTCCCGCGCCTCTGCAACCATACATTTCATAGTCTCAATTTCATTTGCGCCAAGCAGTAAATCACAGTTTCTTTCTACTCTTCCACTAAGCGAAATTTGTCCAATCATTATACTGCTTGCCCCAATCGAATACGCCAAATCACACATTTCACCAATTTCATTTAAATTATAACGAGTCACACAATGAGCAATTTTTAACGGTATCCCTCTATTGGCAACTGCTGTTGCGCCTTTTATAGCACTTTCCCAACACCCCGGCCTTTCCCTGAACCAATCGTGATATTCCTTTTTTGCCCCGTCGATTGATACTTGAAGCCAGTGATATCGATACTTTTTCAGTTTTTTCACCATTTCCTCTGTTAACAACTGCCCATTTGACATGAGCAAGAAAATGGTGCCGTCATCGTGCAAAATATCCATAATATCGAGCAACTTCTCACCTAACAGGAGTGGTTCACCACCTGATAGAAGGCACTCAAACATACCGCCCCGTTCCACCAAGTATTTTGAGAAATCAATCCAGTTTTGCGGCGTCATTAAGTCAGAAGCACTACCTTCACCCGAATTGTTATAGCAATGTCGGCAATGTGCGTTACATTTATATGTAAGTTCAAAATGAAGCGATGAAAGTGGGTATGTATCATCTCCTGTGTAAAAGCCTTTTTTCCTAAGCGCTTCTCCAATCATCTCTTCATCTTGCAAATTCATCTTTTTAATCACATTGCTGTATCTTCGTCTGTTTTTATCCATGCTTACTCCAACGTACAATTGTATTTTCTTTCGAGCTTATTAATAAAAATATCTTCATTAATCCACTCTCCCGTGTCAGGATTATATGTACAATACCACGGCTTTGCATAAATATTGCTGTCTATAGAATCCGGTCTGCAATCAAAACATGCATACCGGTACTCACATTGCGCACACCCTTCAATTTTTTCTTTAGTGAGCGATCTTATTTTTTCGTCGAGATTTATTTTACCGTTACGAATTGTCCCATGTTTGATTCTTCGCTCCATTACACATGGAAAAATGTCCAGAGAAGCAGATATGTATATTTTATCCCTAAAACAATTGTGTCCCATCAAAAGTCGCCTACAGAATTCTTTTTTTATAGGTTTCTGAAATGTTTCCTTTGTAATCAATTTCTTTTTCAACAGTTCTCGTGAAAGCAGCGAAAGATTGCTACGGCCAGATAATCGAACAATATCCCCTTTTTCGCTGAGCGTATACAGGCTATTCTCTTTTCTCCCCAAGCCGATATCCTTCATCAGCACATTACATATTCTATACGGAATTCGATGCTCTTTTAAAAGTCTAATCGTCTCATTTGTTCGTGCCCATGATCCAGAGATTCCTGTTACTTTGTCGTGTTCACACTGGTCGTACGAGTAAACGGACAATGCCATATGAATATTGTTTTTGGCCAAATAATCATACCAGGTGTAGTCGAGTAAGGTTCCGTTTGTAAAAACCTCAATGAATTCGAATTTTGAAATTGCATAATCAAGCATTTCCCGCAACAAGGGTTTTTCAAAAAAGGGTTCACCTCCTATGATTTGAATTTTGGAAACGTTCAATCCGACCAGTGCATCTACAACTTCTTCAAACGCTTCTAATGGCATCACCTTTTTACACTGAATTCCAGATTCGTTATAGCAATGTCTGCACCTCAAATTACATTTATCTGTTATCTCAATCCATGCAAACTTTAATCCAGTATGTTCTTCTTTCCTTCGGATTTCTTCAATGCTGTGCATCTGTGGTTTTTCTGCAAGTCGAACCACCCCGGCTTGTAAGAAGAAGTTTATTGGTGCAACTAATTCCGGGTTCGCATCTCCTTCTTTCAGTTCTCCTCGGTTAATCTGCTCAATTTTGTTTGATAACAAATCATTGATGCTATACAGCTTTTCATTCCCAAAATCATAAATGCAGCTTCTTTTCTTTCCCTTTACTAAGTAAACATCGCTACACAATGTATAATACATGCCAATCGCTTTCCTCTCTTGCTGCCTAAAAAAACACATACTCATCACTAACTCGATGGGTATGTGTTTTGGCAGCGCTATTCGTTAAATTTAGTTTGGATTACAATCTGGGCCGCAGCAGTCTTCCGCTTCAGGATAGCAACCACCCAAAAATGGCGAACACTCCACTGCTGCGTTTGCTTCTTCGTTAAGCGTTAAGCATTCAAATTCGTACATAAGAGCCTCCATCCGTGCGCCTCTAAATCATATATTGACATTATAGGGCATTTATTTGTATCTGTCAATATTCGTCTATTAAAAAAAACAACCATTTATATGGTACTGCGTGTACCGGACGACACGGTTCAGCAGATATTGTTGAAATGCGCGGCACTGCTGCGCGCTTAGATTCCGGTTTGACATGATGACAAGCGGAACAATGGGACCGCCACCCTGAAATGGAAGCTGCACATGGCCATACGGCTGTGCCCGCAGGCCGTTTCGCTCGTAAAAATGCTTGCGGCGGCAGGTAATCTCATCCTCCGGCGGTTCGATCTCCAGAATCAAAGGCTTGTCCTGCGTCAGCAGCTGCCGGAGAATCGTGCTGCCAGTCCCGTGGCCGCGCAGAGACGGCTGAACAGCAAAATGTTCAAGATAGCAGAAGTCCTCCGTCTCCCACAAAAACACATCCACCAGCAGCTTTCCATCCTCGACCGCGCCAAGCGGGAAAAAGTCCGCGTCCTGCAAGGCGCGCAGATGGTCTTCCCGCGTGCGCCGCTCGTTGGGCGGGAAGCTGGCTTCGTAAAGGGTGAACGACGCTTCAAACAGCGGATGGGAAGCGCCAATGCGTTCAAAAATCATGTCTGATAAAAGTCTGCGACCAGCTGCCGGTCATACAAAACGCGGTCGCGCAGCGCCTGCACGCTTTCAAAGCGCAGTTCCCCGCGGATATGATCCTCCAGCCAGATTGCAAGTTCCTTTCCATATAGATTGCCGGAGAAGCCGATCAGATTGGCCTCCAGCACCGGCGCTTGCAATGCGCCAAGCGTCGGATGGACGCCGATGTTGACGCAGGCGGGATAGCGCCTGCCGTCAAGCTCCGCCTCCGCGCGGTAGACGCCGAAGGCGGGGACGAGCACGTCCGGGGAAAACAGCAGATTCGCCGTTGGGAAGCCAAGCCCGGCTCCTCTGCCCGCGCCCTTCTGCACGGTGCCGGTCACAAGCTGGCCGTGGCCGAGCAGACGCGCGGCAGTTTTGCAGTCGCCGGAGCGCAGAAGCGCGCGGATGGCCGTTGAGCTGACGCACTGCCCGTCCAGCTGAATTTCCGGGATCACGTCGCAGCCAACGCCGAGCGCGCGGCATTTTTCGCGCAGCCGGTCGGGATTCCCCTGTCCCCGGTCGCCGAAATGGAAATCGTGCCCGCAGACCACATGGCGGGCGCGCAGCTGCCGGACGAGATAGTCCTCGATGAAGACCTCCCACGGCATATGCATCATCGCCTCGTCAAAGTGCGCAAAAATGACCTCTTCAATGCCGCAGAGCCTGCGCATGAGAAGCTCACGCTCGGCCATGGTATTGAGAAGCGGCACGGCCGTTCCAAACACGAGCGTATCCGGATGCGTGTCAAAGCTCATGGCCGCCGGGGTAAGGCTAAGCTCCCGCGCACGCTCGCGCGTTTTATTCAGAAGCGCGGCATGGCCCAGGTGGATGCCGTCAAAAAAGCCGAGGGCCAGAACGCGGTCATGTTGCAAGTGTGTTCACCTCGAAAAAGCTCTTGATGGTGGTAAGCAGCCCGTTTTCCACGCGGCCAAGCAGCAGAAACTCGCCGTCCTCGGCAAAGACACGGTACGTGCCGGGCTTGAACTGCCAGTCCCTGACCTGCGCGCCGTTTTTGAGCTTTACAGCCTGCCCCAGTGTGACGATGAGCGGCGGATGTACCGAAAAAACCGCGTCGACGGGCATGAGAAGTTCCTGCGGATCGTGTTCTGCCGCAAAATCCAGCACCTGCTGCATCGTGACGGCCTGCGAAAGCGCAAAGCTTCCGGCCCGTGTCCGGCGCAGGGACGACATACAGCCGCCGCAGCCGAGCGCGCTGCCCAGATCGTGGCAGAGCGTGCGCACATACGTTCCCTTGGAGCAGCGGACACGAAGAACATACTCCGTCCCCTCCCCTTCCAGCAGCTCCAGCTCGTGGATGGTGATGCTGCGGGGCTTCCGCTCGATCTCCTGTCCCCTGCGGGCCAGCTCATAGAGCTTCTGGCCGCCGATTTTAATGGCGGAATACATGGGCGGGATCTGCTCGATGGGGCCAAGGAACTGCGCAAGTGCGGCCTGAACTGCCTCCCGCGTGGCAGTCACGGGATGCGTTTCGAGGACAGTCCCGCTCGTGTCCTGCGTGTCGGTCACGACGCCGAGGCGCAGCCCCGCGACGTATTCCTTTTCCGCGTGCTCCAGAAACTCCGCACCACGGGTCGCACGGCCGATGAAGATGGGCAGAACGCCGGTCGCCATCGGGTCGAGCGTTCCACCGTGGCCGACGCGCCGCTCGTGAAAAACGCCGCGCAGCTTGGCTGCCACGTCCTGACTGGTCCAGCCGGAGGGCTTGTCTACGATCAAAATTCCGTTTGCCATATCAAAGTCTGATGCCGCTCTGCGCGAGCACGTCCAAAATCGCCTTTTTTGCACCCTCGATGCCGCCTGCAACCGAGGCTCCGGCGGCCGCGGCGTGTCCGCCGCCGCCAAGCTGCTGGCACAGCGCGCAGGCGTCATAGCGCGGGCTGGTGCGGAGGGAGAGCTTGCCCATGCCGCCCTCGACCTCGCGGATCATAATTCCGATCTCCACGCCCTCGATCGAGCGCGCGAAGCCGGAAATGGAGTCGATATCGTCCTCCGAGATCGAAAGCTCGTCGATCCAGCGCTGCGGGAGCGTGCAGAGTCCGACCATGCCGCCTGCGTAAAGCTCGATGCCGGCCGTCAGGCGCGCCTCCAGCTTCAGGCGGGCGAAGGTCTTGGTGTCAAAGAAGATCTTGTTGATCGGCGCGACATCCGCGCCGAGGTCGATCAGCTCCGCCGCCACGCGGAGCGTATTGCCGGTGACGTTGGAATATTTGAAGCAGCCGGTGTCAGTGGAAATGGCGACATAGAGCGCCTCCGCCGTTTCCTTGCTGACCGGCGCGCCAAGCTCCAGCAGCAGCGCATAGACGATCTCGCCGCAGGCTGCGCGGTCGGCAAGCACGATGCGGTTTTCGCAGGGAAGCGAATTGCTGCCGTGGTGGTCGATGACCAGCTCGATGCGCGGAGCCAGCGCCTCGGCTCCGAAGGAGAGAAGACCCTCGGAGGCGATGTCGGTGGTGATGACGGTGCTGTCCGGCTGCGCGGACTCGCAGGTGAGACCCGCCACATACGGGCGGAGCTTTTTGGTGAACTGAGGATTATCGAGCACGGCAGCGGTCTTGCCGAGGGCGCGCAGGCCCCGGCACAGCGCCGCGGCGCTCCCGGCGGTGTCGCCGTCGGGCCGCCGGTGGGTCAGAATGACATACCGGTCGTGCGCCAGAAGAAACTGCGCGGTCTCATGTATCGTCAGCATCTTGCGTTTCCTCATGCTTTTCCTGCGCGCTGAGGCGGCTCAGCAGATCGTACATATGCGCGCCGTATTTGAGCGAATCGTCCAGCTCGAACACCAGCTCCGGCGTATAGCGCAGCTGGAGCCGCTGGCCAAGCTCGCGCCGGAGCCAGCCGCCGGCGGATTTGAGGCCTTTCATGGCCTCCTTCTCGCGGGCTTCCTCCAGAACGCTGACATAGACCTTGGCATAGCGCAGGTCGCTTGTCGTATCGACGCGCGTGATGGAGAGCATCGTCTGCACGCGCGGGTCCTTGAGGCTGCGGATCAGCTCGGAAAGCTCCCGCTGAACCTCTTCGTTGATTCTTCCGATTCGATTGGATGCCATAAGAGCCTCCTTACCCTTCAGGCAGCATCATTCGGGCTTGATCTGCTCCATGACGAAGCACTCGAAGATGTCGCCTTCCTTGATGTCGTTGAACTTTTCGATGGACATACCGCACTCGTAGTTCTGCGCGACCTCCTTGACGGAGTCCTTGAAGCGCTGCAGCGAGCCGATGTTGCCCTCATAGATAACGATATTGTCGCGCAGGACGCGAACCATACCGTCGCGGGTGATCTTGCCGTCCTTGACGTAGCAGCCGGCGATCGTACCGATGGCAGAGACCTTGTAGGTCTGGCGCACCTCGGCGTGACCGATGACCGCCTCGCGATACTTCGGAGCAAGCATACCCTTCATTGCCGACTCGATCTCGTCGATGGCGTCGTAGATCACGCGGTACATCCGCAGATCGACATTGGCGCGCTGCGCGGAAGCGGCAGCCGCAGCGTCGGGGCGGACGTTGAAGCCGACCACGATCGCGTTGGAGGTCGATGCCAGCAGGATGTCGGATTCGTTGATCGCGCCGACCGCAGCGTGGATCACGCGGACGCGAACCTCGTCGTTGCTGAGCTTTTCGAGGCTTGCCTTGACCGCCTCGGCAGAGCCCTGCACGTCCGCCTTCACAATCAGGTTCAGCTCCTTCATCTCGCCCTCCTGCATCTTGGCAAAGAGGTTGTCGAGCGTGACCTTGCTGTTGAGCTTCGCGGCGGCGTCCTTCTCCGCCTGCTTGCGCTGCTCGACGAGCTGACGCGCCATACGCTCATCGGCGACGGCGTTGAATTCGTCACCGGGCGCGGG
>OJAM01000992.1_pt1 | contig 10792 bp, 7 predicted proteins | sample 1589071 | NCBI WGS metagenome assembly OJAM01 (sample SAMN03283243) | human gut metagenome | biome: human-associated habitat; material: feces | host: Homo sapiens | place: Peru | collected 2012
AAGACTCTTGGAACGGCGGCCTGCCCTCCTTACCACATCGCGTTCGTGATCGGCGGCACATCGGCAGAGAAGAACCTGCTCACCGTGAAGTTGGGTTCCATCAAGTATTACGACAACCTGCCCACCACGGGCGACGAGACGGGTCGCGCCTTCCGCGACATCGACCTTGAGGCAAAACTGCTTGAGGAGGCTCACAAGATTGGCCTCGGCGCACAGTTTGGCGGCAAGTATCTGGCCCACGACATCCGCGTCATCCGCTTGCCTCGCCATGGCGCAAGCTGCCCCATCGGCCTCGGCGTGAGTTGCTCGGCCGACCGTAACATCAAGGGTATCATCAATAAGGATGGTGTTTGGTTGGAGAAGATGGATGCCAACCCCAGCGAACTTATCCCTGAGGAGTATCGCAAGGCAGGCGAAGGTAGCGAGGGCATCGTTATCGACCTTGACAAGGGCATCGACGCTGTGCGCGCTGAGCTGACTAAGTATCCCGTTTCTACTCGCGTGAGCCTCAATGGTACCATCATTGTGGCCCGCGACATTGCACACGCCAAGCTGAAGGCTCGTCTTGACGCTGGCGAGGATCTGCCTCAGTATTTCAAGGATCATCCCATCCTCTACGCTGGTCCGGCAAAGACTCCGGAGGGCTATCCTTGCGGTTCTATGGGCCCAACAACGGCCAACCGTATGGATCCCTATGTGGATGAGTTCCAGGATCATGGTGGCTCGTTGGTGATGATTGCCAAGGGCAACCGCACCCAGGTGGTTACCGACGCTTGCCAGAAGCACGGCGGTTTCTACCTTGGAACCATTGGTGGCATTGCTGCCGTTCTTTCGCAGGAGTGCATCACAAGCATCGATTGCGTGGAGTATCCTGAGCTCGGCATGGAGGCCATTTGGAAGATTACGGTGAAGAACTTCCCCGCTTTCATCCTGGTGGACGACAAGGGTCACGACTTCTTCAAGGAGTTGAAACCCTGGGCTCCATGCAAGTCTTGCTAACAGATTGATTGGTAAGTTTCTTGCGTTAGCAGGAAACTAATGATAGGCCGCGCCTCGCTTGTCGTCCGACAAGAGTGGCGCGGCCGCTTCGTTTCAGTTTATTGCGGCAACAATGGCCTATGCTTGTTGTTTGCGGACGGTTGTTCCCTGATGGTGGTGGCATGCGATAGGTTTGTGGAAGGACCGTTGGGCCACGAGTAGGGTGGGGTGATTATTGTCAGGTTGTTTGGTCAGAAAGTTGTGTCGGGATTTTGCTTGAAATAGAGAACGAAATATGCGTTTTTGTGGAATCGAAAGGCAAAAAACGAGCCATGTGGTTGCGGTTAGGCATGTATCGAGTTGCGATCGACCATGTTTCGAGAGTCGATCGAGGGTCTTTCGCAGTACGATCGGGCATGTTCCGCACCTCGATTAGGCATGTTTTGTGGCATTTGATGTGGAGAGTGGATGGTTGATTTTGTAGTTTTGGCGATAAGAAGTTGACTATCAATGGATTGTATAAAATGCTGAGAATCGCGTATATGCGACCAAGGGCATGTGTGCTTGGGAAAAATAGTGTAGATGGGTGTAAATGCTGTTGCGGTTTTTGATAATGAACTTATATCTGTTGTTTTTGTCCTTATCCACACGTACGGTCGTTGCTGCGTCCTGCATATTTTTCTTGAAGGTTTCGATGCCTTCCAAGCACGATTTCTTCGACGCATATTCGCGGCTTTCGTAAAGGAGCTGACCGTTGTTTGCATAAAGATGGAATTGATAAAGATCGCCGTAAACGCAATCTACGCGATATTTTCCGACAACGCCTTTTGCTGCGGTTTCTGCGGGGGCGACTTCCTTAACTGCCGGTTTCTTTGCGGGCTCTTTCGTCGCAACTTTTTTTGCAGGTTCTTTCGCCGCGGCTTTCTTGGGTGCGGGCTCTTTTGTTGCTGCTTTTTTTACTTCTTTTGCCATATTGATATAACCCCTTTTATTATTTTATATTAAAACTTATTCGCTGATTTCGGAAACCTGTGCAAAGCGTTTCACGGATTCCGCGCTGCGTTCCGCCGCTTTTGCGGTCGAGTACGTTTCGCCGATGTAAATGCTGTTGCCCTTCTTGAAGATGTACTTGTAGCCGCCGTTCTTATCGACGTCGATGCGGTACTCGCAATCCGCGACGTTCTTCTTAAAGGTCGCGATGCCGCCCTTGCAGGAGTTCAGACTTGCGTATTCGCGGCTTTCGTACAAAAGTTGCCCGTTGTTTGCGTAAAGGTGGAACTGATACGCATAGCCGGTATCTTCGATCGTATATTTGCCGACGACCTTGGGTTTATCGGCTTCGTCGTTTTCCTCGACGGGTTCTTCAACCTTTGCCTCCGCCTTTTTCTTTGCGGGGGCTTTCTTTGCGGGTGCGGCTTCTTCCGTTACTTCCGCCTTCTTCTTCGTTGCCTTTTTCTTTGCGGGTGCGGGTTCTTCCGCGGCGACTTCGGGTTCTTCCGTCGTTTCTTCTTTCTGCGCTTTTTTGGGTTTCAGATTTATTTTTGCCTTGCCCCAGCTGTCGTCAACGAAGTTGTCGTTGTTTTCCGGCTCGATATAATGCTTTTCCTCGACGGGCGCGGGTTCTTCCGGCTGAACGTATGCGGGAACGGGCGCGGGCGCGACGGGTTTTTCTTCTTCCACGGGGGCATAAACTTTGTCTTCCGCGATAAACTTCGACATATCGATTTGTTCTTGCGGAGCGGGTTTTTTGTCTTCAAACGGAGGCAACTCGTCATCGAAAGCGTCGGCGTCGAACTTCTTCTCGTCCTCGATATAAGGCGCGGGCGCGACGGGTGCCGCTGCCGCAACGGGCGCGGGTGCGGGTGTCGCGGGTACGACGGGCGTTTCTTTCACAGCGGGTTTTTCATCTGTTGCGACTTTGCCACTCTTTCTTGCTTTCTTTGCGTCTTTGACGCTTTGTCTTGCCGCCTTCTTTGCCGCTTTCTTCGCCTTGTTCTTCTTTGCGCAAACCGCGATAATAACGATTAAGCCGATGAGTACGAGCGCTGCGCCCGCAACAAGCAAAATGAACTTAATCGGGGGATTTTCTGCCAATAATTCAACGAAAAAGTCTTTCACCGTGATGGTAAAGAAATCGACGATTTTCTGCCATACTTCATTGGATGAAACTGCTGCTAACATTTTTCAAACTCCTCTTTAATAATATAACCCTGAAAATAAATTAGATAAAATACCTATACTGTGTATATTATAACACAATAAATTTACGTTATCAAGGTTTTGAAAATATCAATTTGACGAAATTCGTGTTTTTTTGCTAATTTTTTTATTGCGATATGCCTTAAAAAATATGTCGAACAATGCGTATTTTGCTTGCAAAAAAAACGCCGAAATGTTACTATGTTAAAAGTAAATATTGTGAGGTGTTTTATGAACAACGTAACCATTTTCAATCACCCTCTTATCACACACAAAATTGCAATTATGCGTGATGAACGTACCGGCAGCAAAGAGTTTCGCGAACTTGTGGAAGAAGTCGCAATGCTTATGGCATTTGAGGCTCTCCGCGATATCAATACGCAAGAAATTGAGGTTAAAACCCCGATTGCGGTCACTAAAACCCGCGTTATTGCAAATGACATCGCAATCGTTCCTATTCTCCGCGCAGGTCTCGGCATGGTAAACGGTATCCTTGCTCTTGTCCCCACCGCAAAAGTCGGACACGTCGGTCTTTATCGCGACCACGAAACGCTTGAACCCAAGGAGTACTACTGCAAACTTCCCGACGATATCGCAAACCGCGAAGTCATCATTCTCGATCCGATGCTCGCAACCGGCGGCAGCGCAATCGCGGCAATCGACTTCATTAAGGCAAAAGGCTGCAAGAATATTAAGTTTATGAGCATCATCGGCGCGCCCGACGGAATTGAAAAGGTCCACGCAAAACATCCCGACGTACACATCTTCGTCGGCTGCAAAGACTCTCACCTTAACGAAAACGGCTACATCGTCCCCGGCCTCGGCGACGCCGGCGACAGAATTTTCGGTACGAAATAATCCTCAATAATTGAACGAATAATTGCATTGCCCTGACATTAGTCAGGGCATTTTTATATCGCAAAGTGTTTTGCACATATCGTGCCGAAGGCACACATCGCTGCGTAAGCAACATCGCTGCGTAAGCAACATCGCTTGCCAAAGGCAACAAGGTGCCCACGCAAAAAGTTGCATTTCAAACATAAAAAAAGTCCTCATAAAACTATGAGGACTTTTTGATATTTCGTTGATTATTACTTGTCGGACGATTCGTCCTTTGCTTCTTCAACCGCCTGGAATTCCACCGTCGCAGTTTTGTCATCGTCTTCGAGTCCGAGTTCTTCGACTGCTTCGTCGACTGCTTCGTTGTCTGCCACGACTTCGTCTTTTCTGACGCCGGGGAGTTTGTCGTCCGTGTCATACGTTACGCCTTCGCCCACGACCGCGATGCTTTCGCCGTCTTTGACTTCGCCCTGTTTTTCTTTCTTGGTTTTGATGGAAAGAAGGACGTTGGTAAGGATACCTACGATAAGAGCGGTTGCGATGTTGGTGATGGTGACGATTGCTTTGCCCTTCGTTGCAAGACCGAATTTAAGAGCGAGTCCGCCGATACCCGTGACAAGGATTGCCGATACGACGAAGAGGTTTTTGCTTTCGCCGAGGTCGACGTTTTGCAGCATTTTAAGACCGCTGACTGCGATAAATCCGTAGAGAGCCAGGCATACGCCGCCCAGAATGCAGGTGGGGATTGTTTCGATAAGCGCGATGAACGGGCTGAAAAACGCGATTATAATCGCGATAACGGCCGCGCCGATTATGGTGTAAATCGAGGCGTTTTTGGTGATTGCCACACAGCCGATGCATTCGCCGTAAGTGGTGTTGGGGCAGCAGCCGAAGATTGTGCCGACGGTCGTTCCGAAGCCGTCGCCGATGAGCGTGCGATGAAGACCGGGGTCTTTAAGAAGGTCTTTTTCGATGATGGTGCTCATGTTTTTGTGGTCCGCGATATGTTCCGCGAAAACGACCAGCGATACGGGGATGAACAGAAGCGCGATTGCGCCGACGCCCGCGCCGGTAAGTCTTGCGGTGCCGTTGACGGATTCCTTAATTGCTTCGATAATCGCAAGGTGCGGATAATCGAGGAATGCGGTGATGCCCGTGAATTTGCCGTCTTTTACGAAGTTTTCGACAAGGGGTTTCCAGTTGACGATTTTGAGATATTCGACATTGCAAGCATAGCCGAAAATCGAGAAGAACGATGCGAGAAGGTAACCTGCGCCGATACCGATGATGAAAGGCATAAGTTGCATTTTTTTGCTGCCCTTGCAGGATACGAAGACCGTTACGAAGAAGGCAAACAATCCGCAAAGGATTGCGACAAGGTTGTAAGATTGTCCGCTGCCGCTTGCAGTGGTAAGGTTGCTGATTGCGCTGCCCGAAAGACCTAAGCCGATAAGAGCGACCGTGGGCCCGATGATTACCGCGGGCATAAGTTTGTTGATCCATTCAGTGCCTTTCTTCCAGACGATAAAGGCAAGTATGCAGTACACAGCGCCTGCGAATACGCCGCCGAGAATAATTCCCCACCAGCCGTATTGAGTTGCGCCGATCAACGCCGAGATAAACGCGAACGAGCTTCCGATGAACATCGGGCTCTTTTTCTTGGTAACCCATACGTAGAACAGGGTTGCGATACCTGCGCCGAAAAGCGCGGCAGCGGGACTCATGTTGACGCCGTTTCCCGAGGAAAGAATAGGCACGAGAATCGTCGCGCATACGACCGCCAAGAATTGTTGAAGCGAGTACACAAGCGTTTGTTTGAAGGACAACTTGTCTTCAACGTTGTAAATCATCTTCATAAGTAACAATCTCCTTTAAAATTTATTTATATTTTGATATATCAGAGTGACAACAGGTCGACGGCGATTTTCTCGTCATAGGGCGGTATCATTACCCTTACGACCTCCTGCTTGGACGTTGGCAGGTTTTTGCCGACGTAGTCCGCGCGTATCGGAAGTTCGCGATGACCGCGGTCGATAAGTACGGCAAGTTGTATCGTGCGCGGACGTCCCAGCGTGAACACGGCGTCGATTGCTGCGCGCGCCGTCCTTCCCGTAAACAAAACGTCGTCAACAAGGACGACGTCGCGTCCCCTTACTTCAAAGGGAACGTTGATTTTTTCGATAACGGGAGTTTCGCTTTTTTCCGCAAGGTCGTCACGATAAAGACTTATATCGAGTTCACCCACGTCAAGCGACACGCCTTCGTATTTTTTCACGTTTTCGGCAATTATTCCGGCAAGGGGGATACCACGGCTTTTAATGCCGATAAGCACGACGTTTTCAAGGGAATCGTTTCTTTCGATAATCTCGTGCGATACCCTTTTCAGTGCGCGTGCGACAGCCGTATCATCCATAATGTTTGCCTTAATTTCCATAAAACCTCAAAAAAAAATCTTGCGCCGAGACACGCAAGATATGATACACCTGTTTATTGTATGATAACCTTGTATGTCTCTCTGGACATAATTAAAGATTTCTGTTAGGGTTATAATAACACAAGCGGCGTTTTTTGTAAACCTTTTTTAAGAAGGAAAAGAAAATTTTTTTATTATTATTTTTTTTTGAAAATATCGCGCTTTTTCTCGCCTTCGAATTTTCCCCGCCGCCCTTTATTTTTACTATATAAACTATATAATATATAATATTAAACATTAAAAAACGTCGGGGTGTCCCGACGCTTTGAAAACGGTTTCCCGCGTGTTTTGCGACAATCAATAGTTGTCCGCGGATATTTCAAAATAACTTTGGGGATGATTGCACGTCGGGCAAACCTCGGGCGCGCACTCTCCGACGACGATATGACCGCAGTTTCTGCATTCCCACACTTTCACCGTGGATTTTTTGAAAACTTCCGCCGTTTCGATGTTTTTCAACAGCGCGCGATATCTTTCTTCGTGGTGTTTCTCGATCGCCGCGACAAGTCGGAATTTCGCCGCAAGCTCAGGGAAGCCTTCTTCTTCGGCTGTTTTTGCAAAGCCCGCATACATGTCCGTCCATTCGTAGTTTTCGCCCGCCGCCGCGGCAACAAGGTTTTCCGTTGTGTTTCCGATGCCGTTAAGTTCCTTGAACCAAAGTTTGGCGTGTTCTTTTTCGTTGTCGGCGGTTTTCAGAAACAGGGACGCGATTTGTTCATAGCCCTCTTTTTTCGCAACCGACGCAAAGTAAGTATACTTGTTTCTTGCCTGTGATTCGCCCGAAAAAGCCGTTTCGAGGTTCTTTTCGGTTTTTGTACCTGCGTATTTATTCATTTTCCTTCTCCTTTATAAATGATATGGAAACGGCACGCCGTCGCGTGCCGTTTGTTTAACGATTATGCGCGTTTTTTCTTAATGACGACCACCGTAACCACGATGATTGCCATAAGCACTGCCGCGCCGCCAACGCCTGCGCCGATGCCGATTGCCAGCGTGTTTGTTTTCGCTTTGGGCGCGACGTAGTCTTCCGCAAAGATGAAGTAGCCGAGCTTATCGGTTTCAAACGTTACGGTGCCGTCGCCGTTATCGACGTAGTTCACTTCCGTCCATTCGCCGTTGTTGTATCTGATGAGTTTCGCGCCGTTTGCGCTGACTTGCATCGTTACGGTTGCGGGGCTCATAAGTCTGGGCTGTTTGTCGGCGTTCATAAGGACGCTTTTGTTCTTATATTCGCTGAGCGACAGGAAGTAGACCTTGCCTGCGGCGTACTCTTTGCCAAAGATTTCCTTATTTTGTCTTAAACCGTTGGTGAAGTTATCGCGGCTTGCGGCGTTGTTTCTGTCGAGTATGCAGAAGTAAACGGTGTATCCGCTGTCCGCCTGCGTCCAGCTGCCCGAGATCGTGCCGATGCCGTTATCTTCCAGAACTTTATCGTCGGGAACGTTGACGTCGCCGCCCCATACCGAGTTAAGTTCGTTTTCGGTGATGGAAATCGTCGCTTCTATTATGCCGTCCGCCGACACGGCACGGGTATATCTTTCGGATTCCGCGCTGTTATCGACTTCCCATTTGCCGCCCTTAATAAGTCCTTTATGAACGACTCTGTAAGGATATCTGCCTTCGCCCACAAGTCCCGCGGCGTTATTCACGACCTTGTAACTGGCGTCGCTGAGGCGATAAACGATGACAAAGTCTTTTGCGATATCTTTGTAGTTGCCGCCGACGGAGTCTTTGTCGATAAGATTTTCAACCGTGGGCAGATTGAACGATTCGCCTACGTTTGCCGTGATATCGACAAGGTTGAATTTCGCGCCGTTGACGTTGATTTTGCGGGCGAGCGAGACCGAGCCGATGAAGTTTTCGTTGCCCTTATATCTCACGCGGACGTAGCATACGCCGCCACCCTGACGGACGGGAGCACTGCCGAGAAGCGTCTTGAAATCTTCGTCAAAGGAATATTCGTAAACGATGTCGTTTGCGCCGATGACCATACCGTAAGTCGTCTTGTAGTAATTGAACGCGTCGTCGACCTTTTGCACTTTTTCCGCGAAGTCTTCGCCGTATTTTGCGTCGTACGTAAAGGACGCGTCTTTAATCTTAATTTCGGTGCCGATTCTTTCAATCGTGAAAGTTTGTTCAAGAATGTATTCGTTATTCAAGCGCGATACCGTGAACTTACCGTAGTAAACGCCAGCGTCGATTGCCGCGGAAACGGGTTGCCATACGCCTTCCGCGTCTTTCTTGAAGTATTCCGGCAACCCAACAATATGCAGTTGGGACGGGCTTGTTACTTTAAGCGTGTATGCCAACGCGTTGTACGGGGCGCTGAACTTATCGACGTTGCCTTTGTCGTTGAACATTTTGGTTTCAAACTTGACGTCCGAGAAGTCAAGCACGGACACGACTTTGGTTTCCGTGTCGTTAAAGCCCGTTATTTTCTTGAAGTTGCTTTTTGCGCCGAAATTTTCGATTTTCAACGTATACTTATACGCGCCCGAAGTGGTGTCGTAAACGCCGTCCTTAATGTCGACGTTGATAATGAATGTTTTGCCGTTCTGATCGACGACGACGGGCTGATACTGACGCTCTTTGAAGTCGATTTCACCGATGTCGAGTTTGTTGTTGAGTGCGGTATCCTCATAGTATTCGATTGCGTAAACGATGTCCGGTGACAGCTCGAAGCGGTGACCGTTGATAATGCAAACGCCGCCCGTGACGAACGTATCGAGCACCCATACGGTTGCGCCTGCTGGCAAAACGTCAACGTTTTCGGCCTTTGCTTTGCCGTTTTCGTCCTTGCTGTACGCGATATAACCTGCGCCGTCTTTCTGATAAATCACAACGTTTCCGCCGATTTCATTGATGTAGTAATAGTTGCCGTTCGTATCGACAGCGTAAATACCGATGATTTTCGCACCGCCGATTTCGCGCGGAGAAATGGTGACCGTAACGACCGCCTCGGTATCTTTCAGGACGTAGTTTTTGCTGTCATTGCCGGTAATACCCAGCGTGACTTTGCAATCGGGATAAGTGCCGACGTTGATATTTGCCGTATTGCCCGTGCTTGTGAGCAACTTCACGTCGTCGCCCGATACAACGCCGCCAAACGTATAATTGCCGATTTGGAACGCCGTTTTGTTGTCGAAAGGTTTTTCGACGTTATGCACCGTAACCGTGATGGTTTTGGGCGTTACGGTAACCGTCGCTTCGACGGTAACGTCTGTCAGGTCATAGAATTTTTGTCTTTCGCCGACGAGTTTGAAATCGGTGACGTTAAAGGTATACGTGCCGACGTCCTTGCCGGGCAGGATAATCGTGCCGTATTCGAGCGTGATATTGTCCGTGCCTTGCAGTCCCGCGATTTGGAAATCGCAATTGACCGAGTTCGTCAGAATCGTATTTTCGCCGTTATAGACCTTTGAGGCGATAATCGTGATTTTGCCGAGTTTGGCTTTTTGGATATCGATATACGCTTTGGGTGCGCTTGCGCCGCCGCCCGCGTTTGTGATCTGGTAATTGTTGTTCAGTTCGCCCGCGATTTCGATATTTATAAGCGACGCGCGAAGCCCGATGTTGACATCAATGCTGTCAAGTTGGAACGTGCCTTTCCATTGAATATTTTTCCATTCGTCCGCTTTGTCGCCCAGAACCTTATCGAGCACCAATAAAGAGACGTCGCCCGAAACGTAGTCGGTCATTGCGTAGTTGATGGTGCCGTTATAAACAAACGGCGCGTGTCTGTAATTCTCGTCGATCGTAAGGCGCGCTTTTTTGATTTCGTGCGTGCCGATGACGTAACTGCCGTCTGCTTCGGGCGTGATGACGTTGCCGTCTGCATTGACATACACCTTTTCATATTGTTCGATGAGCGCAGCCGTATAAGCCGAGCCTTCGACGTAGGAAGCCCGGACGTTGCTGACAATCACGTGTCTTATGCCTGCATTAACGCCGTCGTACGCCGCGTCGAAAGTAATGCCGATTTTCCCCGACGGGATAGTGCCTGCAAACTTGTTCGACAACGTGTACGAAACAAGCGACGTGCTTACGTCGGTCGTATTGTTGAAGTATCTTCGGGCGTTCGTATCGATGTTGAAGTTGACGTTGATCTTTGCCCTGTCAAGGTTGACGTTGTAGGTGGTTTCATTGTTTGTATTGCCCGCTTCGTCGACAAGCCAGAATCTGACCTGAATTTGCGTAAGTCCCGCGACGTTTCTGCCCTCGAACAAATCCATATAAACGTTGTTTGTATCAAGCGAAAGTTCCGTATGCCAGAGCAGCAATCGCCTGCGCCCCGCCGACTTT